>Ga0099364_10013399_pt1 | contig 11007 bp, 6 predicted proteins | sample TergutTh196P3_FD_73070 | JGI IMG/M metagenome (GOLD analysis project Ga0099364, IMG submission 73070) | Microcerotermes parvus P3 segment gut microbial communities from Pointe-Noire, Republic of the Congo - Th196 P3 | ecosystem: Host-associated > Arthropoda: Insects > Digestive system > Gut ... | reverse complement strand
AGTGCTTTTGTGTTGTCTCGTCTTTTGGGCAACATGAATGTCGATATGCGTACACCGCTTATTGATCGTTTTCACGGCGCGGTCGGAGCCGACGAAAAGCGTTGGTTGCACGGTTTGTATTTGGACGCACCGGAAGAGTGGGACGATCCTTATCGGTTCTTTCGATGGTGAAACCGGATATTACCCGGCTTGAAAAAAATAATTCCCACATGTGGGATATTGCATTTTCCGAAAAAAAACGGTATTCTCCGTTTACGGGAGGTTTTTCGCGGCGTCCGGCAAACGTTCGCGTTTCCCTCGGATTGACTTTGCCGATCAACAAACCATGGAGACCCTATGACGCTGAGGAGGATGGAGAAACCACGGGACTCGAGAGACAAGCAACGGATCAACGAGACGATCCGCGCCCCGCAAGTCCGTGTGATTTCCGCTGAAGGAGAACAACTGGGAGAGATGAGCACCGCCGAAGCTCTGGCCGTTGCTCGTCAACAGGGCTTTGATCTTGTCGAGGTTGCCCCCGACAGTAAGCCGCCGGTCTGCCGGATTATGGATTATGGCAAGTTCAAATATCAGCAGAAAAAAAAACTGGCCAAGCAACATACCCATCATTCGAAGCTCAAGGAAGTTCGATTCCGGCCGAAAACCGGCGAACATGATCTTCAGGTCAAGATCGGCAAAGCGAGGGAATTCCTCACGGCCAAAGACAAAGTGCAGATTTCCGTGATGTTCAAGGGCCGCGAGCTGGCCCACATCGACGAAGGCGAAAAAGTCATGAACCACGTTCTCGCTGTCCTCGAAGAGATTGGAAAAGTCGAAGCCCCTCCCAAACGAGCCGATAAACGAATCGTTTGCCTGTTAGCACCAAAGTAGGAAAGAGGAAGCAGGGACAAGGAATTGACAGGTCTGTCGCCCAATCTCTGTTTTCCGTTTCCTTTTCCCTTTCCCCTTCGCCCCATGAGTGCCAATCATAGTCTTATTTTATTCGAGGGAGACGTTACGCCAATGCTCCCGTCCGTGTTCGAGTGCTTTGGCTTGAAGACCGTTGGAACCGTCGACAGTGCCAAGGGGTTGGCCGAGATCTGGGAGTACACCAATTGGCCTCGTCGTGGGCGTCCGCGAAACGTCGTGCATAAGGGCGTCCTCTTCAATGGAACATGGACCGCCGTCTTGGATCGGGAGATGACGATGATCGGCGACCAGGAAAAATGCGAAGCCTGCGCCTCGAAGTTCAAGATCAAAATCTTCGGATACATGATCGAAAGCGTTTCCGGAACCTGCGGCCTGTATCTTTACGCACCGGAAAAGGTCCGCGCGTTGGATATCCAAAACTTTGAGATCATGGAGGACTTCGGCGAACCGTTGCCGCAGGAATCCGGGATTACAACGAGCGAAATGCTGACCGACGGACCGATGCGGATCACCCGACGGTTGGGATTTTCCGATACGCTCTTTTCGCATCCCGCCTCAAAAGTGCTCATCGTCGGCATGGAAGACCCGGTCCGAACGCAGACGTTGGAACATTCCAGCGCAGCTTTTGCGTCCGTCGGCGGAAAAAATCAACCAGGAAAAAAAGCCGCTCCCGCCAATCCGCAGGACAAACCGTGGTGGAAATTCTGGTAGAGATCAACGGTTTGTCGGTCGGCACGGCGAAAGCAACGGTATTTCGTCACCGAGTCCCTGCCAAATAACGCCGTAAAACGGGCCGTCGTTTGGCGACACAAAATTGCTTTCGACCGTTTGAATCGGAGCATCGGACGGTTTGGTATCGCCTTGGAGCAATTCAACGGCGGCGGTCATTCGGATGTCGCCCATCTTGAGGGTTGCAAATTCTTTCGGTCCCCCTTCGTAGCAAACGCCGATGACCGATGCTCGGCCGTCGATCTGTTCGGTACGCCAAACAACCGGTTGACCGTCAAAGTCGCCGGTTGCCGTAACGTGAACAACGGCACGAACGGGACCGGCGGCAAGTTCGAAGCGGTTGGCATCGAGTTGCCGAACCGCCGCGCCCTTTGCGGCAAGTTGGTACACGATTCGGAAGGACTTCGCCGTGAAAACGCCGTCTTTCGGTCTGTCGAACGACGGGTGCATACTGCCCCAATTTTTGAGCAGGCCAAAGGTCGAAAGAACACGCGGTCCGACCTGCCGATGCCGTCCCCAAGCGCTCGCAAAGTCCTGTTCGTCGTGAAAGAAACGTAGCCGTAGCACCGCCGGGGCGGCGTCGGGAACCGTCCAATAGCCGATCAGGCCGCGAGCCTGGTCCCAAAACGAATGATATGATGCCGAACCAATCGTTGCGACGGCGTCCATCCACGTTGTTCCGTCGACCTCGAATACGGGCCGCCCCTTGGCGAAAACGTTTCGCCGCTCGACGGGTTCGTGGGGAGTGCCCTTGAAATAGCGTTGCAACGCTTCCGAACAGGCAACCCACGGCACGAAGAAGGAGTCCCGTTCGACCTCCGCATCTCCTGCAAGCAGACCGGCTCGGGTCAACAGTCCCTTGCGATGATTCTCGCGGAGATGATCGCCGTAAGCCCTCGAATGCGGCCCGGCCCATTGAGCGGTCGGAACGTGATAATGCTCCGCGACCATCTTCATCGTAGCGTCGAGCAGTGCCTTGGCGGAGACACGACATTCCGAATCAGTAACGAGGTACAACATCCGTTCCAGTTCCCGGATGACGACCCAAGCGTAGGTCGGACTGTTGTATTCCGTGAATCCGCCGGTCGTTAGGAAATGATCGTGACTGCGTTGAATCCGTTTCCGTCCGTATTCGAGAAAGTCCGGTCGGTTCAAGACCTCCCCTGCCGCCGCTGTAACGGTTGCTCCCTTGATCGCAATGTTTGTGTAACCGGGACCGACATTCCGCTCGACGATGGCCCGGCAGGCGAATTCCAAGGATTGCCTCGTTTTCTCCCGAAGTTCATCGGAAAGACGGTCCGAATAATCCCGAAGGACGACAACAAGGATGGCTCCGATGAAATCGGCCCAATTGTAATCGGGAAACGCCATTTCGCTGAGCGGTTCCTCAGCGTACCAGGCCCAAATGCCGAAGGTTCGGCTTTCCGGGTCTTGATCTTGCAAGTCGATTAGGCGGACCAAGACGGCGTTTCCTCGTTCCTGATGCTCTTTCTTCGGACTTGCCAGGAGACAAGCGGCGTATTCCATTGCAGAGCGGGTCGGACGCACACGGGTTCCCGTCTCGAAATTGGAGTGGTATCCCTTGGGGGCGGTGTGTGTGCCCCAAGGGAATCCGTACACTGGATCAAGCCTCGCCTCCCATTGGCGAACGAGTTCGAGCGCAATGTCATCCCGGTTCGCCGCCAAGAGCATCGCCGGAAGGAAAACAAACACCAGCGTGAGAATCAGTTTTCGCATGGGAAAAGGTTCTTGATCCGGCACGGCGAAAGAGGGCTGTCCGGGAACTGTGTGGAGCACCGCTTTGTTCCCGGCTTTTTGAGATTATTCTTTTACCCGTTCGATATATTCGCCGGTTCGGGTGTCGACTTTGATGAGTTCGCCGGTTTCCACGAAGTTCGGAACGCTGATTTCAGCGCCGGTATCGACCGTTGCCGGTTTTGTCACGTTCGTTGCCGTGTTTCCGCGAACGCCGGGTTCCGTGTATTCGACCTTGAGAACAACATGGTTCGGCGGCGTGAGGCCCATCGGATTGTTGTTATACAGCATCATCTTGCAGATCATGCCTTCTTTGAGATATTTCCACGCATCGTCGACCAGTTCGGCGGAAAGTTCGTATTGTTCGTAGGTTTCGCTGTCCATGAACGCAAACGAATTGCCGTCCTTATAGAGATATTGGGCGTCGATTTCCGTGATGTCGGCAGCCTCCAACGAGTCGCCACTCTTGTAAGTCCGATCGAGTACCGTTCCGCGGGTCAAATTGCGCAACTTGCATTTATACAGGGCCTGTCCTTTGCCCGGCTTGACGAAGTTGCACTCGATCATAATATAGGGGTCTCCGTCGATCTGAACCTTGAGACCCTTCCGAAAGTCGCTGGTGTTGACTAATGCCATTGTACGGTATGCGTTGGAAAAGGAAAACGACAGTCTGTTCAGCTTTCCAGTGTACCGCCGACGGAAAAAATTTCAAGACGGTGTCATTCCGGCAACCAGCAAACGGGTCGTATAACGCCGTTCTCGACAGCGGTCGGCTTGAAGGCGAACGATGAACAACCGTTCGCTTTGTTCCATTCAAAAAACCAAGCGTTGCGTCGAACGGGCTCGCCGGTGGAACAACTCGAAATCCTCTCTTCCGGGAGGCAGAGAGATCCGACACAACCGTGAACGATTATTGTTTGCTCAAGAAAGCCAGCAACACGTTGACATTCCGAACGAAAACATAGTTGTCGATGACGAGCGTTCTTCCTTTGTCCGGCGCGGACCTAAGGGTGCCGTTCGTCACCCAGGCGCCGCGTTCGTCGAGCGATCGGAGCACCTCGGCAACCACACGGTCGTTTGGTCTCGGCAACGAGCGGTTACGGTATCGTGTCTGGAAATCCGACAGTTGCCGGAGCCGGGTCGGTTCATCCATGTTCAGGAGTTCGTCGATGGGCCACGAACCGAGATTGACCGAAAAGGCGTAGTGGGTCGGCACGTCGGCGTCGGAGTAGGTCAGCTCATATTCTTTCGTCATGTAAAGGGGGCGATTGGTCCTCATCTCGTAAAACCGGGCAACTTTCCCACTGGGAAGACGTGACCGCTCAAAGTATTCAATGGCCGCCGGAATGGGAGCAAGGTATTTTTTCTCGCCGGTAAATCGATAAAGTTCGATCAGGGCGGTAATGACGCCTTGGGACTCGCCGCCGGTAACGGACGCTGGCTCGAACCTCCGCGCCCAGCACGGTCGCATATTGAAGTCGTATTGCTGAGCCCAGATCGGTTGCGGTTGCGGCATTTGAGCGTCGATGATGAAATCGCCCATTTTTTTGGCGGCGTTGACGTATTTTTCATTGCGAACAAGATTTCCGTCTTTTTCCGTTCCATAAACCTCCGCCGCGGCGAAAAAGACCCGATTGACGTCCAAGGCAAGATTGTCATTGAATGTGTAGAACTTCCAATAATCCCTTTCCCGCGTCGGTTCCGTCCCCTCCGAAGGAAAAGACGCCTTGAGGATCGGATGCTTCGTCGGGTCTCGTTGTTCTCCCGTAAAACCTTGGGCGAACGCCCCATTGGGAAACTGGGCGTCGAGGAGTTTTTCCAAGCCGTATTGAACCGATTCATGGATGACACGATCCTTAAATTCCAAGGCCGCATCAAGTTCCATAAGAAAAATGAGTGCCGCCTGTGTCGTGTCGTCGTCCAGCGTCGAGGTATTTCTCAGCCGCGCCGTCTGCGTATTCCGATCGACGCGGTAGTTGTACCGCTTCCTGTTTGCCTCATCAAACGAGATCAAGTAGGTCCACCCACCACTTTCCAGTTGCCCCAGAACGAGACAGTGCCCTGCTGCGGACGCCGCTTCGAGGTAGTAGCGGTCCCCCGTCACTCGGTAGGCCCGGAGAAAGGCCAAACCGATCGTCGGCGTACCCGGCGGCTGAACCCAGACGGTTTGGTCGTCGGCAGGGTTTTCGCCTTCCCGGTGTGCCAAGTCGGCGGAGTACTTCCAAAGGTACCCGCCTTCCGTCGAAACGTGGTTGCAATAAAATTCAACCGCCTTTCGGAGAGATTTTTTGACATCATCCGTTCCGATGCTTTGAGCGAAAACGGTGGTCGCAAACACAACCGAAACGGCAACTGCCGTCACAAGAGTCCAATGGAATTTGTTCATGCTTTTCATGGATTTTGGGCCTTTTGTCGAAAAATGTTCCGGGAACTTGAAGAACGCCACCGCAAGGCGATAGTACCATACACCACTTCCCGTCCGACCACAAGAGGCTCGCCAAAGGTCCCCTGCGAGAAGTTTGGTAAGGGGTTTGTACAAACTGTCAAATCTCCGTTCCATAGCCTCCCTACAGCGAATCCGAAACGCAAGATAAAGACCGCGAGGCCATAAGGTCAATCGATGCAGAGTTCATGTTATCGGGCAACCCTCCGGAACTTGCACTCCGCCTCTGGCGTTGCTTTTCAAGAGAGCGACCACAAAGCCAACGAGTATTTCCGCCTCCGCTTTGTGGTTACACTTTTTACTTCAGCGTCTTGTCTTCAACGATGTCGATGACACTACCGAGGATTTCCTGCGACTCCTTCGATTCCTGTTCGCTGGCATTATACCGGTCGTACAGCCGTTGGACCTGTCTGCCGCGAAGAAGGACACCGAACTTATCGACGCTTTCCTTGAATCGGCCCGCAGCTTCTTGACGCAACTCCATCGGATTTGCAGCCTGGGCAACAACGTCGTAAATCAGTTCCTGCATTGTACCGGATCGGATGGTCGCCGCCAGTTCAAGACCCTGCCAAATCTTCCTTTCGCTGTGAACGGCACTGCGAACGATGGAATCCAGACTCTCGACTTGGTAAATCTTCGTCGGCGACTCGACGATTTCCTTGAACCAAGCGAGCGACTGCCAAGCCTGTGTGAGTCGAATCGACGCGGGTACCGGTTCGACGCCGCAGCGCTCAAACAGGTCGAGGTCGATCCGCTTGGCGTTCTCGTTGCTTGCAACCGGCGGATAAACGACGGAAAGCGACGTCGCAAAGGGATTGTCGCCGCGTTGTTTCTCGAATTTCTGCATGAACGGCAACGAACGAAAATCGACCGCTCGCGCCAAGACCCGTTCGTCGTCCGTCAGGACGGCAACGGGAATATCGCGGGTTCGATTGTCTTGCCGCATTGCTTGTAACATGTCGGGAACCGCCGGTCTTGAACAGATCAGGTCAATGGCAACGAGTTCAACGTCCGGCGAACTTGCGGCAAGCCGTAGGGCACGGGAACTTGTCTCGGCCAACTCCGCCTGATAACCGCTTGCGGCGAAATGCCCGCCGACCTTTGCGGCAATCGCCTGTCTGGGATGAGCAACAACGGCGACTCGTTTGCCTTCGGAAGCAGCGAACCACGTTAGAGCGTCAATGATGAGACTGGAGCCGGGATACGGTCGATCCGGCTTCAGTTTCACCACGGCTTCGAGAGCGGCGTATCGAACCCGTCGGTCCGGAGCGGCAACGGCTTGAACAAGGATTCGCGGCTTGTCGGACGGCGAATCGTACAGTAGTTCGTCGGCGGTCCGCTCACCGAGCAACGTTGCCGCCATCTGAGCGGCAGCGAAGTGCTCCGAATCAATCGCCTCTTTGAGCACGGTTTCGAGTTGAGCCGTCGTCAGTTCGCCGATGGAAGCCAAAAACGTTGCCGGTTCGTCGCCGAGCGGCGTGTCGAGACCGTTGACGTGAGCCGTTCGGTCGAACAGCGTCAGGAGATACAGCCGTTGGATGCCGTCGTCGTCCGGCAAAATCCGGTTGGCAAGCGACGCATAACGCCAAGCAAAGAGACGATATGCTGCCGGAACAAGCATTTTTATGTGTTTCGGCTTATCTTCCTTGGCATCCCAGTTCCAAAATCGGACGTATCCTTCGGGATCGAATCGCAGGGTACGGTTTTTGTCGTAATAATCCTTCGCCCTGTTGTACAGGATAACGGCTGCCTTTTCGGCGGTCGGTTTGGAACCTTGCCGCTTTTCGACGTAAGCTCCGATTTCGGCCCGCAGTTCGTCGGACAACTGTTCATCGAACATCGGAGCGTAAAACAGGAACGCCTGTTCCCTCGGCAGAAACTTGTCCAGTGACTTGGCCGTCCGGGCGGTCAGTTGAGCATTGCCGCTCCGGAAGGTTTCGCTCAGTGCCTCGGCCACGGCACCGCCGAGCGACGGCAGGAAATCCTGAATCGCGGCCACTTCCGTGTCGTCGTTGCTTTCGGCAAGTTTTTCCAACAGAAGATCGACGGTTGCATCGCCCCCTTTCCACAGAGTGCGAGTAGATTCGGCGACTTCGGCTTTTTCACCGTTTCCCAAGCGTTCGAGCGGTTCGCGGAGCGTTTCCGGGTCCCTCCAGTGTTTCCGGGCCTCGGCGAAAATTCTTGCCGTGGCTTCACCTCCCTGCGGAGCAAACGGCACTTGGCGAGCCATCTGGAACAAGGTTGCGGAGCCGACATGAGCGACAATCTCGGCGGCTTCCTGTGGCTCAAGTTCCAGTGCAAGGAATTTCCGGAGATAAAATCGTACCAAACCGGGTCTTCCCGGCGAAGTCAACTGATACACCGCTTGCATGATTTCGAGCGGCGTCGTTGGTTCGTGGAACAGGACCATCCTTTCGGCAGGATTCAGTGATTCCTTGAGAAAAGCCGCCGATCGTTCACGGACCAACGTTACGGAATCCCCACCGAGTTCACCTTGCTGGACTTCCCGTTGTTCTTGGAAAGCATCGAGCATCTCGTCGCCGAGTCGCTCTGCAACACTGAAGCATTCCGCATCGGTCGGTTGGAGATACGGAAACATTTCTCGCAACATTCGGGAAGCGTCTCCCTGTTCGGCCTGTTTCAGCAGAGCGGCGGCCTGCATCAATTCCAGCGGTGAGATTCTCTTGCGGTACTCCGTCACCGGCGTCCGACTTCGGGACTCACGGTCCATCGTTCGGAACCATGCCAGGACGGCTTCCGTTTTTGTGAGAAGAGTTTCTTTTTCTGTCGGTGTGACCGCAAATCGCTCGTCTTCGGCGAACGCACAGACGACAAGGGGAAGAAGGAAAAAAAGAACGAAAAAGGTTCGGTTCATGGGGCGACGTTGGAAATTGAAAACGATGGTCGTACACCGGGTAGTCATTGTACCCTGCCGTCTCAATGTTCGCAACATCGGCTTCCATCAAAGGATCATCCGGATACGAGAAAGCTTGGTTGTGAAGACAAACAATCTACGCCATCGTCCTCAACAGGGGCGCACAAGGCAACCAGTGTGAGTGATATTCCGCAAACACCGGAGAGAGATCAAAGCACCTTGATCCGAAAGTTTGCGAGTACGCTCACCTCCGGCGGCCTTGTGTACCCCTGTTGGAGACATAAGATTCTTCCCGGCTCCCAGAGCGCCCGCCGAGTGGGACGGTTAGAGCACATCTTTATTTTCGGCCTCATCGGGAGCGGGTTTCTCGCCGCGGTCAACGAGGACAAACGCTCCCCAGAAAAACGGATGCGCTGCGCTCGGAGCCTGTTCGCCGGGATCAATTCTGACACGCGGTTCCTCTTTGGGGTCCAGCGGATTACCGCCGACGGTCAATATCGCCTGCCGCCACGCTTCGGCGGCAGGAAGCGTTTGGTAATTCAGGAGGAACTCGCCGACCAAGTCATACGATGCCCGGCCGCCGGTTTTCCAACGACTGATGAGCAGAGTCTTTGCTCCGCAGGCTTCAAGAGCAAGTGATGTAAAAAATAAATCGTCGCCGTTCACGTCCATTTGTCGTGCAGCCGCGCGAGGCTGGCGCAGAGCATTCTCCGCCGGTGTGTGGAATCCCGGCATCACGACGAGTTGCGGTCCACCCCATGGCAGGTTTAACCATGTTGCGACCGTGTTCTGCTGTCTCGCCTTGTCTCCGTTGAAAGGCGACCAGTCGAGCGGATGCGGCGTCCGCGACGCCGGAACATCGTCGAGAACGACGAGTTGTTTGATTTGCGTCGCAAAAGCACCTGCTGAACCGGGAAACTCGCGGAAACTCGGTTCACTCGGGATCGACGCCATCGGAACGAGTCGCGGCACACCGGCCCGCGTGTACCGGTCCACGGCGTCAAGGGCAACTGTCGGAGCGTCTCTCGTGTTGAGTTTGCCGTAAACGACCAATGTGTCAGCGGTTTGACTTCGATGGCTCTTGACGGGAACGCCAAGTGAGGCCGTCGGAGCATAACGCATCGTCAGCGGAGCGTCGCCGGCGGCGATCATCGGTCGAAGCTCGTTGCCGACCGGAACGGACATCGCTTCGAACGGAATGTACCACAACGGACCGGTCGGAACGATAACGAGTTCCGTAAAGTTCGCCTGCCGCTGTTCGCCGAGCAACCGTTGGAGAAGATCAAGCCCGGCTCGCTTCCATTTTGCATCGGGGTCCGTCAATTCCTTGGATGAAAGAACACGATTGGCGTCCCGATTGCCGAGTTCCTCGAGGAAGTCCGTTATCAACTTCCGAAGCGGTGGTTTACGAGGATTGTTTTCGACCAGCCACATACTGAGATTGCGTTTATCGACGAGGAATCCGTAACAATCTCCCTGTGACTCCGTAAAGGCGAGGATGGCGGTGCTTTCCGGCAATTCCTCCCGGATATTCTCCAGTTTCAGCACTGGCGGGAAGATGTTTGGTGCCTTGGTGCGGGACAGTGCAATCGGCCTGAGCATCAATTCCTGTGCCGTGCTGACTCGTTCGAGATCGGCGAGTAAACTTCGCTGTTGATCGGTCTGCGTTTGGTCTCGCGGAACAATCGGTAACATCAGAAGCTGTCTTTTGATATCGACGATTCTCGACGACAGAGACCCGAAAGTTGCAAAGTCAAGGGCTAAACTCTGCCGCTCAAGGATCAGTTCCTGTGGAAGCTCCCCCTCGGGGCTCTCAAAGAGAATGCGTAACGAAAGGAGCCGTGGGCCGAGTTTGAACATCGAGTGGAACTTGGCCCGGCGGGCAAGCTCCGCAATGTCAAACGCTTTCTCCCGGTCTCCCCTCTGGACGGCGAGGTGGAACCAACGCTGATAAGCGCTCGGCGGCGTAAAGGTCATCATGGCGAGAGCGTCCATCGGCTGCGTCGCCCAATCGAAGGCCGTCGGATCACGGAGCAGCGATTCGTAAATTTCATCCGCAATCCGAGGCGTGACCGGACCTCGCGTTGTAATCAACGCCTGTTGGAACATCATGTCGAGCGAGGCCAGTTGATACAGCCAGAGTGAACCGGTCCGCATGAAGCCGAGAGCGGTCTCCAATTTCTTATCGCCGACGTCCGGCGACGCCCTTTTTCCTGCCGTGTAATCGTTCCAAGCAGAGAAATACGAAACCATTGCACCGAGGTAAAGATTTCTCGCACCGTAACGGGATTCCGCC
>Ga0099364_10013398_pt1 | contig 11010 bp, 7 predicted proteins | sample TergutTh196P3_FD_73070 | JGI IMG/M metagenome (GOLD analysis project Ga0099364, IMG submission 73070) | Microcerotermes parvus P3 segment gut microbial communities from Pointe-Noire, Republic of the Congo - Th196 P3 | ecosystem: Host-associated > Arthropoda: Insects > Digestive system > Gut ... | reverse complement strand
CGATTGTTACACCTGAAGCAACGGTTGATGTAACGCCTGCTGCTACAGAAGTGCCTGTTGATAATGGTGGTGATAACGGCAATCAAGCTGTAGATATGCCTGTAGGCATAGATTGGTCAACAATAGAATGGACTCCTGCGGAGGCTTTTGAATATGAAATTTTTGTGCCGAGTGAACATTTCACTAATGATTTCATGGTTAGTTCCCCTGATTTTAATGAGTTTTTGGGTGGTTTAAACCCTCTCTTTTTTGAGGATTATTATAAGACAGTACCACAAGATATAAAAGATATGGAAGCCGTTGTAATCACGGGATATGATTTTTCGAGAGATGATACTATTGTACGAATACCTGATGAAATTGAAGGTAAACCTGTTTTAATGCTTGATAGATATGCTTTTTCTCCACAATTCACAGTACTTTTTGATTGGAAGATTTTTGAGCATGTAACAGAATCAATTTACATACCTGATAGTGTTATTATAATTAGCCATTGGGCGTTTGACAAAAATTCTACTTTATCTGAAATCAGATTACCTAATCCTAATAGCTCGTTATATATTGATCGTGACGTTTTTAAGGGGTGTGATTCTTTGATAAGAATTGATTATCCTGACAATTTGTATTTTGACGGGTGGGGGATGTTTGCATATTACTTAGATTCACTAGACTCTTTAGAAGTGATAACCTTTCCATCCACCCCTAAAAATGTTTGGGCAGAAACATGTGAACTAATCAGGACATATTCTCCTCACATTGAAGTAATTATCAGAGATTGATAAATTTAACTGATTTATTACAAGAGAGTCTTAACGACTCTCTTGTTTTGTTGAAATTTCTATACGTTGTTCGATTTGCTTCGGTAATTTTTGTGCGTTTAATTTCCTTGTTTTAATTTTTTGAATTGGCGTACATATTAACACAACACAAAGCAACGGCACTATGCGTAGAGGTGGATTGCGCCTTTTTCTCTTGCCGCTACTATGAACTCAAAAAAGCCTTGCGTTATAATCTTTTGCCCCTCAGTGTTCGGGTGTGTTCCGTCCGCGCATAAAAGCGGCGACAGCTTCCTGTGCTTTAAGAACGCTCCGCGCAGGTCTACAAGCAAAGTACCTGTTTCCGCCGCAAGCTCCTCAATTGCCCGCGAGTAATTCTCCTGCCAGCGGTATATGGCTTCCACGCTGTCGAGCCACTTGAGTATGTCGGCTTTTTTCTCCAATCCGCCGCAAAACCAGTTATAGAATTTTTGCGCATCTAACGGAGGAAGGGTCGTTATAACGGGACGTATCCCTTTTTCTTTGAGAAACTCAATAATTTTTTTGTACATATCCAAAAACATCGGTAACGGAGTTTTCGGTTGATGTTCCTCGTCGGGGTTTTCCGCAATGGCTTTCCAGTTAAAATCACAGTCATTGCCGCCGAGATTCATAACTATTGCATCACAGGGTTGCTTTTCGTCTTTGTTATTCATGAATCTTTTTTCTATGGTGCTAAAGGCTTTTGTAATTGTACAGCCGAATTTTGAGAAATTGCTGATTTTCAAGAGAAAATTTCTTTCCAGCATATCAACATCAATATTGTTGTCCACTTTGTAGCGCAGACTGTCGGAGTCGAGCTGTATTCCGCGCAATATTGAGTCACCGTATATTTCCACAAATCGTTGCTTTTTCATTTTGTTGTTCCTTTCAAGAACCGTTTATCGGTATCCGACGGGTCATGCAAAACGGAAGTGTCGCACTCATCGGCATTGTCAGGCGCAGACTACAGATTTTCGGTGTATTTGCGCACAACCTCATCCATTTGAGCGGCATCTATCGGTTTGGATATAATCATCTCAAACCCGCCCTGCGCGTACAGCTTTTCGTTTTCTTCGGAAGCATTTGCCGTGAGCATGACAATGCAACCTGTGTATCCTTTGCCGCGAATAATTTTTGTCGCTTCGATACCGTTCATGTCAGGCATCATATGGTCCATGAAAATTATGTCATATACATTGCCTTTTTCAATCATTTCTACGGCTTCGGCACCGCTTTCCGCACTGTCAACAGGCAAACCGTATGACAAGAGCATTTCACTCGTTACGATGACGTTAATGGACATATCATCAACAACAAGAAAACCGCCGGGGTTGCTTTTATTTAAGTTTTCGTTTTCATTTTTCATGTATTGTGTAACTCCATTCAACACTACTTTCAATATATATTTTTTGACACGGAAAGTCAAGCGCGGAAAGGCAATTTTTGACGCAAAAGTGCCGCAAAATTGCGTTTTGGTATTGACAATGCCTTATAGCTTTTTATATAATTAGCGAACCTTAAAACTCCCCGCAAGCACCAAACTACAACCCACCTCCACACTCCCGCAAGCCTCAGACCCCCGCCCCTCTCAGAACACGCAGACCCCAAACCCGAAAGTGACTTAGCGTATATGCTTATTTATTCGATTATAAACATTACATTGGGCGCGCTTTCTTTCCTGATGTTACTCCCCGGTGCTTTTTTTTGGTTCGGGTTCGCCTTTGCCGCAATCTCTTTGATTATGGGTACGATGAGCAAAAAAAGTCCCTTAAAAAGCAGACAAATTTGCGGCTTTGTCGGAATCGCGCTGTCCGTTCTGGGCGCGCTGTCCTACATCATAATTATGTATTTTGCGGGATTCAGGTACGTCGAGATATTGTAAAAGCGGAATTTTGCAAAAATGGGACGGTCAACGCGACGGTCAATGGGACGCTCAACAGGATACTCAATAAGACGTTCAACGCGACATTCAACAAGACATTCAACGAACCGTTCAATAAGACCTTCAACGAGCCGTTCAACGCGAGATACAGCAATACTTTGGGGTTTCTCAATTACATAATTTTATACTAAACGAGGAGATGATATTTTGATTAAGTTGTTTAAGCGAGGGTTATGGTCTTACAAGAAATCCATTACATTGCTTGTTATTCTGTTAATCGTGCAGACCTTTGCCGCGTTGCTTTTACCGAGCCTTATGGCAATGATTATCAATAGGGGTGTCATTGCCGGCGACGTCAGCTACATACTGAAAACGGGCGGCGTTATGCTTGCTGTTGCGTTGGGCTCGTCCTTTGCATCAATAGGTGTCGGTTATTTTTCATCGAATATAAGCGTTGGATTTTGCGCCGACATACGCAAAAAAATGTTCCGCCATGTTGACCGTTTCACGTTGGCGGAGTTTGACACAATCGGAGCGGGCTCGCTCACGACGAGGGCGACAAACGATATTCTGCAAGTCCAAAACTTTTTGATAATGATGTTTCGGGTGGTCATACTCGCGCCCATTATGTGCATAGGCGGCGTTGTTCTGGCACTGACGACAAATCTGCATTTGGGAATGGTGGTCGTCGCCGTCATTCCTGTTATCGTGCTGTTTCTGTTTATCGTCATCAAGGGCGTTTATCCGATTTTTCGTTCCATGCAGATTAAGTTGGATAGAGTTAATCAAATAATCAAGGAAAATATCACGGGTGTGCGCGTTGTGCGCGCCTTTACCGCAGAGGAACGCGAAAAAGAGCGTTTTCAATCGGCAAACGCCGACATGACACAGGTTTCGATGAAATCACAGCTACGCATATCCACGCTCATGCCAATGCTCATGCTGATAGTTAATATCGGAACGGTCTGTGTCGTCTGGGTCGGAAGCCAAGAGATTTCGGCGGGCGCAATGCAAGTAGGCGAAATTATGGCGGTTATTCAATATTTGGTTCTCATTATGTATGCGTTGCTCGTCATGGCAGTGGTATTCGCCATGATGCCCCGCGCTTCTGTCTGCGCCGGCAGGCTCAACGAGGTTTTTGACATAGAGCCGCAAATCGTAAACCCCGAAAAAGCAACAAAGCCCGCCGCACTTACCGGAGTGGTGGAGTTCAAGGATGTTTCGCTTGCTTACGGAAAAGATGCAAAACCCGCTGTGTCCGCTATCTCGTTTACGGCAAAGCCCGGAGAAACAACGGCTTTCATCGGAGCTACGGGTAGCGGTAAGTCCACTATTATATGCCTGATACCCCGACTTCGAGATGTCACGCAGGGAAGTGTCACGGTGGACGGTGTTGACGTGCGCGAATACGATTTAGATGCTTTACGCAGTCGTATAGGGTATGTGCCGCAGACCTCCAATCTGTTCTCTGGTACAATCGGTTCAAATATCGCTTTCGGCGAGGAGAATTTATCCAAAGAAAAAATTATACGCGCCGCAAAAATCGCCCAAGCGGAGGACTTCATACTGCACAAAAAACAGGAATATGACGACCACATCGCGCAGGGCGGGACTAACGTGTCAGGCGGGCAACGCCAAAGGCTTGCCATTGCCCGCGCAATCGCGACAGAAGCGGACATTTTGATTTTCGACGACAGCTTTTCGGCGTTGGATTTCAAGACCGATGCCGCGCTCCGCAAGGCGATAAAGGACAACTCGAAAAACGCTACCGTTATCATCGTGGCGCAACGTATCAACACTATCTTAAACGCCGACAAAATATTAGTGCTCGACAAAGGTAAAATCGTAGGTGAGGGCAAGCATGACGAGCTTTTGAAAACCTGTCCCGTCTATGCCGAAATCACAAAAACACAGATGGCACAAGAAAAGGAGGCGGTGTAATGGCAAAGGTCACCAAAGCCGCAGATAGCGGCGCAGACATCGGCAAGGATAAAACCGCAAACGGCGGCGCAGGTGTCGGCAACGGCGCGGGCGCAGATAACACCGTAGTCGCAGACAACGCCGCAGGCGCAGACAAAGCCGCAGGCGCAGAAGCGCAAAACTTCGGCGGCACAGTCAAACGCTTGCTTTCATACTTTTCTCCGTATAAGGGATTAGTCATTTCCATGTTCATATTCGCGATTGTCAGCGTTTTGCTCGCCGTTTTCGGGCCGCGTATTCTCGGCACGGCAACAAACATCATCATTCTGCGCGTTGAGTATAATGAAACAGGTTTTTTCAAGCTCGGTAATTACGAGGGTACTTGGGCATACGACAGGCTTCTTGAGGTCGTGGACGACGAGGGTAGGTATATCGGGCCGCCGCTCAAACCTTCGCAGATGCCCGTACTTCAGTTAACACTGACTATCTTGATTGTCGTGTACGGTTTTTCGGCGTTGTTCTCGTTTTTGCAACAGAAAGCCTCCGCACGCATTTCACAGCAAACGATATACGATTTGCGCCAAGCGGTAAACGACAAAATACACAAGCTACCGCTCAATTACTACGACACACACACGCGAGGGGAGGTGCTTTCGCGCACGACCACGGACATTGAGCAGATAAGCACAACGCTTCAACAGGTTTTAACACAGTTTATCACCTCGATAATTACCATACTGTTTATAATCGTAATGATGTTCACGATAAGCTGGAAAATGACGTTGGTATCGCTGTGTGTTATCCCCGCAACGCTTGTCCTTTGTTCGATGATTATGAAAAAATCGCAAAAATTCTTTCTCGGTCAGCAAAACGACCTCGGTAAGGTAAACAGCTATGTTGAGGAATATTTTGCGGGGCATAACGTAGTTAAGCTGTTTCGCGTGGAAAAGCGCGTGGAAAAAAACTTCGATAAAATAAACGAAAGTCTTTTTGAAAACGCAAGGCGCGCACAGTTTTCATCGAGTATTATGATGCCTGTCACAAATTTGGTTGGCAACATCGCCTACGTTTGCATATGTATTTTGGGCGGTATTCTGACACTGCGCGGGGAGCTGACGATTGGGGCTATACAGACATTTATTCAATACAAACAGCAGTTTACCCAGCCGCTTGTCCAGACTGCGAACATACTCAATCTCTTGCAGTCCACCGTAGCTTCCGCCGAGCGTGTCTTTAACTTTCTTGACGAGCCTGAGCAATCAGCGGAAAAAGCACAGCTTCAAACAATTGAAAAGGTCGAAGGAAATATCACGTTTGAGAATGTGCGGTTTGGCTACTCCCCCGATAAAATATTGATGACGGGCATGAGCGCGGAGGTTTTCGCGGGTCAAAAGGTTGGTGTCTGCGGCCCGACGGGCGCGGGTAAGACGACAATGATAAATCTGCTTATGCGTTTTTATGATATAAACGGCGGTTCGATAAAAATCGACGGCATTGACATAACGGATATGTCGCGCCAAGAGCTGCGCCGCAAGTTCGGAATGGTGTTGCAAGATACATGGCTTTATTCTGCGAGCATTAAGGACAATATCCGCTACGGGAAGCCCGACGCGACAGACGAGGAAGTGTATGATGCTTGTAAAATGGCGAATGCCGACTACTTCATCTCAGCCTTGCCCGACGGGTACGACACGCTTGTGGACGAGTCGGCGAGCAATCTTTCCTCCGGGCAAAAACAGCTTCTCACGATTGCGCGCGCATTTTGCATAAATCCGCAGGTGCTCATTCTTGACGAAGCGACCTCCAGCGTGGACACTCGTACTGAAAAGCTGATTGCTGATGCTATGCGAAAACTTACCGCAGGGCGGACAAATTTCCAAATCGCTCACAGGTTGTCCACCATCATGGATGCTAACTTGATTTTGGTGCTCAAAGACGGCGACATGGCGGAGCAGGGCACGCACGATGAACTGTTGGAGAAAGACGGTATCTACGCCGCTTTGTACAACAGCCAGTTTGCGTGAGGTGCTTTTGCATGAGCATTGCACTGTCTGCTAATGTCTACTGTGGGGGCGTAGTGTGCTGTGCAAGCGCAGCGCGACTCTCGCTTTGTTCGGCAATAAAATTCGCAAACAGCATCTGAATCCTATCCTTGAAAGAGAGCTTTTTATGAAAAAATCTATCCTGCTTATATTACTCGCGGTTGTTGTTTTTTGTACCTTTATCGGTTGCAGAAACACCCCGACAGAGCCTGCCACGCCGTCCCCGACCTCTACCCCCACGCCAACCCCTGAGCCTACGCCCGAACCCACCCCGACAATCGTTTATCTCACATTTGAGGTGATAAACAACGCCGCGCCTTATGCGATAGACGAGTTGCAGTTTTCCTCGACAGCGGATGAAGCTTTGGGGGGTGAACCTTTGGGTGAAATCTCTTTTGAGGAAATCTCTTGGGGAGATGATTTGCTGGGCGAGGGTACGCTCGGCAGTGGCAGAAACAGAAACTCTGTAGAGCTCACCCTCATATCTGATTCGGAGGCGGATTATGTTTACAGTATTCGCTTGCTTGACGACGAGGGCGACGAGTTCTTTTTCCGTGATGCGGATTTGGGAGATTGCGCGAGGATTGTTATTTCTTGGGATTTCAGCATACGCCGTTATATTGCCGATTTGTACGACGAGTCGGAGCTTCTTTATGCCGAGATAGAGTCCGTGTCGAGCGAAGCTAACACTTTTGAAACGATTGTTCCGTTATCCGCTCACATTGATGCTGAGGCGGTCGTGGAAGAATTGGAACTGGCTGTGCATTATCCCTCAAAGGCTTTTCAGGTGTCGGAAATCGGCGAAGATTTCGTGCGGTTAACTTCAAGCGACGGTAAAGCGGTTTTTGAAGTGACCTCTAATGAGCTGTGGAACGCCCCTGACAGGGTTTATTTCAGCGTGCAAAGAACCAGATATACCAACACTATAAGGACGTTCGTAAATGATAAGCTGAAAACCGAAGGCGCGACTGATATTAAATGGCACGATATGGTGATTGAGGACTCGCGCTACGAGGGTATTTGGCAGTTGATTTATGTGTACGGACATGTGGATTATACGTTAGACGAGGTGCCGATGCACACCGTTTGCAGGGTAGACCGATGGGCAAGGTTCAGCGATTATACGCTGTTTTTGTACACGACAACGCTCTCAGTGCCGATAGACGACCTTGAGTTTTACATGGAGCATTATTTTTACAAAATCATGCTGGGCGACTACGTTGGAGATGATTAAGTGTCGTCGAGTTCGGCGGTTGTGGCGGTGTCGGCGGGTTCGGCGGTTGTGACGGTGTCGGCTGTAATCTTAGCTTCTTGCAGGTGTGTCTGCGGCAACTAACCGTCGTCGGCTGTGTCGTCGGCGGGTTCGGCTTCGGCGAGTAGCTTCTGTGCGGTCGGTTCGGCAATCTCGCTAATCTCCCCTACTGTGCGCAACGTCCTGTTTATAGCTCTCGTGCGCTTGCCTACAATCTCCTCAAGGGTTTTATCAGCCGTTTGAATCTGCTTGTGCGCCTTGTCCAATATGTCGCCGAACTTCTCAAATTCATACTTCACCGCTCGCAAGGTATCCCAGACCTCCTGCGAGCGTTTTTCTATCGCAAGCGTTTTGAACCCCATTTGAAGCGATGCCAAAAATGCGGAAAGCGTCGATGCGCCAACCGCCGTTACCTTGTATTTGTCCCGCAGTTCCTCAAACAAAGCGGCATTTTGAACCACCTCTGCGTACAGCCCCTCGGTCGGCAAGAACATCAGGGCAAAATCCGTAGTTTTCGGAGGTAGAATGTACTTATCGCTGATTTCCTTTGCGAATATTTTTATTTTTGCCGTGAGTGATTTTCTGGCATCGTCAATCGTCTGCTTATCCTCTGCATCGAGCAAACGGTTGTAGTCCTCAATCGGGAATTTCGAGTCAATCGGAAGCAGTAGCGGACTATCCCCCTCGCCCTGTCCCGGCAGCTTCACGGCAAATTCAATCCGTTTGTTGTTCCCGATTTCGATGTTCATTTCATATTGACTTGGCGCGAGAATGTCAGAGAGCAGCATTTCGAGCCTGACCTCGCCGTAAGTGCCGCGCTCTTTTACGTTTATCAGGGCATTTCGCAGGCTCTTGGCATCTGCCGCAAGATTTTTCATTTCTCCCAACCCCTGCTGTACGCTGTCAAGCTGTTTACTGACAAGCTCAAACGATTGAGCCAACCTTGTTTCAAGTGTTTTTTGCAGTTTTTCGTCAACAACGCCCTGCATTTGCTCTAAGCGTTTTTCGTTGCTCTCTTGCAATGATTTTATCTTGTTTTCGAGAGTGGCGTTGATTTTTTCGATATTCTCGGCGTTTCCGCGTTGAATGGACAAAAGCCGAGCATCAAGCTGAGTTGAGAACTTGCCAAGCTGTTCGTTCGTTTCGATGCGGCTGCTTTGCAAGGTCTTGTTCACGCTCTCCTGAATGAGCCCAAAACGCCGAAACTGCTCCGTCGCCCCGTCGTCTAACTGCTTTGCCACGCCGTCACGCAGAGCATCATTGTTTTGCTTCAATATAGACGTGATTTCGGCTAAGGCTTCGCCTTTGGCATCCTCTTTGGCTTCGCCCGCTTCCTCTCCCGCGTTGCCGCCCGCTTTACCGCCCGCAGAGGATTTTCTTCTGCCGTTAAGCACGAGAATTATCAGCACTGTGAGTAGTGCAATGATAACAATGCACAGTATTTCTATCGTTCCCAAAATAAACCCTCCAGTCTGTGGGGTGAGCATTGCTCATCCGAAAATCAATTTTACCATATTACCCACATTATTGTCACGATAATAAGAAGTCACGGATGTTTTGATGTTGAATTCCGTCACGGCTCATATCCAACTCGTCCATAGAAACTACATATTTCGGAAAATTGTCAGCAACATCATAATAGACACCAAATTCTCTATTTATTGTGTCCTCGCTTGCAAGCAGATAACAAACCTGGACATAAATCCGCTTATCCCCCCTATCACCCACAAAGTCGATTTCTTTTTCGTTCCCGTCACGCGGATTTCCAACACGTCCGGTCGTAACTGTATATCCTCGCCGCCAAAGCTCTAAGCAAACCATGTTTTCCAAAATCAGCTCGATGTCGCGTTCGTTATGACCGTAAACGGCTTGCCGCAGTCCATGGTCAGCGACATAATATTTTTCATTTACCTGAAGCATTTTTTTGCTCGGCACATCCAATCGGCTGACTCTGCCGAACAAATAAGCATCCTCACAGCCTTTTAGATAATTTAGAATCGTTTCTGGAGCGACAGTACGTTTTTCGTTTTTGAAGAAATTAGAGAGGCTGTTGGCAGAAAAAGTCTTACCGATATTCGCCATTACATAGCCTATGATACGCTCAAGCAGGTCAACATCCCGAATTTTGTTCCGTTTCACAATATCCTTAATTACTACCGATGAGTGGATATCCTGTAAATATTGCTTTGAATCGCTTTCGCTTAAACCCGCTTTTAAGATAAACGGCATGCCGCCTTGCTTCAAATATCGCTTAAATAGCTCGGAATAAGAGGTCTTAGGTTCATTTTCGCGTATTGCCGTGCAAAATTCGCCGAATGAAAAAGGATATATTTGGATTTGAATATATCTGCCCGACAGCCTTGTCGCAAATTCACCTGACAGCATTTTAGAATTGGAGCCGGTAATATAAATATCGGCATCGGAATTTACCCGCAACGAATTGATACAGGTTTCCCAGTTATCGACTTCTTGAAGTTCGTCTAAAAAGAGATAGTAACGTCCTTTAACGGTTTCGATTTTGTGTCTTAAATAATCGTGCAGTTTTTTAGGGTCTTTGAGTTCCTCTAAGCTCATATCCTCAAAATTCAACACAATCATGTTTTCCGACAAAATGCCTTTCTGCGCCAGTTCCTGCCGAATCAATTCCAACATGACAGATTTACCGCTTCTGCGTAAACCCGTCATAATTTTTACAAGCTCCGGTTCATCCATGAATCCCCGAATCTTTTTCATATAAGTTTCACGCCAAATCATTGTTTCAAGCACCTCCAACGAACTGTCGTTTTAATTATAACTGATTAAAACTCAATTGTCAACAGTTGTATCAGCTATAACTTATACGTTGTGTTGCAAAAACCAGCCTCCTTTTACTATGTTTCCTTCGTTCTCAATGTAACTATTTTAGCGTTCGTAAAATAATACTTGCAATATTGAAAAAGACGTGGTATAGTTAGCTTTGAGGTTTGTATGGAGGGTTTGCCTATGAAAATCAGCTACAAAAAGCTATGGAAGTTATTGATTGACCGCGATATGTCAAAGGGCGAGTTCCGCAAACTTGCGAATATAAGCTCCGCCACTTCCGCAAAATTGAATCGCGGCGAAACGGTAAACACCGAT
>Ga0099364_10013397_pt1 | contig 11011 bp, 6 predicted proteins | sample TergutTh196P3_FD_73070 | JGI IMG/M metagenome (GOLD analysis project Ga0099364, IMG submission 73070) | Microcerotermes parvus P3 segment gut microbial communities from Pointe-Noire, Republic of the Congo - Th196 P3 | ecosystem: Host-associated > Arthropoda: Insects > Digestive system > Gut ... | reverse complement strand
GCTTTCAATTTAATGTCAAATAATATTGAAAGATTTACTGAAAAATCCAAAGACTCTTTAAGTATTCTTTCCAGTATATTAAACGGAATAGACTCATTTGTATATGTTACAGATCCTGAAACCAGTAAAATTTTATTTATTAATGACAGCCTGAAAAAACAGTTTAATATAAAGGGAACCGGTGAAGGCTCTTGCTGTTATGATCTTTTCCAGCTTGATAATAAAGAGTGCAGTTATTGCAAGCGCAAACGATTAACAGAAAATCCTGATGAGATTATTGTTTGGGAAGAGTTTAATGAGAAATTACAGCGACACTACCGCAACACCGATTGTTTTATTGATTGGCCGGGAGGCATAAAAGCGCACCTTCAACATTCTGTTGACATTACGGATTTAAAAACCATAACAGAAGAAAAGCACCTTGCAGAGATTGAAGCTATTGAACTTGCGCACAAAAAAGAGCAGGCGGAAGAAACATCGCGCATGAAATCGGTCTTCCTTGCCAACATGAGCCATGAAATAAGAACCCCAATGCACGGAATAATAGGGTTCTCTGAACTTGCGCTTGACGATAATGACTCTGCCGTACCAATTAAAACAAAAAGCTATCTGTCAAAAATTAAATACAGTGCGGAAAGCCTTCTTCAAATAATTGACGATATACTTGATATATCAAAGATAGAGGCGGGCAAAATTCAACTGGAACGCACGCCCTTTAATATAGGGGATGTTTTTAAGCTTTGCCGTGTAATTGCTTCGCCAAAGGCAATGGAAAAAGAGCTTACACTTTTCTGTTATGCGGAACCTTCAGTAGGCAGAATGTTAGTCGGAGACCCAACAAGGCTAAGACAGGTGCTTATCAACCTGCTTTCCAATTCCATCAAATTTACAAATAACGGCATGGTCAAGCTGTTATCCGCAATTAAAAAAATTACCGATAACACAGTTGCTATTCACTTTGAGGTCAAAGACAATGGTATTGGCATGACAGAAGAGCAGATTAATAAGGTTTTCCATCCGTTTGTTCAGGGAGATGACAGCACTACAAGAAGATTTGGCGGTACCGGGCTTGGGCTTGCTATAACAAATAGTCTTGTAGAACTTATGGGCGGAGAATTAAAAGTTGAAAGCAGGCCGGGTCTTGGCAGCAGGTTCAGCTTTGATTTAACTTTTGAAACTGTACCTAAAGATGATGCGAATGTACGCGCATCCGCCCTTGCAAGCGGAGATAAAAAACCCCTCTTTGAAGGCAATGTTCTTATCTGTGAAGATAATGAGCTTAACCAGCAGGTGGTAACCGGGCATCTTTCAAGAGTGGGGCTTAATACTATTATAGCCAACAATGGCATAGAAGCTTTGGACATTTTCAAAGACCGCAAGGCAAAAGGGGAAAAACCCTTTGACCTTATCTTTATGGATATACACATGCCGGAGATGGACGGTCTTGAAGCTGCAAAAAAACTTCTGGAATTGGGCTGTACTACACCGATTGTAGCTCTTACGGCAAATATAATGACAAATGACAGGGATGCCTACCTTGCTGCGGGAATGTTAGAATGTCTTCCCAAACCCTTCTCTACCGGAGATTTATGGTCATGTCTTTTAAAATACTTAACTCCCGTTCAAATGTTGAATGTTAACGATAATGAAGATGAAAGCTCCCATGAAGAAGAATACAGTCAACGTTCTTTGATTGCTGCTTTTGTAAAAGGTAATGAAGATACCTACAAAGATTTTAGCAAAGCAATTAAAGAAGGGGATATAAAACTTGCACACAGAATGGCGCATACTTTAAAAAGTGTTTCCGGTCTTGTTGGAATGACGATGTTGCAGGAAGCCGCAAAGAGTGTAGAGAAATCTCTTGCCGACGGTAAAAATGTTTCTGCAGAACAAATTCATTTACTTGAGTTTGAACTTAACAATGCGCTAAATGAACTTAGACCCTTAGCCGCCTCTGTTGCTGCCGATGCCGCTGCCGTTAGGGCAAACGCGCAGCCTTACAACAAACAAAAAGCACTGGAAACGCTCAATAAACTTGATTCATTGCTGGAAAAGAATAATTTTGACTGCGTTAATCTTGTTAATGAATTATACTCTATCCCTGAAACTAAAGTGCTTATTGCAAATATTGAAAGTTTTGATTTTACCAGCGCTCGCGAATCATTAGCAGCTATAAAAATACAATTGGAGACCCATAATGGATAATGACAAGAAAAAGAAAGTACTTATTGTTGATGATGAAAAAATGAACATAATGGCTTTAGCGCAATTTTTAAATATGCAATATGAGGTGCTTGTATCTACAAGCGGTGAAGAAGGTCTTAAAGTAGCGGAAGAGCAGTTACCTGACATTATTCTTTTGGATGTAATTATGCCGGGACTTACAGGTTTTGATGTAATTGAAAAGCTTAAAATGAAGGAAGCTACAAAATATATCCCTGTTGTTTTTATAACGGGCTTGGCAAATGAGTCAAATATAGAAAAAGGCTTAAGGCTGGGGGCTGTAGAATACATCAGCAAACCCTTTGAAAAAGCCATTGTGGTAAAGCGTGTGGAAACTCATTTGCTGCTTGCGGACTATCAAAATAAAGAACGCAAAGGGCTTCCCTCTTTCCTCAACCCCTAACCTGCCGCCACACCCTTCTCGCTCTCTGGTGACTCATAACTCACTCTTATCCGCTGCTCCCCTAACCTGCCGCCACTCCCTTCTCTCTCTCTGGCGACTCGTAAACTCTCTCTCATCCGCCCCCTTATCACAACTTTTTTCAAACTTTTTTCAGAAATTCTCTGTTTTCGATAAAGCAACACGCACGGCCGTGCCATATATATATAACTGAATACACAATCTTTGATTGTGTTTCGGGGGCGGTCTGCGTACGCAGGCTGCAATGTTATATATATGGAGTAAACAAATGAATGAATCCGAACATGCGGAGAATAACTCCGCAACCCCTAACGTTAAATACAAATCCAGCGTATTTAGCAAGCTCTTTAGCGACCCCGAAATATTGCGGGAGTTGTACTCGGCTATCGAAGGAATAGATCTGCCAAAGGATATTCCCATCGATATTAACACTCTTTCCAATGCCCTGATTAGAGGAAAGATCAATGATGTTTCTTTTCTTCTGGGAGACAGGCTTATTGTGTTGATTGAACATCAATCAACCATTAATGAAAACATGCCTTTCCGTATGTTGGAATACATCAACCGCTCTTACAAATGTATGGTTGACAATAAGATGATGCTGCAAAGAAAGCTTGTTAAGATTCCAAAACCGGAGTTTATTGTCTTGTATAATGGAACCGCCCCCCATGATGATTACAAGGAGTTGAAACTTTCAGATGCATTTAAGGACACGGAAGGGTTAAAAGCCGCAGACAAACCGGGGCTTTCGCTGGAGCTTGTAGTTCAGGTTTACAATGTAAATCATGGGCACAACAAGGAAATACTGGATAAGAGCAAAACTCTTGACAGTTATAGCTTTTTTATTAGTAAAATCAGGGAGTATGAAGCTGAAGGGCTAGACCTTGCCGAATCGATAAAAAGTGCTGTACAATACTGTATAAGGAACAATATCCTTGAGGATTTTCTAAGAAAACATGGTATGGAGATAATAGATATGTTGTTAGAAGAATACACTTATGAAAACGCATTGTTAGCTGAACGCATGGCAGCCCGTCTAGATGGCTTGCAAGAAGGCATAGAACAGGGGCTGGAAGAAGGCAGAGAACAAGGCATAGAGCAGGGCAGAGAAGAGGGCAGAATCGAAAATTCTAAATATGTTCTTGATCTCATTACTCAGGGCTTATCTCTTGAACAAATTAAACAACAGTTGCAAAACAACAATCCCTAAGCGTTGAATATACCTGCTTGTCTGCGGACAGGCAGGTGCGCACACCCCCTAACCTGCCGCCACACCCTTCTTGCTCTTCTGGCGACTCTTAACCTCTCCCTCATCCGTTGCCAAGTCGCCTCGCACGGAGGCGCGGAGGGCGCGGAGGACACGGAGCCCTCAAATAAAAAACCGCCCCCTTGCGAGGGGCGGGTTACTAAATCTTGATTAAATATTTCTAATCTTATTCAGTTTTAAACTTAATCTTATTGTCCCGGTACCAAGGTTCCTGTAAATATCTCTGCAACACCGCCGGTATTGGAGGCGTGAGGATAATATTGAAGTATTAACTGTGTCCATCCGGCAGTAGCGAGCCCGGTTTTTACGTCAGCCCAGTCTTCTCCAAATAAGTCTGCAAAGTTAATCTTTATTGGGCTTTCAACATCGCCTTTACTCATCCAGCTGCCATAGACTGAGGGACTCTCTGTCCAACCCGGGGTTTGAAGATTAAAAATTACATTTAGTCCTGCTAAACCATCTCCAAGTAAATCTAAATCAACATCAAGCCAAAGTTCTTCGTAAGTTCCATCACTTATTGCTGTTCTCAGATCTGCATTAAGCTCCCAGCCTTTTTGATTTGCGTTATCTCCATTTTGATAGACAATATTTCCTAAAGCAAATGGTTCTACTTCATCACCAGGTTCATCACCGGGCTCATCACCAGGTTCATCGCCAGGTTCATCACCGGGCTCATCTCCAGGCTCATCGCCGGGCTCGTCACCGGGCTCATCGCCAGGTTCATCACCGGGCTCATCGCCGGGCTCGCCGCTATCCGGGAAAGTAAACAGTTCAGCAGGATCATCGCCTTCGCTGTAGAATGCGATTGCCAAGATGGTGAAATTTGTTGCTGAAGCAAAGTTGTTGGATTGGTTACCAAATGGATTGTTTTCAAAAGGTTCCAAGAGATATGACCATGTGTTATTTCCCACGACAGCATCCGGATATTGACCGGATTGACCTTCACCTGATGTTCCGGTACCGCCTCCCCAGCCGCCGTTGGTCTTTATATTTCCACCAATTGTTCCATCAGAAGTAAAGTAAATGCTTATCCAATCATATCCTGCAGCGCCAGCTAAACTAATTTGAAATAAATCACTGCCGCTTGTGAAACCAATAACATTACCGGTTTTTGTTGCGGAACCTTGCACGCTGAGTAAAGCTGCGATTTCTTCCGCATCGGTAATTACTGTCGGTTCATCCGGTGTGTCTATGACTACTTCCGGTCCTCTTTCAGTTCTTGTCAGCGTAAGTGATTCATAGTACAGAACAAGAGGAATGGCGTCTGCCGGTTCCTGAGTATCAGCAGCTCCGTCAAGGTCCGGAATGGAACTGGATTCAAAGAATAAGCTAAAGTTACTATTACCGCCTAAGTGGGTAGAGGCAGCAAAGGTGATTGAAATTGTTTCACCGGTAGCAGCCTCATGGTCTGCATATACAGGCTCACCTTCGACAGGGAATCCTGTTATATCTTCTACTGCATCTTCTGCAGCTATTTTCCAATAACCATCGGCAGCAGCGGTACTAACAATACCAACAGTAAGTTCTTCTTCATCACGGTTTGTATAGAATCCTTCTATATCAAGTTTGTAAACATCGCCTACTCTTACAGCATCTGTAATTCCAAGCTGTGAAAGCGGGATTAGTATCTGGTAGCCGGGGCCGTAGGGGTTCCAGTTTAATTGTCTTCTGGTAATTCCTTGAGGTACTGTTTCCGGTGGTACATATACCGGGAAGCCGTCATCGGGTTCTTCAAAAGAAAGCGTAATGGATTCAATGACAAGTTCCACGCCTGCTGCAGGGAATGTTCCATCGTTTGCTCTTATCTGGAAGATAAAGTAACCGGCTTGCTGGTTGGCTCTTGAACTCCTAGTGATGTTTAAATCAACCGCGCCGGGTAAAATGTTTGTCCAATCGGTCAGATAAGACTGCCAGCTACTGGAAGTTGTTGCATTGCCCAAACCAAAACGGTATTGTAAATCGCCTTCTTCCAAATCGACAAAGTCAATGGTTCCTTTAACTTCAAATTTGGCGGATTTGGCGTTAAGTGCATAATGTGCTTGTTCGCCGGTTAACTCTACGATACCAAGTGCCAAGTCTGCATCGTATACAAATTTGATGTTTTCGCCGTCCATCGTAGCAGTCGCTAAACCGCCGCCAATGGGACTGGATTCCAAATCAGAAACAGCCAAGGGTAACTCAATTACTTTATCATATTCAACTTCAGGCGGCGGAGGCGGAGCTTCACTGCTTACATAGACTTCAATTTCCGTAATTTTGTAAGAGCCCGTTGTGTTAGGAGTGCTTGTGTTGATACGAACTCTGTTAAACTCGTATGTTGTAGGCATAACAACTTCGATTTCAAACTCTTGGTTTGGCCCTAACCCTGATGTTATACTGGTTGTAGTAAGAGGCACGTTCATATCGTTGGCATCCGGCTGCGCAATTTGCATTCTCTGGTTTCCGGTAAATGGAGTAAGTGTCGTACCTTTAACAACAATTTTGTACTCTTCTGAAGAGAAAACTTCAGCAAAAGGTTCACCGTCAACGCGGAAGTCGATTGATGCCCAGTGCGTACCGCGGCCTGTTACCGAAATACCGGTTTCGTCAACTTCGAAAGTTGCGTTTGGAGTTTGATCAGAAATAGCTTTCTGCATCGGCAGAACAGCTTGCGGTAAATGACTCGTTGAACCCCATTCAAGGTTTTCCGGATCATTAAGATAATTTTCACTCAATGACCAGATAAGCTCCCATGTCTTTTCATCTTCTTCACCGGGATCGTCGGTACTACCGCCGCCGCAGCCGATGAACAATACGCTTGCTAACATAAGCGCAAGCAAGCTTAAACCTAATTTTTTCAACATAAATTTCCTCCTCATGTTGAAGCCCTAACCTGCCAATTCCTTCGCAGGCATAAGGCATTAATTTTTTTGGCACCCGAAAAAATGGGTGTCTAGTTTAAACGGACGTTTTTCTCTGCGTTTTAAGGGTCAAGATATGGAGCCGTGTTAAGATATTATGGGGGTTGTTAAGAAAATACCGCTTTATGTGGCACTTAATAATTGTTAACGTAACATTTGTGCAGTATTGTTTGTTTCGCAACACCTGATTTAATGCCTTTCTGATCTTGGTTCGCACTTGCAGCGGGGAAGTTCATTGTTGGTTGTTCATTGACCATATAAAAAAAATGTTTTAAATTGAACTATGAAAGAGAAATTGCACTTTTTGATGAACGAGCCTGTTATAGATTTTTTTCACTTAAAAGCATTGCTTTTACTGATGAATGAGGCGGATATTGCCGAGGCGATTGGCGAGCTTGACAATGAAAAAATCATACAGCTTTTTAGGTTGCTGCCAAAAAGTACGGCTACTGATGTTTTCTCTTACCTTGAACCCGAAGAACAGCGCCATATAATCGAAAATCTTGCTGAAAACGAAATCAGCCACATAATTAATACTCTTTTTGCCGATGACGCTGTTGACTTTATAGAAGAAATGCCTGCGAATGTGGTTAAGCGGGTTTTACAAACGGCAACTCCGGAAAGACGTGCGGTAATAAATCAACTTTTACAGTATCCCGAAGATTCTGCCGGCAGCATTATGACTACAGAATATGTGGATTTGCTTGAAGATGCAACTGTTCGTGAGGCGTTTGATGATATTCGTAAAAATGGGGCTAACATAGAAAACATTTATACCTGTTATGTGATAAAAAGAAGCAGGCTTCTTGTTGGAATTGTGTCGGTAAAGGATTTGCTATTGGCGCAATCTGATGAACGTATTAGCGATATAATGGACACTCAGCTTATTTTTGCGAAAACAGACGATGACCAGGAAAAAATTGCGGGAATGTTTAAAAAGTACGGACTTTTGTCTATGCCTGTTGTTGATAATGAACAGCGGCTTGTCGGAATTATCACGGTTGACGATATTGTGCAGGTTATTGAAGACGAAGCAACCGAAGACTTTGAGAAGATGCATGCTCTCGCTCCTTCGGAAGATCCGTATTTTAAAACCAGTATTCTTAGTCTTGCAAAGAATCGCATTGTGTGGCTTTTGGTGTTAATGCTTTCCGCAACAATTACCGGTTCTATTATTACCGGCTTTGAAGAGGCGATTGCTGTTTTACCGGTTTTGGTTGCTTTTATTCCGATGTTGATGGATACCGGCGGAAATGCGGGCGCTCAATCTTCTACTTTGATTATTCGCGGCATGGCGGTAGGTGAAATTGGAATTAAAGATTTTTTAAAAGTTTTATGGATAGAAATACGTGTCGCTGTGCTTTGCGGTTTTATTCTTTGTATTATTAACATGGCGCGTATTTATTTGATGAATGGCAGAGATATTATGCTTTCAATTTCTGTTACGATTGCGCTTTTTGGCACTGTCTTATTGGCAAAAACAATCGGGGCTCTTTTACCGATGGCTGCAAAAATGATTAAGATTGATCCTGCTGTTATGGCTACGCCAATTATTACGACTATTGTTGATGCGGCATCTCTTATAATTTATTTTTCGATTGCAAAGATTGCTTTTGGAGTTTAAATTGCCTTGTCCCCCGGAGTCTGTCTTTCTCCCGGATGAGGATGTACTAGAGTTGTTCGGAAACTTCAGTTTCTGAACAACTTTATTGTAAAAAATTTAATCCCCTGATACAATTGAGTATGGATTTAATAATACCCTATCTTTGGCTTGCTGCGGGACTTGCCGCTCTTGTTTTTTGCGGAAATTGGCTGGTGACAGGCGGCGTTCAACTGGCGCATCATTTTAAAGTAAGTGCATTGATTGTTGGTTTAACGATTGTGGCTTTTGGGACGTCTGCTCCGGAATTATTTGTCAGTATTGAGGCCGCCATAAAAGGGTCGCCTGATATAGCTCTGGGTAATGTTATAGGATCAAACATTGCAAACATAGCATTGGTTCTTGGGCTTACCGCATTAATCTGCCCTATTCCAATTTTAAATAAGTCTATTGGCTTTGACCTTGTTGTAATGGTTGCCGTTACAACTCTGCTTTTCGTTTTGGGTTATAACGGGATTTTTGGTCTTATAGAAGGCATTTGCTTAACATCGATTTTAATCGTTTATACTGTGTGGTCTATCAGAAAAGAAAAGAAAAAAAGCGCAGCAAAGGAAATGGAATCTGCCACAATAAGACCATTAATATCAATATTGATTGTTATAGCCTCGATTGCAGGTTTGTATTTCGGCTCTGATTGGTTTATAAGAGGTGCGCGCGATATTGCATTGCAATGGGGCGTAAGTGAACGGGTTATTGGGTTAACAATCGTAGCGGTTGGGACAAGCTTGCCTGAATTAATGGCTTCTGTAATAGCCGCTGTCAGAAAAGAGATGGATATTTCCATTGGAAACATTATCGGTTCCAATATATTTAATATAACTATGGTGCTTGGGGTAACTTCTGTTATTCATCCGTTAAAGATAACAGACCAAAAGATGTTTACTACCGATGTTCTTTGGGCCTTTGGAATTACCATCATCATGGTGCTTGCAATGCTTCCGCTGTCAAAAGGAAAAATTTCACGATGGAAAGGGGCTGTTTTTCTTTTACTGTATGTGGTGTATGTTTTTACTTTGTTCCGTTCCGGTAGGGTTTAGTGGTTAGTGAGAAGGGACTCTTTTCTAACATTTAAAAAAACTGTATACTTAGAGTATGCCAAAAATTGAAGTGAATGAAGAATTATTCTGTACGCTGGCGGGATGTCCGAAGGGATGGAAAAGCAGGGATGAGTTTGAGGAAAATTTGACCTGCGCCAAAGCGGAATTGGACGAAGACAGCGATAAGAGTTTGCCCTTAAAAGAACGGACTCTTAAAATCGAATTAAATGACACTAACCGCCCGGATTTATGGGGTACGGCAGGCTGCGCCCGCCAACTGCGCATATATAATGGGGGCAGTCATCCTGAATATCCCTTTTTTTCCAAACCTGCGGATGTAAAGAAAACCAAATATAATTTAATAGTTGAGAAAAGCGTTAAACAGGTTCGTCCCTATATTGCAGGTTTTGTCGCGCACGGAAAAACTATTACAGATCCAATGCTGCGGGACATGATTCAAACTCAGGAGAAGCTTGCCTGGAACTATGGCAGGAAACGGCGCAGTATTTCAATGGGTTTATACCGCATAGACCTTATTAAGTGGCCTATTACTTACAAAGGTGTAGACCCCGATGGTATTTTCTTTGAGCCGCTTCAATGGGAAGGTAAACTGTCTCTGCGCGAAATACTGCGGCAGCACCCCAAGGGCAAAGAGTACGCTTTTATTTTAGAGAACGAACCTGTTCACCCGCTTTTGTTAGATGCTGAAGGCAATGTTCTTTCTTACCCGCCTATCATCAATTCAAACGATTTGGGTGCGGTGCAGGTTGGGGATAGCGAAATCTTTGTGGAGTTCACCGGAACGGAGATGCCGTCTCTTATTCATGCCGCGTCAATCGTTGCCTGCGACCTTGCGGACAATGGCTTTACCATCGACCCTGTAAAAATTGATTATGAATACGACACGCCTTTTGGTAAACAGATTGTTACTCCCTATTATTTTCAAGAGCCGGTTTTCTGTTCGCTTTCGAGAATTGAACGTTTCCTCGGCGACAAGCTGTCCGGCGATGAATGTGTAAAAGCTCTTGTGCGCATGGGTGTAAAAGCGGAATCAGCTAACGATGCCGAAAAAGGAATTGATCCCCTCACGAATAACCCTTACGGCAAAGAGCCGGGTGTACGGGCATGGCCGCCGGAATATCGAAATGATTTTCTTCATGCTGTGGATGTAGCGGAAGATGTAATGATTGGCCGCGGTCTCGGCTCATTCCAACCTCAGCCTCCCGCAGATGCTACCATTGGACGTTTACTGCCGATAACTCTTTTTAGCAGGCAGGTAAAAGAGCTTTTAATCGGACTTGGGTATCAGGAGATGCTTTACAATTACCTGGGGTCTCGCAAAGACTTTATCGAAAAAATGAGGGGCACGCCTTCCAAAACAATACGGATTTTTAATCCCATGACAGAAAACTATGAGTATGTACGCGACTCTGTGATTGCTTCGCTTATGTCGAGTGAATCAATTTCCGGACGGTCGGTTTATCCGCATAAAATTTTTGAAGT
>Ga0099364_10013396_pt1 | contig 11011 bp, 7 predicted proteins | sample TergutTh196P3_FD_73070 | JGI IMG/M metagenome (GOLD analysis project Ga0099364, IMG submission 73070) | Microcerotermes parvus P3 segment gut microbial communities from Pointe-Noire, Republic of the Congo - Th196 P3 | ecosystem: Host-associated > Arthropoda: Insects > Digestive system > Gut ... | reverse complement strand
CCGGGATAATATCGGAGACACTGATCCAATTCCCACCACCTTGATCGTAACCGGTCTCACCGGACTTTCTTATCTGCACCAGGTAGCCGGTTGCTCCTTCAACTTCATTCCAAGTGACCGTGATCTTCCCTTCTTGCGGGAGTGCAACCTGCCCGGTTGGGACGGCCAACTGAGCCGTCACTGTGGGCGCGATTTCCACCTCGCCGGGCATGACATTCCAATCCACAGTCCCCCATTCGCCCTCATTGGCAGGCCAGTAACCTGCAGGCATGTCTGGCGACCTAACAAAGGTGAAGAGCCGAAACTCCACTGTACCGGCGACATCACCGGGGGTGGTCACCTTGACACTGATCGGCATCGTATCCGGTCTTGCAACATGCTCTTCCACAGCGACCACAATCCCATTGTTCTCAGTCGTCTCGAGAACTTCGCAATTCTTCCATTTGCCGAGAGCGTCTTTGTACTGCGGCACGACCTCAGCAATTGGCGTGTATAGAGTGGGATGCGCGCAATCACGCCAATCAATCGTCAGAGTCCCGTCCCCGTTGTTCGTGATGCTGAGGACATTCGTCTCACTGGCCGTGAATTGATCACACACGATCGAAATACGCAAATCGCTCGTTTCCGAAAGAACTGTTTCGCCGTCCTCTTGTGTCACGCAGACAAAGTGAACCCAGGTTTCGGGTTCGGCTTGCCATTCCACCGGAGCCGGCAAGGGATAGGCGAACTCATAAGAACTGAGTCCTCCGGTCGTGGTGATCTGACCGGAGGAAACCGCGACCCAGCCTACCGCCGCCGGATTCGCTTCCAACGCCGCGCGGGCCGCGTCCATGTTCGCGTAAGTCAGACCATCGCCGATGCTGGCACTCTCATCAATCCAATAAAGTGTTGTGTTGCCGACGACCGGTACCGTGAAGGTGAGCGTCGATACGAAATTATCCCCCTTGACGTTTTCTGGGGTGACATGAGGAGGAACCACAAGGTCCGCCACGGCGACCGCCGGAAGACCTGTCACCGACTCCAGATTGACCACGGCACCGTCCGTCACCTGGATACCGCCGCCTGTGGTTGCCGCGAAATCAATTCCGCCAAATTGAGCGATGGTAGCGGCACCGGAGACGTTAAAATGAAGATTATCGTTCGTTGCATTGAGTTGGAATACCCCGGTACCTCCGGCATTCCAGACAATAATGGTAAGTGATCCATCCTTGTCTGATACGTTAATGGTCTGTGTCAGGTCATAAGCATAATCCTGATTATCAAACACAGCGATCACGATGAGATCGTTACTTCCGCCCAGTGCGGCACCGTCCAGCATTTGTTGCAAAAGGGCATTCGGAAGGGGAGTACCTGGAGGAATTTGGTCATCAAGCAACGAAGCATCTTCAAGGGCTACCACGGGGACAATCTGAATGTTGTCTGTGACGTTGTTATCATAGTCTGTATAAGTAAGAAAATCCAAACTGGAATATTTTTCAGTAAGGTTGTCAAATGCGGCTTCTGAAAAAAAGCCAGTCGGATCATTAATCGACAGCATCTGCCGATCTTCAAGCGGTTCCATGCGAAGGGAACGTTTTGTGGAGAAAATTGATTTTTTGAAGGGGGATTTTTTGGAAAATAGTGACATAGTGTGCTGACTCCTGATAGGGATAATTTTTCTGGGAGGAAAGAGAAAACAAAAGTTGTGATATGAGAGGTAAGGAAAAGGACAGGTTCAAAAACTATTGTATCCGGCACGACGCGATTGTTCAACTCTGGGAATCAAACAAATCGTGTCGTGCCGGTCTGGTGGGATCAAACAAGGAATAGGACACTAGGGAACCACAGCGGATTCGCCTCCGTTGATGGAACCCAAGGCTCCCCAAGTCCCGAACGGACTGTTGCCGGACGCGCTAAACGTTGCACTGGAAAAACTGTCTTGCCGGGCGGCGTCGCCCGCAGTGCTGATCGTTTCAGAAACAAAGGTCACGGAACCGTCACCCAGTCCAACATTCACTCCGCCTGTATGATAACCACTTGCGGAAAGGATACCGGCGGCAAGTTCAGGATACAAACCATCGACATCTATACAATTGACACAAGACGGTGAATTCGGCGGCAACGCGGTCACAAAACCGTTGATTTGTGGTACTCCAAGGAACCAAGCCTCACCGCGGGCATATTTTGTCTGAAACTGATTTGCATTAAAGACTTTCTTGTCCGGGCTGATCGAGAGACAATTACCAGGGCTTGGCGCGTCAAGCCCACCCACATTATAAACTCCGATATTTCCTTTGACCCGATTACCTCCCATGTCACCGACAACGGATTCACTGAAAACGACAGTGTTGCTGGTTCCATCAGTAAACGAACCCATCGAACGGAATTTCTTGTAACCTCCAAAAGCTCCGCGGTTGCTATTCGTAGCCAGGATATGCGTTCCGCCTGCGTAGTCACCCATGCAGAATGCATAGCTGTTGGAGGAAACGTTACTGAGTCCCAGTCCATTGGTTCTTTGAGTTCCGCTGGGGCAGGCGAAAGCAGATATTTTCGCTCGCATCCAGTCGCTTGCCGGGTCCACCACCGCAGGACCTGTCACGGCGGCAGGTGGATTTGTTGTCGCCTGACACGCAGCTGTGAAACCCGCAAAAACAGAGTTTTGTTCAATGTAAGGCAACAGGGCAACATGCGGGCCGAACACGGGATAAAATGGATCGTCCATTGTTTTTAATGGAAACTCGCTTCCGGCAAAGCTGTAACCCATAGCTGCCGGGAAGCCGCGCGTTGCATCATGATAAGTGTGCAGCGCGAGGCTGATTTGTTTGAGGTTGTTCGTACATGTCATGCGACGTGCCGCCTCGCGTGCCGCTTGAACCGCAGGCAAAAGCAGGGCGATTAAAATCCCGATGATCGCAATAACGACCAAAAGTTCAACAAGTGTAAACGCTTTTCTCAGTTTCATAATGTTACCTTCAGTTTTTTCTACCTTGTCCTTGTGTCGATCTGTGGTTTTTGCCATCATGTGCCTTTCCACGAAAACGAAAGCCACAAGCAAACAGTTCTGGTACATAGTTTAATCCGTCTGTTGCATCAATGCAACAAGTGTCGCAAAAAATTAACAAAAAAAACATACCATCGGCATAAAACCGATTATCGTTCAAATAAGCATGTTTTTTGTTTCTGGTTCTGTTTTTCAAATTTCATTTGATGTGACCAGTGTGATTGTCAGGCATGTTTTATGCCATTAGTACTTCATATTCTAATGAATTACTGTTTTTTGGCAAAAAAGTGTCACTCACCTTGATTTTTCTAGGGAATTGGTATAATAATCGCACTTGAACTATTCTGGATTTAAGTTGAAATTTTGTTGCAAAAATGATTTTTCTTTTGACTTCAAAGATTTTTATATCAAAATGACACACACGAGTGTTTCATTTTACTACAATGGTTGATACCACAACAACGTACTTGTCTCGTTCCAATGCAATCTGACTCCACTTTTCGCTTCGACGTCAAGCATGACGAAGGCATTCATGCCGCACCGATTTTCGTCGCAAAATCCTTGTCAAATACCTATGCGCTTATAGCCATCCATGCGGCGGTCTTTGCACTGACGTGGTTTTCGGCCTTTGCGCTTCGATTTGATTGTGATTTTGTTTTCAACAACGCGCTGTGGACCCAATATATTTCAACCACTTTTTTTGCCGTTGGCATTAAACTTGCTACTTTTTACGTGAATCGCCACTGTCACGATATTTGGTACTACGCAACGGCTAAAAATATTCAGCAATTGGCCATTTCCACAGGCATTGCCGTGGTTTTGATTTTTGCTTTCAAAGCCGTTTTTCTGCACAGTGTTGCGTTGCCCCGCTCGATTCCGGTTCTCGACGCCATTTTGACCATTTGTTTTATCGGCGGTCTGCGATTGAGTTTGCGTTTTTTCCGCGACGAAATTCGTCCCCGTTTTGCCAACCGGGACACAAGAATCACACTGCTTGTTGGGGCAAACCATGAAGGCGGCAAGCTGGCGTACAATATTCACAGTTGTCCGGATTTGGGCTACAAAATCGTTGGTTTTATCACGATTCACCCGGAAAAAGTCAAAATGCTGTTGGGAAGCATTCCCGTTCTGGGACATTTGGACGATATTCTCGATGTGACCAAAAAGTCTCATGTCACGGATATCCTTGTCATTGCCGGGATATTAAGCGGTCCCAGAATGCGCGAATTGAGTGAAGTTTGTAAAAATGCCGGACTCAATCTCCGTATCGTTCCGCAAGGCGAAACCCGTCTGGGAAATCGTTCCATCCCCATCCGGGACATTAATATTGATGACCTGTTGAAGCGTGATCCAATTCGGCTCGACGATTCCAGAATTCGCGAGATGGTGCAGGGGCGTCGCGTACTGGTCACAGGCGGAGGCGGGAGCATCGGGTCGGAAATCTGTCGGCAGCTTGTCCGTTTCCAGCCGGACAAGCTCCTGATTCTGGGACGCGGCGAAAACCGCATCTTCTTCCTCGAAAATGAATTGAAAGAATTGGGGCTTGTCTCAAAAATCACGCCGATCATCGCCGACGTGACCAACCCGGAACGGATGAACAATGTGTTCGACGAATACCGGCCGGAAGTCGTGTTTCACGCCGCCGCACATAAACATGTGCCGCTCATGGAGGCGAATGTTTCCGAGGCGATTCGCAACAATATTTACGGGACCAAGGTCGTTGCCGATCTTGCGGACGAATACGAAACCAAAACCTTCGTCCTCGTTTCGACCGACAAGGCCGTCAACCCGACGAGCGTTATGGGCACAACCAAGCATGTCGCCGAGCGGTATGTCCATGCCATGTCGCAGATTTCGTCCACGGAATTTATCGTCACACGATTCGGCAATGTTCTCGGTTCCGCCGGAAGCGTCGTTCCGATTTTCCGCGACCAGGTGCGTCGCGGCGGCCCGATCAAGATCACCGACGAACGGATGACCCGATTTTTTATGACGATCCCCGAAGCGTCGCAACTCGTCTTGCAGGCTGCGGCAATGGGACAAGGCGGCGAAATCTTTGTTCTCGACATGGGTGAGCCGGTCAAAATCGTTGACCTGGCTAAAGACATGATCCGCTTGGCCGGACTGCCGGAAAACGCGATTGAAATCCAGTTCACCGGCCTGCGACCCGGTGAAAAACTGTATGAAGAACTGTATTTCGATTCGGAAACGACGCTGGAAACGGAACACCCGAAACTCCGTGCCGCCCTGCACCGTTCGTATCCGATCGAACAGGTGCGCAAACAGATCGACATACTCTGCACACTCCTGGACAACGTCTCGCAGACGGACCTCCGAAATTGCCTGAAAGAATACGTTCCCGAGTATGTGCCGTTCCAAGAGGAAAGAGTTGTTGTTCTTTAGTCCTTACCGGATTTACATTTTCTGATATTGCTTCAAACAAAAGCGTTTGACTGAACTTGGTAGCCGGTATTATTTTCAGCCCCGCATTATGATAAATAAAAGAAATCTTATCCAAGCAGAAAGTTATCGCAAAGATATTGATGGCTTACGTGCGATAGCTGTTTTGGCCGTAATTGCCTTCCACTTTGGATTCCTCCCCAATGGCTACTTAGGGGTTGATGTTTTCTTTGTCATCAGTGGTTTTCTGATCACAAATATTATTTACAACGAAAGTCTTGAAGGAAAATTTTCAGTTAAAAAATTCTATCTTAGACGAATTCGAAGGATTATTCCTCTGGTTTTTTTTATTAGCATTGTTGCGATTGTTTTAGGTATCTTCACCATGGTGCCGAATTCCTTGGAAAACCTTGCTCAAAGTATCATTGCAACAAATTTATTTAGCAATAACATACTGCAAGCTATTATTACAAGGAATTATTGGGACGTTGTCAATGAATTCAAACCGATGATGCATACATGGAGCTTGGGAATAGAGGAACAATACTATTTGTTTTATCCTTTCATCTTTATGTTTTTAATTTCAATAAAGAGGGTGCGATGGATTTTGCCGATATTGATAATATTGACCATTTTATCTGCGATACTATTCTTCATGCCTTATCAACCCCATGTAATTTTCTTTTATTTGCCTTTCAGGTTTTTTGAATTGTCCATCGGAGGTATCGCGGCGGTATTATTAAAAAAGAGATTGGTTGATATTAAATTTTCATATCTCTTTATCGTCATTTTAGTGGGATTATTATTGATTAACGATGCGATCCTTCCCGGTTCTGTTTCCTTGTGCTTGACAGTGATCATTTCATGCCTGATTATCGTGTCTGCAAATAATGATGCAGTTTCATCGTTCATGCTGAAAAACAAATTGCTTGTATGGACGGGGGTGATAAGTTTCAGCTTATATATGTGGCATCAATTGGCTCTAAGCTATACTCGCATTCTATTTATTCATGAGTTTTCTTTCATTCAAATTATCGTTCTTTTAGGTCTTATATTCGGATTGTCAGTGTTTACCTATCATTTTGTTGAACAGCCGTTCAGGAATAAAACGAAAGTCGGCGATAAAAAATTATTTGCAATTTTAATTCCAACTTTTCTCATCATCATGAGTTCCTCATTTTTTATTTATTCGAAAGCAGGCGTACTCAAAGATGTACCGGAACTGGATATATATAAATCAAACATCACCAGAGGTATGCACGCGAAGTATAATCATAAAATACATGCTTTGAATAAAGATTTTGAAACTGCAACAAAAACAAAAGTTTTGATTTTTGGCGATAGCTTTGCGCGAGATTGGGCAAATGTATTGCTCGAATCAAAATATGCTGACGCAATAGAAATTTCTTATGCCAACGATTACAATGTCATGCTGTCCCGTTTGACCTCTGCCGATGTTGTTTTTTTGGCGTTTTCACGACTGGAAATGTATAAAACAACACTTCCTTTACCGGACAAAAACGATCTGCCCAAAATATGGTATGTTGGTTTAAAGAATTTTGGGATCGACAATGGGGTTTTTTATAACTATCGCGGTGATGGTTATTATCTTCAAAGAACAAGTATGCAAAGTGGTTTTTTGGAAAATAATGAGTTACTCAAGCAACAGTTGGGGGGGCAATATATATAGATATTATCGGTTATGTTATAGATGAAAATGATACAGTACCCGTATTTACTCCCGATCATAAGTTTATCAGCCAAGATTGCAGGCATTTTACCAAAGCCGGGGCTAAATATTTTGCCACCCTAATTGAAAATGACAGCCTTTTCGACGTCAAAAATCTGCTCGACCCAAAAAGCGTCGATGGAAGATTTTAGTTTCGACAGGAATTTTTCAGAAGTACAGTCAATGATTAAAATTATTTGTGTTGCCGGGGCACGCCCCAACTTTATGAAAATCGCTCCCATCATGGAAGCCTTTGCCAGGCATCCGGGGATTCAACCTTTTCTTGTGCATACGGGACAGCACTATGACGAAAAGATGAGCGACCTTTTCTTCCGCGAGCTTGGCATCCCTGAGCCGGATGTCAACCTCGGGATCGGGAGCGGTTCGCACGCGGTGCAAACGGCGGAAGTCATGAAAGCGTTTGAGCCGATTTGCCTTGAACAAAAACCTGATTACGTATTGGTGGTCGGCGATGTGAACAGTACGATTGCCTGCGGGCTCGTGGCGGTCAAACTTGGGATTCAATTGATTCACGTTGAAGCCGGTTTGCGCAGCGGCGACCGAACCATGCCGGAAGAGATTAACCGCCTTTTGACCGATTCGATCAGCGACCTGTTGTTTTGCACGGAAAAAAGCGGCGTCGAAAATCTTCGCAAGGAAAACGTTTCCGCCGAAAAAATTCACCTTGTCGGCAATGTGATGATCGATACACTCTTGAAAAACCGCGAGAAAGCGGAACGGTCAACCATTCTCGACGAGATGAAACTGACGCCGAAGCGATATGCAACCATGACGCTGCATCGTCCGAGCAATGTTGATGATCCGATCGTATTCGGCGGTTTGCTTGACGCGATTGAGGCGATTCAAAGCGACATGCCGATCATTTTCCCGATCCACCCGCGAACGAAAAAAAATATCGCGAACTTTGGAATGCAGGAACGTGTCGATCAAATGACCAACCTGCGACTGGTCGAGCCGATCGGTTATCTTGATTTTTTGAAACTGAATGCCAAGGCTTATGTCGTGCTGACCGACTCCGGTGGTTTGCAGGAAGAAACGACCATCTTGCAGGTGCCTTGCATCACGCTTCGCGAAAATACGGAGCGGCCCATTACCTGCGAAGTGGGGTCGAATCAATTGGTGGGGGTTGATCCGCAGGTAATTCTCGAGGCGTACCAGAGAATCAGAGACGGCAAACTGCCCGAACCCCGTATCCCGGAACTGTGGGATGGGTGCGCGGCGGAGCGGATTGTAAATATTTTATTGGAACGATCATGAGCAAAAAGATTTCAATTATTTTTGGAACGCGTCCGGAGGCGATCAAGCTATGCCCATTGGTTTTGGCGATGAATCAGTTTGGACAAACGGTCGTGTCCCATGTCTGCGTGACGGGGCAGCATCGTGAAATGCTTGACCAGGTTCTTGACGTTTTCAAAATCGTTCCTCACGCCGACTTGAAGCTCATGCAGTCGAACCAGACGCTGGCGGCATTCACATCCCGGGCAATTGCCGCCGTTGATCAATATCTGGCTGATGAAAAACCGGATATGGTTATTGTCCAGGGTGACACAACGAGTGTTTTTTGTGCGGCTTTGGCGGCGTTTTATCGCAATATTCCCGTCGGTCACGTTGAAGCCGGTCTCCGCACCTGGAACAAGCATTCACCGTTCCCGGAGGAAATCAATCGTGTTTTGACGACGCGGATCGCGGATTTGCATTTTGCCCCAACTGTTACATCCAAAAACAACCTGCTCAAGGAAGGGGTTGATGAGAATACAATTGTCGTCACAGGTAATACGGTCATTGACGCATTGATGATTGCCGTTGACCAAGTGCGCAAGGAACCGCCAAAAATTCCCGGGCTGCCGGAAGCACTCCAACCCGGTACGCCGACTGGGAATCCGGGAGTTGTTTTGATCACGGGGCATCGTCGCGAGAATTTTGGCAGCGGTTTTGAAAATATTTGCCGTGCAATCGTTGATTTAGCCGAACGATTCCCGGATGTTCATTTTGTGTATCCGGTGCATTTGAACCCGAACGTGCGTGAGCCGGTTCAACGTTTGTTATGCTCCAGGAATTGCCCGAATCTTCACCTGATCGAACCGCTCAGTTATCTTCCGTTTGTGGCCATGATGGATCGTTCGACTTTGCTTTTAACGGATTCCGGAGGTGTCCAGGAAGAGGCCCCCAGTCTCGGGAAGCCGGTCCTTGTCATGCGTGACACGACGGAACGTCCGGAAGCCGTTGAAATGGGAACGGTAAAACTTGTCGGGACCAATCGCGAGATGATCGTCCACGAAGTCACAAAACTCCTGACGGATGAGAACGCCTACAATACAATGGCCAATGCCGTCAATCCTTACGGAGACGGGAAAGCCTGCGGGCGGATTGTTGACGCCGTCCGTTCATACTTTTCCCAGTCCGGTTTCAGCAGCATTTGAAAATATTAAAACGGATAAGCAAAATGAGATTATTACGCAATATTTTCCTGCTTTTTAGTACATTAAGATTAATACCTCATTGGGTAATATTTAATATTCACAAGAAGAAAAGCATCATCGCATATGATGTCAAAAGATGGTTGGAGCTTTATCGGCTTGAGGAACAATATGGGAGTCAGTCAGGCTTTTTGTATCTTATGACATTTTTTGAAGAATACAGGAACCTATTTTATTACAGAATAAGGGATTCCAAGATATATCCTACAGTATTTATGTAAACCAATGAATACATTATTTATAGGTGGAAAGGAAATAGGCCCCGGATTATTTATCCAGCATGGATTTTCAACAATAATTTCCGCAAAATCCATAGGTAAAGATTGCTGGATCAATCAACAAGTCACCATAGGGTATTCAAACGTGATGGATTGTCCTGTAATTGGTGATAATGTTACAATAAACGCTGGTGCAAAGGTTATAGGAAAAGTGTCTATTGGAAACAATTCAAAAGTCGGCGCCAATGCGGTCGTGGTCAAGGATGTACCCGAAAATTGCACTGTGGTTGGAGTTCCAGCATATATTGTCAGAAGAAATGGAATGAGAGTCAACGAAAAATTATAAGGGCGTTTTTCGTATATTTCTTTGGTTCATTTCGTTTTATGAACTGTTTCAGGAACATGCAGGCATGAATTCAGAAACAAAGCGCATAGCAAAGAATATCTTGATGTTGTATTTCCGACAGATGCTTGTCATGCTGGTCGGATTATATACCGTTCGAGTTTTGTTGAATACTTTAGGGGTAGAGGATTATGGCATCTATCATGCAGTGGCAGGTATTGTTGTCATGTTTAGTTTCCTCAGCGGCTCTATGGCAATGGCCAGTCAACGTTTTTTGGCTTTTGAAATCGGGAGAGGGGATTTTGAACGGTTAAAGAAAACTTTTGCAGTGAATTGGATCATTTACGCACTGATTGCATTAGTTGCCTTGGTGCTTTTGGAATCCTTGGGGCTTTGGTTTGTCAATTATAAGCTTGTAATCCCACCGGAACGTTTTGAAGCGGCAAGTTGGGTCTATCAGTATGCCATATTTGCATTTTTATGCACAATTATCGCAACGCCTTATATGTCGGCAATCATTGCTCACGAAGACATGGAGATTTTTGCTTTTGTGGCAATATTCGATGCCATCCTGAAGCTTGGGATAGTTTTTGTCTTGCAGTATTCTTCAATGGACAAATTGCATCTTTACGGGATTCTTTTGTGCATTGTCTCAGTATTATACCTTACTATTCATATCATTATTTGTTACTTAAAATACAAGGAATGCCGTTTTACTGCTTGCTGGGATAAAGCATTATTCAAAGAAATAATTGGCTTTACCGGTTGGAGTCTTTTCGGGCAACTCACTGTTGTTTTTCGGAATCAAGCTGTTACGATTTTGCTAAACCAGATGTTCAATCC
>Ga0099364_10013395_pt1 | contig 11011 bp, 9 predicted proteins | sample TergutTh196P3_FD_73070 | JGI IMG/M metagenome (GOLD analysis project Ga0099364, IMG submission 73070) | Microcerotermes parvus P3 segment gut microbial communities from Pointe-Noire, Republic of the Congo - Th196 P3 | ecosystem: Host-associated > Arthropoda: Insects > Digestive system > Gut ... | reverse complement strand
CATATTTTAGCTCTGAATATTAAAGAAAGACGACGTTTTCTTGGAATCTCACAGATTAAATTGGCAGAAAAAGTAAATACTGCTCCTACATATATTGCTATGATAGAGCTAGAAAAAAGGTCTCCATCATTTGAAATGATAGAAAGAATAGCAGTTGCCTTGGATATTGATGCACCTGATCTATTTTCAAAAAAAGCCTATTCTATTGATATCATAAAGGGTTTCCATGAATCAGTATTGTCAGACTTTGAAAAAGTTTTAAACAAGCAAATTAATGATTTCGAGAAAAAGCATAAGTAATGCTTCTCCTTTTTACCTAAATTCCGCATGAACCTCATGTCCCAATACAGTGCTTGCGTAGGTAACTCAGACAAAAAGCGCTATCTTAGTTATTTTATCCAGAAAGGAGATAACAATAATAACTTTGCAGCAAGTAATATGAATATAACGTTCAGTTGCACGACGCATTTACCGCAAGCCCTGCGCGAGAAATGTTTTAATACCAAATCCTACAACAACCGCATAAGCTTTTCCCGCAAAAATTTCCGGTATCGTTTCAGGGCAAGGGAAAGGAATAGGCTAAAAAGATTTTTCTACTAAAAAGATATAATATCAGGCATTTTTATATTCTTTTATTCTATTTCCAAAAGCTGTCTTATTCTGCTATACTGAATGAGAAAGGAAGCTGGAGACATTAAACAACCCTGATTTTAAAAGGGTCGAATTCGACTCCTTTAATATGTATTAAAAATCTATTATTTTGGGGATTAATGAAAATGACCAAGAAAGCAGCAAAAAGCGATATACAATTTTTTAAAGAAATTGTTTCATTGCTACATACTGCCAGGACTATCGCATATAAATCTGTTAACTCGGTTATGATTGAAACTTATTGGCAAATCGGTAAACGTATTGTGGGGCGTGAACAAAGAGGCAAAATCCGCGCCAACTATGGGGAGTACTTGATCGTTAATTTATCCAGATATTTAACCGGAACTTTTGGACAAGGTTTTTCTGAAGCTAACTTGCTGAATTTTAGGCAATTTTATCTGACTTTCCCTGAATTTTCCCAATTCCCTACACAGTGTGTAGGGAATCTAAGCTGGTCGCATTTTCGCATAATAATGAGGATTGAAAATAAAAAAGAGCGTAATTATTATATTAAGGAAACACAGGAGCAAAATTGGAGTGTCCGCATTTTAGAGCGTAATATTAAAAGCGGATATTACCGGCGTTTATTATCTTCACAAAAAGACAGCAAGTCGAAGAAAACAAAAGCTCTAACAATAAAAACAAATGATACATCTGATTTTATAAAAGATCCTTATGTTCTTGAATTTCTTGATGTTCCCGAAAATATATCTGGCAAAGAAACAATGGTAGAGGCAGCTATCATAACTAATCTGCAAAGTTTTTTGCTTGAATTGGGTAGGGGTTTTTCTTTTGTTGCCCGTCAGCTCCGAATATCAAGTGAAACAATGGACTTTTATTTAGGCTTGGTTTTTTATAATTTTCTTCTTAAATGTTTTGTTATTATAGACATTAAAACTACTGCATTAACTTCACAGGATATTGGGCAAATGGATATGTATGTTAGGATGTTTGACGAACTGAAGCGCGGCCCTGATGACAATCCGACTTTAGGAATAATTCTTTGTACAGAAAAAGACGAAACAGTAGTCAAGTATTCTATTTTAAGTGAGTGCAAACAAATCTTTGCATCAAAATATAAAACAATATTGCCGACAGAAAAAGAACTTGCGGCAATGATAGAAAAGAAAAATGCAAAGTTTTTACAGGATAAAACATGGCTAAAGTAATAGACCAGCTAATAATCCCATGACCGAAACTACCCGCAGAATCATCGAACAAATCCTTTCTGTTCCCAAAGGAAAAGTTTCCAGTTACAGCGGGATTGCCCTTAAAGCAGGGTTTCCAAACGGCGCACGCCAGACTGTTAGAGTACTTCATTCCATGTCCGAAAAATATAATCTTCCATGGCACAGAATTATCCGTGCCGATGGTCAAATTGCACTTGATGGAGAAGGCAGAGAATTGCAGATTAGCCTTTTAAAAGCTGAAGGGATTAAAGTATCACCGCAGGGCAAAGTGGATATGGAGAAATTTGGGGTTTAATGGAGAAAAACAAAAGCTGCTTCAAGAATGGGCATTGAAAAAATCTAGAAAAGGTATTACAATAAAGATATGGGTAATAAATTAGTTAATTAATTATAGGAGACCTTAATGCCCTACACCCCCATAGAAATTAACCGAAAAAATCTCACCATCATGGGAGTTAATTTCAGTTCTGTCAACAACTTTGAGGCAACTGTAAATGCCCTCGGAACGGTAATGTTTGAAGGGTTTGACCCAACCCCCCAAAGCATCGAAATTATTCGCGATTACCTTTCGGGCATAATCAACATTGAACAATTAGATAAATTGACCAAAGAAAAAGCTTATGCACAAGTCGCCGAAGGCGACATTATACAAACAGATTCCTTGAGCTCGGCGACTAGAGCGAGCCATGCGTGATAACTACGAGTATATTGACCCTGATTATACCTATACTGATCCAGTAACAGGCGTACTACGAAATCTAACTGGTATTACTGACCCCCAAGATTTGCTATTTTTTGAAAGTGCAGCCGTAATTAAGCGAGCGCAAGAACTTGAGATAAATCCTATCAGAATTCAGAATGCCACTACACTTTTAAACATACACCGCTATCTGTTTCAAGACGTATACCATTGGGCTGGGCAGAAGCGAAAAGTAGAAATAAGCAAACAGGGGAAACCTTTTTTCCTTACAGAGTACTTTGATAATGGCTTTTCCTATATTGACACTCTGATTGGTGATTACCGTAAAATTGTTCCGGCAGATAAATCAAACTTGGCTAGACATTTGGCGACCTTGCTTGACAATATCAATTATCTCCATCCATTTAGAGAGGGAAATGGACGAACACAAAGGGAGTTTATCCGTGTTCTTGCTCTTGAAAAAGGCTATTCCTTAAACCTAAACCCGCCTGACAACCTTGATGTATTTGAGCGTTATATGTCTGGAACCATTGAAGGTGATATAGGAAAATTAACATCATTATTATTGGAGTTAATGCAATCAATATAAGGAGTAACTACCATGTGGCAATGCCCCAAATGCGGACGGGACTTCAAAAATACAAACCAAAGCCATTACTGCAGTGACAAACCAACAACCATTGGCGAGTACATTGCCGCACAGCCGGAGGAACTGCGCACTATATTAAATAAAATCCGTAAAACTATACGCAAAGCAGCGCCCAAAGCTGTGGAAAAAATATCATGGAGTATGCCCACCTTTTGGCAGGGTGAAAATATAATTCATTTTGCCGCTTTTAAAAAACACATAGGTATTTACCCCGGCGACCTAAGCCACATACCCTTTAAAGAAAAACTATCAAGTTATAAAACGACAAAGGGCGCTATTCAGTTCCCATTGGATAAGCCAATTGATTATGAGTTGATTGCAGAAATTACCAGATACAGGGTATTAAGTATCAGGCAAACCGAATAATAACAGTTGTTCGACAATCAGCAATTATTTTGGTAAAAAATGTTTTGTTAAAGATTCCAGGCAACAAAAACCATTACCGAATTATTTTTTTTCACTGTATCCGTAAATTCTCCGAAGTATCCCCATTCTCTTGACAAAGAATAGCTGATACCTGCAGAAATATATTCTGAAACAAAGCGGGAATAGGTAATATCCGAAAACAGCCAATAAACTGTTCCGTCTGAAAGAGCGCTGGTTCCCGGATAGCTCCACAATATATAACCAAACAGATCCACCTCAAGTCTGCCCAGCATACTGTTTTCCAGGTTAAAAAAGAGTTTTGAATTTAGGCCGTAACCGTAATTGATCAGCTCTCTTTCAATTTCCTGCGAATAATAATTGGATGCTCCTATAAAAGTAAACCCTGCATGACTCTTTATTTGCATTGTAGTGTTCTCGGAAAACAGCTGTTGATATTTTATGGTCCAATTCAAGGCATTGCTGTACTGGTTAATGGTAGAATCATACAAATGAAATCTTCCCTGAGCGTTAAAATCCATATGCAGTGAAAGGCCGGTACTCATGGTATGTCTATTGGAATATACAGGAGAAAATGAAAACAAATAACCATCGGTAACAACATGAATATCGTGATAGTATCCTGGGTTCATTCCGTAAAACATGGCCAATTCAAAATGTCTGTAGGGAACATTTGTATCTTGTTCAAAGGGATTGCCGTAGACAGTTTTTAAACCTGCCCTGGCATGAGGGCCGTTATAAGCAAACAACTCTTGCTGACCACTGTTAATAGAAGAATGGGTTTGCGCATAACCCCCTCCCAGAAAATATCTGAGTTCGTAGAGGTTTCTGTTGGCAGGAGGCGGTTCCCAGCCGGTTAATAGCCTGTGAAGTCCGGCTGCGGGGCTTATAATAAATGCCAGAGGTGCCGGAATGCCTGCTGCATAAGCCTCCATATAAAGCCGATAGCTTATTTCTCCGACGGTAAAAGATCCGGAAACTGTGGTAAAAAAATCGTTAATTGACGCATGATTATTTTCGAAAAAAATTTCCCAGGTAGCGCTGCCGAAAAGGTTAAAAATTATATTTTGGTAAAAACTGAATCCATTAACCCGCCCGGCGTTAAAAGCCAGTGAACCCTGAAGAGGATGCCCCAGTTGATTCACTAAAAAACTTTCCTCTTCTCCTTCCTCCCATTGCCAGGGATTGGTTAAATTAAACCGAATAGATTCTACAGATGGGACAGCCCAGTCCCACCCGGAAATCCAGTTGACAAAAGTGAACATTCCGTTTATCAAAAGGATTTCCCCGGCAGCAATAAGCCCATGTTTAAAAGTCTCTCCGGTCTCCCTGGATTCAGGCACATCCCATGCTCCACTTTGAGAAAAAACAAACTGAGTCTGAAACATCAACAGGAGGCAAATAAAAGGCAAGATCTTGGTAAAAATTTTCTGTTTATGACGTATGTTCATTTCGATTTACCCCGATTTATCCAAACCCTGCGGATTAAGCGAATACATAGTTCTACAGATAGTTTTAAAATCACATGAAATACAGTTATGGCGAGGAATTGTTTTGGGGATTAAATCCAAGGATGATACAGAGCTGCTAAAATGTTGTATCTCTTTTTCAAGAGCATCCATGGTGCTCTGGTATTGTTCTCTGGAATATTCTTTTCCCTGAAACTCGCCCATTACAGGAATGAATTTATGTTCATTTATTTTAGCATAAAAAGCCCGTCCTACAGTTGTACCGCTGGCAGCTTCGTATAATTTAATATACATGGGAATTTGGAAATCCCGCAGACCGTTTTCTTCGTCCCAGCGGCAATGGCTGGCTGGAGGAGCATAATTGGTTTTATAATCAATGATCAGCGGTGCTGCTGAATCTGGCAGTTCCGCCGCAGAGGAAACTGCATCCAGAGAAACCCGATCTATTCTTCCGGTTAGGCGCAGATCCCCGCTTATTATATCATAACGCTGTTCCAAATCTTTTATTTCAAAGCTGTCAAAATACTCCGCCTCGGTTTCCAAAAGGGAACGCAGCCGCTTGTTCATAAGCGCTGCAAGGGGAGCCTTTAGGGGATAGGCAAGAGAGCCACGGAGGGTATCGTTACTTTGAAGGACGGCTGTACATATTTGTTCCAGCCAAACAAAATATCGTTCCAGGTTTTTTTTATAAAAATACTTATCAGTTTCACGAATGCGGTTAAAAAGCTGGTACAATATTTCATGATAAACAAGCCCGCGGGATTGATCGTCCAAAAGAATTGCTTCCTTTTGATATGGTTCAAGATGGAGAATTCGATTGTACAGCCAAAACAGGGAACAGAAAGAAAAATCATTTAAGTCTGTTGCAGATACAGATAACTTGATCGCAGCTTTACTGCCGGAATTTTCTGTATCAGCGGCAGAATGCCGGCTTTTGTTTTGGATGCGTTCGCGCAGCGCTAATTCAGATTTGGATAGAAACACAGAATTATCTTTTGTTGTTTCCAGAGCAGCAATCCATTTATTAAACCCTTTTTTTTGTACAGTAAAAAGCTCTTCTGGCGCTGATCCGCCTGCCCACCATTGCCGTTCCTGCTGGTACAGCTGTGCTGGACGGTACAGCTTTGCTGTACCGTCCAGCTGAACTGGACTTTGTGCAAATGCACTGTGGGGAATAGCCCAGCCGGTATAGGTTTTTTCCGAAGCGCTGATTCTAGTATGACATGAATATTTTTCCCATGGAGCAATGTTGTATAATGACAAAGCAGCCGCCGATGCATCGGTATCGTTTATACCAAGCCTTGTCCGCTTATCCTGGCGCAGAAAGGGCAGGGGACTGTGTTGAACTGCCGCTGCTGCCTGAGAAGCATTAAGCAGAAAATGGCAGCTATAAGGTGCTCCCGCTGCCACTGGATAATCATAAAGATTAACACCTCCTGTATTGGGTGCATATACATAGTTTTTTTGTGATAAATGAGAGACAAAAAAATCAAATGGAACAGCCGGAACAATATTGGGATATGCTTCTTCTGTTTCAATTAAAGCAGAGAGTTCTTCTATACACCGTGCCAGTACTGCATTGCTTTCTGCGCTGCATTTTTCCATATCAAGAAATGCACGAAAAGCATAGTATTGGTCCCGTATTTTCCGGAACGATTTTGCACTGGATAATGCAGTAAGACTTTTTTTTAGGTTTTTATAATAAATAGACAGATCTTCGCTGGGCTTGTGTTTAAAACTCTCTTCCCATGGATCGATAGTACGGGAATGTTTACTGGAACGATCTGTATAGGGAGCAACACAATTATTATCAATACCATAATCAATTAAGGCAGAGTTTTTTTCCGCTTCCTTCCAGGGTATGCTGTTGCTTAAAAGCAGACGTTTTAATGCATCAAAAGAAAAAAGAGAGGCGGTACATTCTGCTGCAAGAGAAAAAAGCCGTCCTGCCGGATAAACTCCAAGGTTTTTTCCTGCCCTTCGGCTAAAGGGTATATCATAAAGGAACAGTTCCCGTTCCACATAGGGGCTAATACTTTCAAAGTCAGGCAGGGTTATGGCCATGTCTTCGTAGGGCATCCCCATTTCATTAAGGCGGCGAATTTCCAAAACAGCGCTGCGAAGTTCTTCTTTAGCGGAATCAAAAAACTGTAATGCAGGTTTTTCTTCCGTTGTATTAAACGCAGAAAAAATACTTATTGTCTGTGTATTAAATAGTGCTGCATATTCGGCAAAGTCTTCCAGCATTTCGGGAAAAAAGATAATATAATGGTTTTCAATGTCCTTAAAATATTGCTTTTCCCAGGATGGTTCAAAAAGATTGTTTTCTTCAAGGAAAGCTGCATATTTAATTTTTATACATTGCAGATCTCTGTCTTCGCTGTCATACTTATTTGTTCCGGAAAAAGCTGCTTCATTTAGTTCTTCCCAATGTTTTAGGGAGCTTAGGAACACAGCGATCGAATCGGCAAATACAGCTCCGTTTTGTGCATATTCTATGGGGATAATTTCTTTTAAAAAAGGAGAGGCTGCATTTTCCCGGGCCAGGGCTAAAGAAAAAAGACGTCGTATAAGGGCAGAAACAGGTTGGCGTTTTTTTTCCTTTGTCTCTATTGTTTTTTCCTTAAAACGATCCCAGGCAAGAAAGCGCTCGGGAGAAAGAGAACGGACTGTTCCATAAAGGCATATCTTTTGAGCCCAAACAGCAGCAGTGGCCTGCGAAGGAAAGACAAAGAAAGTATTTTGATCGCTAATATTTTTTAGAATTAATTCAAAAATGGAGCTCATTTATAATGCCGGAGCCTGCCATATAAACACAATTTCATACCTGTCCCGTATGCCCGGCAGACTTCCAAGCAAGGTGCCAAGCTGCTGTTCTGCCGAACGCCGGGCTTCCAGTATTACACTGCCTGCCATGACTCTTTCTTCCAGTTCCCGTTTTCTTTCTGCAGTAACATTAAATGCTTCTTCTATTCTTAATTCATTAAAAATAGTTTGAGACTGATCAAAAACTTCGATGGAACCATCAATTATTTCATGGGAAAGGATTTTAATTGGAGGAAGGAATATCCTAATTTGCGGCAGACTTGCGGCTGCTCCGGATATAGCTTCTGCATCTTCTTCTACCAGGATTTGGGTTCCATCAATTCCCAGCTTCATTATACCATCGTAGCTAAAGATAAATCTTCTGGTGGTAAAGGGAATGGTCCATCCCCGAATGTCTCTGGCGTTAATTTCCCTTACTACCGTAGTATAGTGATACGCCAGGCTTGCATATTCGCCTATGGGAAGAGCTTCTTTAAGTACCGTATGGGCAGATCGTTCTGTTTGTTCCGTTATCTGGGGAAGAAAACGGATGTTTCGTCCCCCAAGCAAACTTCCAATCAATACCAAAAGGCCTGCAATAAGGGCCAGTAATATGGCAGGGAGCAAAAAACGTTTCATGTTAGGTATAATGGTACTTTACAGAGCACTGGAAGTCAATTATATTTAATGCGGGGGGGTGCACCGGTTTCGACTGGTACGGTTCGGGGTACAGGCTGCAGGTGGAGCGCTCATCTCCTGATTGGGCAAAAACTTTAACTGCCAATAACGACAGTTACGCTTACGCCTTAGCTGCGTAAGCGCGTGGAACCGTTCCGCCGCTCTGAGGGACGGCTTCCGCGTCGCAAGCAGGGCTGGCCGAATCGCCGCTTCCGGAGGCGGTCCGGCAAGATAACCCGGAATACGGAAAGGCCGCGCGCTGTCTAGCCAAGCCCTTCCCGACAATTCAATAGGCGGCTAAACCTGTAGACGCTTGCATTTCGCGTATTAGGACGCGGGTTCGATTCCCGCCACCTCCAACTCTGGATCCGGCATTTCTTTAAATGAATATCTGTCTCGTCCATTGCGTTTTGATAAATACAGCATCATGTCGGCCCGGTTAATATAATCTTCACTTTTATGTTTTGAATTAACGCTGGCTGTCGTTACACCTATGGAAATTGTAACATAATCTGCAACGGTGCTGTGTTCGTGTACTATCCTGCAGTCTCGAATACCGTCAAGCAGTTTTCCTGCAACCAGACAAGCGCCGTCCTCGTCGGTATTCGGTAAAACCACAGCAAATTCCTCGCCGCCATACCGGGCAACAAAATCGTCGGCTCTTCTGGCAATTTTACCAAGCGTTTGTGCAACAGTTCTAAGACAATTATCGCCTTCGGAGTGGCCGTATGAATCGTTGTAATCCTTAAAAAAATCTATATCTATCATTAATAAACTTAACTTGCCTCCCGAACGGGATAATGTTTTTATTAAGCGGGTCAGGTGTTCATTAAAGTAGCGTCTATTGTAAATGCCTGTAAGCGCATCGTAGTAAGCCTTTTCTACCTCAAATTGTAATATTCTAATGTTTTCTTCCATTGTTTTGATCATGCTTAGATCGTGTATATAAGCAAGTCCAATGTTTTCAGTTCCCTGTTTAAAACATATTAACGTTATCTCACAGGAAAAAGGTTTACCTGAAGCTGTGCAATGAATCCATTCCACCTCCACCTTATTCCCGGTTAATGCCTGTTTCATAAGCTCGTACATTTTGTCGCTGGATTTTAACCCGTCACTCTGGTATTCGGGTGAAAGGTCAATAAAATGTTCGAGACAGTATTGTTTTGTAACGCCGAACAATGTAAGGACGGTTTTATTGCAGTCAATGAGCTTTAATTTATCGTTAAAAATGATCATGCCGACAGGAGCTTCCCGGAATATTACACTGTCAAGCTTATTCATGCATACATTGTACTTTACCGGAGATTTATGTACAATAGCAGAAATATCATGAATAGAGGTTATAAATGATTTATCGTCCTATCGGTAAAACCGGAATGTCCGCAAGTATAATCGGCCTGGGAGCGGAACATCTGGACAACAAGCCTTACCAAACAGTAGAGCAGGTTATTCATGCTTCTTTGGATCATGGGATTAACATAATGGATCTTTTTATGCCCGGAGATGAAGTACGGCAAAATATAGGCCGGGCACTGGCAGGACGGCGGGATAAAGTACATATCCAGGGGCATATCTGTTCTACAGATATTAAACAGCAATATGATATTAGCCGGGACCTAAAAACCATCCAAAAGTATTTCGAAAATCTTCTTCGCTGCTTAAATACCGATTATATTGATTTTGGTATGTTGTTTTTTATTGATACAGAAAAACATTTTAAGGATGTTTTTGAAGGTGATGCTCTTCCTTATGCCCTTGATATGAAAAAGAAGGGACATATACGCTCCCTGGGAGCAAGTTCCCACAATCCTATTATTGCCCGAAAAATAGTAGAGACCGGACTTATTGATCTGCTTATGTTCAGCATTAATCCTGCGTTTGACATGGCCACTGCCGATACTTACATTATTGATTACCTTGATAAGGGTAAACTGGACTTTGAAAAAAGCCTTGACCCCGACCGCGCTGCTTTATACCGGCTTTGTGAACAGCGGGAAGTAGCCATTACGGTAATGAAAACTCTGGGTGCTGGAAAATTGCTTTCGCCGGAATTCACACCTTTTGCCAAGCCCCTTACAGTAACTCAATGCATTCACTATGCCCTAACAAGACCAGCAGTAGTAAGCGTTCTTTTGGGTTGCTGCACTACAGATCAGCTGAAAGGTGTAATGCATTATCTGGATGCGGGTGAAGAAGAACGGGATTATACCAGTGTGATACAGGAATACCAGGGCAATATGAAAGGAAGCTGTGTGTATTGTAATCACTGTCAGCCATGTCCGGTGGAAATCAACATAGCAGCTCTTACCAAGTACCTGGATATCGCAGTCCTGGACGAAAAAAAGATACCGCCTTCGATTATAAGCCATTACCGGGAGCTGGAACACAAAGCTTCGGAATGTACTGCCTGCGGAAGCTGTGAAGAACGCTGTCCCTTCTCTGTACCGGTTATTCAAAATATGAAGAAAGCAGCGGTGCTTTTTAG
>Ga0099364_10013394_pt1 | contig 11011 bp, 11 predicted proteins | sample TergutTh196P3_FD_73070 | JGI IMG/M metagenome (GOLD analysis project Ga0099364, IMG submission 73070) | Microcerotermes parvus P3 segment gut microbial communities from Pointe-Noire, Republic of the Congo - Th196 P3 | ecosystem: Host-associated > Arthropoda: Insects > Digestive system > Gut ... | reverse complement strand
GCTTGCACAGATTTTTAACGGCGAAATTATTTCTTGTGACTCAAGACAAGTATACCGCGGACTTGATATCGGTACGGCAAAAGTCACACCCGAAGAACAAAAACTTGTGCCGCACCATTTGATCGACGTCGTGGACGCAGGTACGCATTTTGATGTGTTTGAATTTCAAAAGCGCGCAAATGCGGCAATCCGAGACATTATATCTCGCGGGAAACTTCCAATTCTCGTCGGCGGAACAGGCTTATATTCACGCAGCATTGTTGAAGGGTACGGATTTACAAACAGTGCAAACGAGGCACAGTACGATGTATTGCAAATTTGTCTTATGCCGTCAAAAGAATCTATCCGACCTCTTGTAGAGCAGCGCATTGACACCCGATTGAAACAGGGCATGATTGAAGAGACAAAAATCCTTCTTGCAAAAGGTGTATCAAAAGAGTGGCTGCAAAAACTTGGGCTTGAATACTTTTGGAATGTGGAATATATAGAAGAACGCGTTAGTCTTGACGAATATAAGAAACACCTTGCCACCAAAACAATGCAATTTGCCAAACGGCAAAAGACCTGGTTCAAAAAAGAAAAAAATACGGTATACTTAACCGAGCCAAAAACATTTTTGGAAGATTGCATAAATTTAACAAAGGAGTTTTTATGAAACTAACAGAAAATCAAAGTGAATTTATTTTGGGATGTAAGTTTTGCATTTTAGCAACATCTGTTAACAACAAGCCGCGCGCATGTGTCGTTATTCCTGAAATGGCTTGCCATGATAAAGTTGTTATCGCGGATTGCCAAATGAACAGCACGCGCCAAAATATTTTGGCTAATAGCACTGTATTTGTTTCCTTTTACGACAGCGATTTGAACAGATGTATTAAATGCGATGGTGTTGCCCAATATATAACATGTGGGAACGATTTCCAAACCATTAATGATAAACTTGCAAAGGAAAACTTGAAAGTCGGCGGTATAATTGAAATAAAAATAAGTTCAATACATGAACAATATGAAAACGGTTAGTTCCAACCGACTCCTATATAATAAAATTGACAAGCCGATTTGCAATATAGACAACTTTTTTTATTTGCTTGCCGGCAAGGATTTCCGTACATGCTTTTTCCACGTCGGACTGTGGGGCATTGTTGGCAACAGTTATGCGTGCCACGATTTTGCTGTTAATTTGCACCGCAATTTCAACTTGATCACGATGCAAATATTTTTCATCGGCAATAGGAAACGGTTGATTAAATATGCTTGGCTTCTCTCCCAACATTTCCCAATACTCTTCCGCGATATGCGGAATCATCGGAGCCATTAATAATACAAGCGTTTTTATCGAGTCTTTGCTGTCCGTAATTATTGTACCCATCGTGTTCAACAACTCCATACAACGTGCGACTGCGGTATTAAATGAAAAACCTTCCAAGTCCTCACGCACTCTATGTGTTGCTACTGCCATCGCGTGAAGCAATTCTTTATTGGTTTCACGAACATCTTTATTAAACGAAGGCGACTTTTTAAAATTTAAAATATATTTTTCTATTCGTTCCGGAAATCGCATTACGCTTTTCAAAGTCTTGTCGTCCCACGGTCCGCCGTCAAAGTAGTTAAACCCAAACAGCATATACAACCGCAGATTATCACTGCCGTGTTTATCAACGTATTCGTCAGGAGTTATGGTGTTTCCTTTTGATTTGGACATCTTTGTGCCGTCACGTGCCAAAATCATGCCCTGGTGAACAAGCGAAGGAAAGGGCTCTTTGAATGGCACCAAACCGTTTTTATGCAAGAACTGATTAATAAAACGAACATAAAGCAGGTGCATACACGCGTGTTCTGCGCCGCCGATATACCTGTCAACAGGAAAATATTTTTTCACGTTTGCGTTTGAAAACGGTTCAACGTCGTTTTTCGCATCGGGATAACGCAAATAATACCACGCGCTGCAAACAAAGGTATCCATTGTGTCACATTCACGCTTTGCGGCGTGCCCGCACTTGGGACAAGTGCAGTTTACAAAATCAGCAACAGCCTCAAGAGGTGCGGCACCCTTCGGCGCGAAATCGTTAATATACGGTAATATAATGGGCAAGTCTTTTTCGGGAACAGGTACAGTGCCACACTTGCTACAATAAATAATCGGAATTGGTGCACCGAAATATCTCTGTCTTCCTATACTCCAGTCACGCAAGCGATACGTAATCGCGGCTTCACCTTTTTTGATCTTCTTTAATTCCGTAATGATTTTTTTCTTATATTCTTCACATTCGCCATCCACAACATGTTTAATCGGCAGCTTGTATTTTTTCGCGAACTGTTCGTCACGTTCGTCATGCGCAGGCACCGCCATAATCGCACCCGTGCCATAAGTAGCAAGCACATAGTCCGCAATCCACACCGGTATTTTTTCACCGTTTATTGGATTCCTCACATAACCACCAGTAAATACACCTGTCTTTTGTTTATCATCTGATAAACGCTCGACATCGCTTTTTTTAGCGGCAGCCTTAATATACTGCCCGCATGTCTCTTTATGTTCTTTTGTTACATATTTAGGCACAAGCGCGTGCTCGGGTGCAAGCACCATAAATGTAGCACCGTAAATTGTATCCGGACGAGTAGTAAACACTTCTATATCATCAAACCAAATTTTGGCACCTGTCGATTTTCCAATCCAGTTCCTTTGCATGACTTTTGTTTTATTTGGCCAATCAAGCTTTTCTAAGCCCTTCAACAAATCCTCGGCATAATCGGTAATCTTAAAAAACCACTGCTTCATATTACGGCGCAAAACATCGGTATCGCATCGTTCACATGCACCGCCGACAACTTGCTCGTTTGCTAAAACCGTTTTGCACTTGTCGCACCAGTTTACAGGGGCTTCTTTTTGATACGCAAGTCCCGCCTTGTAAAGTTGCAAAAACAACCATTGAGTCCATTTATAATAATTGGGTAGGCTTGTTGTAATTTCATAATCCCAATCATACATTCCACCCATTTGGTCAAGTTGGTCGCGCATTTTGACAATATTTTTTTCAGTATTATCAATTGGGTGCGTTCCGGTTTTAAGCGCATGATTCTCCGACGGTAAACCGAAGGAGTCGAACCCCATCGGTTGGAAAACTTCAAATCCGCACATGCGTTTAAACCTTGCATGCGTATCCGGTGGGGCATACTTGAAAAAATGCCCGACGTGAAGCGTTGCCGCACTTGGATAAGGAAACATCTCTAAACAATAGTATTTTTGTTTTTTGCTGTTTGGGTTGAACTTGTTCGTTTCATGTTCCCGCCAGTAGTGTCTCCACTTGTCATGTACCGCTAAATATTCCATATCAATAGTGTAGCAGATGATTTGACAAATTTACAATAAGTAACATATAATAATTCCATGGATTAGAGGGGGCTTGGTGGGACGAAATAAAAAACAATTCATATCTCAAGAATACAGTGCGGAAACCGGTGGGAAAAATCTGAAAGAGGGTACCCGTAAGTCTCGCGTGGTCACATATATTACAACAGCTTTTTTCTCGCTTACAATTGTCATTGGCATTTCTTTAGTATCGTTTACTGTTGTCTTCTTCTTCTCGGAAGTAAAGGGTCCCAGCATGATGAAAGCTATCAACGCAGACTTTAGAGAAAACGGCAATACCGATTCTGTTATTGTAAACCGATACAAAAAGCCTGCCCGCGGAGACATAATCGTTGTTAAACATTCTAACGGGGATTATCATATTAAACGTTTGATTTGTTTAGGCGGCGAAAGTATACATCTGCGTCTTGTTGATAATAACGGAAACACCGTCCAAAGCCTTAATCAGGGTGTCCGATATATCTTCGAGATCGACGGTGTGAATTATGACAATGTCTTATATAATCTTGATCCGTATTTGGGACGAAATATGAGAAACTCTCGCTATGATCTTCTTTACGAGTATCAACAAGGCGTGATATCCGTTGCTCAGTTTACAGACAACCGAACCGGCAACCCCGAGTTCCGTATTGCGGACCACCGCGGTGTTGAATTCCGGCAATTCAGAGTAATGGACGAAGATGGCAAAACAATCACATGGAAAACTGAACCACAACCCGGTGACATCGGGAGATGGGAATTCAGATTGCCTAAAGATTATATCTTTTATATGGGAGATAACCGGGGCGGCTCCGGCATAGGCGATGATTTTTGGAATATGAGCCTTGATTGTACCTGGTTCGGTCCGCAAAGGCAAAAGAATATTGTGGGCACCGTTACCGAAGTAATCCATGATAAAACGGCTCCGCAATGGTTTTGGGACAAAGTTGTATGGGCTTTTTCACTCCGTTGGATTTAAGAACCTTGGGCTTTGCTTAATTCAAAATCTCTTTTAGTATAACTGTACTTACTGTAAATAAATATTGCGGCGACGCTTGCGATAGCTACCCCTGTAATTAAAAGCCAACCAAGCCAGTTTTGAACATTAAGGCTTTGGACCCTTTCGTTGCCGCGAAACCCAATTAAATCCAAACTTAATCCAATTACAAACATTATAACGGCGTTTGATATTTTAGTACAAAAGGTAAGAAATCCGGCGCTTTTGCCTGTTTTGTCTATGCCGGTTTGCTGTTGATGAATTGCGATACAATCCGCAAACATGCTTATTGGCAAACTGTAAAGACAACCTGTTCCCACACCGCTTGCAAAAATTGCAAAGCACACAAATATCAAAGAGGCTAAAAGTGGAATTGACCCGCGGAATATCAATACTGCGGCAAACACCGCCATGCAAACAAGAAGCATCCCAAGGGCAGACACAAGTGCGGTAATCTTATCCGTGCGGCGGCTTATAAAAAACCACAACGGTTGGCCAATTATTATTCCTCCTATCAAGCACACCATAATTATTGGAATTTGTAATGTACTGAATCCAAAAGTATATGTAAATACATGTAAGCCTAAGCTTGTAAGAAAAGCTCCGGCGGACAACGATACTGCATAACCGGCAATTAATCTGCCTATATTCTTTTGTTTTATTATCGAGAAGAAGTCACCGACTATACTTGTTATACCTGATTTCCCTTCACTAAAAGAGGTGTTGCTTGCAATAGAGCGATGCTTATATGTACCTGCGAAGCAAATTAATCCACATACTATACACAGAATCCCTGTTATGCCGGCGATCGCAATGTATCCGTAATTACTTTGATAATTAGTCAAAAATATCGTCATTAATACCGAGGGCACAAGCAAACTGAGGAAACTGAATGCTGTTTTATAGTTTTGTACCGCTGTACGGTCATTGTAATTTTGCGATAAATCAAGCCCCAGCGCACCATACGGCGTGGAGTAACATGTGTTGAACGTCTCCATGATCAAGAGCAATGCTGTAAGAGCGGCAAACTTTGCCATCACCGGCCAATCGGGTGAAATTGACCAAACCATCAAATTTACCGCAGCAACCGCAACACAGGCAAATAATATCCATCCGTGGCGCTTTCCGAATATTTTGCTTTTTGTTTTATCCGACCAGTGACCGACAAACGGATCAGTAGTTGCATCCCAAACAGTACTTATTCCTATTGCAATGCCCATAAGCGTTCCGGGAATCCCAAGGATACCTGTGCCGAAAAACATCAGGAATGAACCCATTGTTTGACCTATGCTGCCGTACCCAAGAGCACCAATGCCGTACAATAGTTTTGTTCTGTGTCCGATAGTGTTGCCTTGCCGCGTTACAGTTCCTTGCGCCACCTCTATTAATATGTTGCCAAATAATTTTTTACCTGATAAAATACAGACGTGTCGAAACATGTCAAAATATTGCTTATATGCTTTGGTGTTTTAGCTGTTGTAATTATCGGGATTGCAACACCGCTTGCAGTTTCTGCGTCCTCGTCTTCTTCAATACCGTCACTTAATTCAAATACAAAGCCTCCATCAACTCCGCCAACGCCGTCTGACGATGTAAATAATCCATCCGCTACTCTGACGGAAACAATAATTACAGCCCGGCATGACGAAGGAAACTATTGGTTTATTGATGATATGCCGGAAGAATTATCCTTTGATGATTTGCACTACTCATTGTCAGATAAAGGTGTAATTATTTTCCGTCCGATAAATAACCGATATCCGATTTTCGGAGCCGATAATGTCGAAATTCGTTTGGTATTTTCAGATGCTTTGTATATACTAAAATTGTACAAAGATGGGGATTCTTGATACTGTTTTAGGTTTTGGGAAAAATAGGCAAGGACGGATTGTTACATTCGCGCTTATAGGTTTTGGCGCGCTTATATTTTTCATGGGGGTTCTGATGGCCGCGATAGGTTCATCAATAGTGACTCCGGATAGAATTGAATTAGCGGCTCCTAATATGGAGTATAAAAAAGACTTCTTTGTAAACGGTAAAAATCTTACAGGCTATCACATGGATGTAAGTGAAAAGCAAACATCTATTACAGTAAAGCCTTCTCCTCGGACTGCGTCCGCGCCTGCTACGTTCCGTACAAATAACCCTAACCTTGTATCTGTTACAAACAAAGTTTCTGGTAGCGGCACAGCAATTTTGGAGCTTAAGCGCGTCAATAAACCGGGATTCGCAAACGGCTTTTATGAATTCCACGATCCTAACGACCCGCTTAAGGATCTTGATAAAATCCGCATAGATGTATCCTGCGGAGGCAAAAAAGCCGTAATTTACGTGCGTATAGTATTAAACCCCGAACATATCGAAGTCTTTGCAACATTGCAAAAACAAAACCAATTCAGAGAATGGGAGAATACAACACAATATATTGATATGGCAGACTTCCACCCGTTCCGTGAACCGGACTTGGGCTTCCGTAACTACCGATTAAATCTATCATTACGCATTTTTGACATAGAAATAATGAGTCTTAATCCCAATAATTACATATATGATACCGATCCTTTACCCTATACTAATTTTTTCGTTGCAACCGAGGTTTTTTCGGATATTTGGACTTTTTCGGATATCAAACTACTTGGAAATAAAGAAAGACTTCATAAAGCCCGCTGCCAGTGTTTTGATCCCCTTGTACAATGTTTTTGCTGTACCGATCCATGTAACTGCATAGACGCATGTTTTATGACGGTGTCGGATTCCGAGTTTATTAGTTATTATTTCAAAATAACTTGTGTATTTGACGGACAAGAGTACTTTACAATTCCTGATTTTGAGCTTAAAATAAAAGCATGGAACGATTAATAGCATTATGTAAAAACCGCGGCTTTGTTTTCCCCGGCTCGGAGATTTACGGCGGTCTTGCCAATACGTGGGACTTTGGCCCGCTGGGTGTGGAGCTGATTAACAACATCAAGCATGAATGGTGGAAATACTTTGTCCGGCAAAGTGAAAACAGCGTAGGAATAGACGGCGGGATTTTAATGAACCCACGTGTCTGGGTTGCAAGCGGTCACGTTGCAGGATTTTCCGATCCGCTTATGGATTGCAAATCTTGCAAAACACGTCACCGTGCGGATAAATTAATTGAGGCAAAATCCAAAGGAACGGTAAATGCGGATTTTAAGCCCAACGAGTGGCTTGAACAATGGATTTCCGAACACAAAGTGTCCTGCCCGAATTGCGGAAAGATTGATTGGACAAATATCCGTCAATTTAGTTTGATGTTTAAAACAGCACGCGGAGTAGTTGAAAAAGATGGTTCTGATGTTATTTACTTGCGCCCGGAAACAGCACAAAGTCAATTTGTTAACTTCTTAAACGTACAGCGCAGTATGCGATTAAAAGTCCCGTTCGGAATCGGGCAAATCGGGAAATCCTTCCGAAACGAAATAACACCGGGGAATTTTGTTTTGCGAACAATAGAATTTGAACAAATGGAGCATCAATTTTTTTGCAAAGAAACAGACAGCAAGAAATATTATGATGAATATAAAAAAATAGCTATGGATTTTTACACACATCGGTTAGGGCTTGACGCAAATAAACTGCGTTTTAAGGACCATGAAACCCTTTGCCATTATGCCAAGATGGCTTGTGATATGGAATACAGATTTCCCGCTGTAGACTGGTATGAGATTGGCGGAACCCACCACCGGGGAACACATGACCTTGGCAATCATTCAAGGCACAGCGGGAAGGCACTTGAATATACAGATCCAAATACCGGTGAAAAGTTCATCCCAACCGTAATTGAAAGCTGTCACGGAGTAAACCGTCTTTTCCTTGCCGTACTTGCAGATTGCTACCGCGAAGAAAAACTTGATGACGGCGAAACACGCATTGTTTTAAAGATGGTACCTCGCCTTGCACCTTATAAAGTCGCAGTATTACCGTTGCAGAAAAAAGACCTGACCGAAAAATCCGAAGAAATATACCGCATGCTTTGCAGAAGTTTTATGTGTACTTACGATGAAACTGCAAGTATCGGCAAACGCTATCGCCGTCAAGATGAAATCGGTACGCCTTTTTGCGTAACAGTTGATTATGAGACATTGAATGATAACTGTGTTACCGTGCGCGAGCGGGATTCAATGAAACAACAACGCATCTCAGTAAAAGACTTGGAGGGATATATAAATGAACGAATCAGATAATTGCATCTTTTGCAAAATCATTGCGGGAGAAGTCCCCTGCGAAAAAATTTATGAAGACAAACACACGTTTGCATTTTTGACAAATCGCCCCGAGGGCCCCGACCATACCCTTGTAATCCCAAAACAACACTATCGCAACATATTGGATTGCCCTCCCGATGTCTTGAATCATGTTATGGGAACTGTACAAAAACTTTCGAAAGAGCTTATTGCAAAACACGGTTGGGCTAGAATCGTACAAAATAATGAAAAGCCTGTACAAGAAGTATTTCATCTGCATTTTCATATCATCCCAAAAGGAATACCCGGACAGAAATGAAAAAAACCCTTATTTTATTTGACGGACCGCAAGGTGTCGGTAAAGACGCTGTTATCAGGGAACTTATAAAGTCCAATCCAAAGCTTAAATCTCTTCCCAGTTACGCAACGCGTAAAATGCGCACCGGAGAAGTTAACGGTGACACACACTGGTTTATTGACGATGCAACTTTTTTAAAAAAACTAGAAACCGGCGACATTTTCGAACACACAATCTTTCATAATACTTATCGAGGAATGAGCAAAGCCATAATTGACGAAATTTTGAACAACGGTTCTATCGGAATTAAATCTATTGATATATTAGGCTTGCGATTACTTCGGAAAATGTATCCCAACCAGGTTTTAAGCATCTTTATAACCGCAGATAAAAACATAATACGTAATCGACTGGCGGTCTTGGGCGACCCCGAAATTGATGCACGCTTATCAAATTATGACGAAAGACACAAATATATTAACGAATCTGATTATATCGTTGAAAATAACGGAACGCTTGACGAAGTTGTACAAAAGGTTCAAGCTATACTATCCGGGCATATTTAATAAATACTAAGGAGAAATGAAATGAGTAACGAACAATACCTTGACGAAAAAGAAGCACAGGTTACAACACCGCGGTGCACAAGCTGCGGCGCAGAAATGGATTTTGATATTGAAAGCGGGAACCTTAAATGTGCCCATTGCGGGAGTATACAGGAAATCGAAAAAGATGATAACGTTCAGCGACGTGAAATGACAGATGAAGTTTTAAAACAACACGCGAATTGGAACGAAAGTACCGTTGCGAAATGCAGTGGCTGCGGAGCAAGTCATGTTCTGGATAAAAAAGATATCTCGCGCGAATGTTGTTTTTGCGGTAGCAACACTATTGTTGCTACAAGTGAATTGGCCGGGATTAAACCCGATTCAGTTATTCCTTTCCAAATTACAAAAGACAGTGCCCTTGAACGGTTTACAACATGGATGAAAAAAAAGTGGCTTGCACCACGCTTGTTCAAGACTGCCGACGTGCGTGCAAAATTTAACGGTTTATATTGTTCGTGTTGGTCATTTTCCGCAAAGACCGAGAATTCTTACAGCGGAACCCTTGGGCGCAGAGTTAGTTACCAAGTCCGCGGCGCAAACGGGCAAATGGTCACACGCACACAAATTAAATACTTTCGTGTCAGTGGCAACATTAATGAAACTTATCTTGATTATCTTGTCCAAAGCGGTGATCGTATTTCGCCCGCAATGTTTTCAAAAATTAAGCCGTTTAATCTGAAACTAATTCAAGTTTATCGCCAAGAATTTTTATCCGGAATTATCGCAGAGCACTATTCGCGGAATCTTGATTCCTGTTTTAATGATTTTTCAACTTATGTTCGTGCCGATATACGCCGCAAAATTTTGCGTAAGCATAATGCCGATACCGTAAGCACTCTTAACATTCAAACTAAATGGCACGACCGTAAATTCAATTATATCTTGCTGCCTGTGTACATAGCGAATTATCTTTATAACGGTAAAACCTTTAATTTCTATGTCAACGGGGCAAGCGGTGCAATTGTTGGGAAGTATCCGAAGAGCAAGCTGAAAATCGCTCTTATTGTTCTTGGCTCTATTCTTGCTGTCGGAGCAATCGGCGTTGGGTTGTACTTTGGTGGAATATTCGGCTAGATATCCACATATTCACATGTATAACCCTCTTAAGAAGACAATTACTATTTAATTACATATATAATAAACATGGAAACAACGACGAAGTCAAATGTGATTTTAACTAATCGTAATCAGCTTAATTTAACCGGTATCAAAAAAGTTAAATCAACCGAACCAAGTACTGTAATAGCCGATCTGGACAACGGATCAATAATAATAAGCGGTTCCAATTTATCTGTCGGGCGCCTTGATATCAAAGAGGGTATTCTTGAATTGACTGGAATGGTTAATAACATAAAATACACAAACCAAGTTTCAAAAAGTTTCAATTTTAAGAATATGTTTAAATAGAACGCTCTATATCGGTGTCTGGTTTATTTAACAATTCCAAATATTGCGGGACGGACATGTCTGTATATATTTGGTTTCCAATCCCTGACGGAGGTCTTTTACCGACACTTAATTTACCGCCAACCGATTTTAGCGCGTGAC
>Ga0099364_10013393_pt1 | contig 11012 bp, 11 predicted proteins | sample TergutTh196P3_FD_73070 | JGI IMG/M metagenome (GOLD analysis project Ga0099364, IMG submission 73070) | Microcerotermes parvus P3 segment gut microbial communities from Pointe-Noire, Republic of the Congo - Th196 P3 | ecosystem: Host-associated > Arthropoda: Insects > Digestive system > Gut ... | reverse complement strand
TATGGAGGTCATGCGGCGCGCGGGGCTGGCGGAGAAGCTGTCGCGGCTGCTGTCGCCGGCGCTCAGGCGCCTGTTCCCGGACGCCGACCAGCCCACCATGAACGCGCTGTCGGCCAATGTGTCGGCCAATCTGCTCGGCCTCGGCAACGCGGCCACACCGATGGGACTTCTTGCCGCCAAAGGATTTGCGACGGCCGCAAAGGGACTTGCGCCGGCCGCCAAAGGGTTTACAGGCGGCCCAAACCGCGCGTCCCACAGCTTTATACTGCTGGTGGTCATCAACACCGCGTCGCTGCAGCTAATACCTGTGACCATAGCGACCGTGCGCGCGGCCAACGGCGCGGCCGCGCCGTTTGACATACTGCCGCATGTCTGGGTGTCCTCGGCCGCGTCCATGACGGCGGCCATAGTATCCGCGAGGCTCTCGGCGCGCGCGGCGAGGGCGAAGGGCGCGCCGCTGTGAGCGCCGCGCCGGGTCAGGCCATACTCAGCCTCGCCGTGCCCGCGATAGTGCTGTCGGTGACGGCATATGGCCTGTACAAGGGCGTGGACGTCTTTGACGCGCTGACGGCGGGCGCGAAGGAGGGCTTGGGCGTGGTCGCGCGCATACTGCCCGCGCTGATAATACTGCTGGCCGTCATATCCATGCTGCGCGCGTCGGGCGCGCTGGATCTGGCCGCCGATGCCCTGAGACCGCTGTGCGCGGTGGCCGGCATACCGCCCGAATGTGTGCCGCTGATGCTGATAAGGCCGTTTTCGGGCAGCGGCGCGCTTGCCGTGGGCGCGGAGCTGATAGCGGCGCACGGCGCGGATTCGCTGATAGGCCGCACGGCGGCGGTCATGATCGGCTCGACCGAGACGACGTTTTATGTGCTGGGGCTTTACTGCGGCGCGGCCGGCGTCTCAAAGACGCGCTACGCGCTGCCGTGCGCGCTGTTAGCCGACGCGACCGGCTTTGTAACGGCGGCGCTGACGGTCAGGCTGTTCGGCTGAACGCGCGGCGTTACACCATCACGGCAAAAAAACGGACGCCCGCCGGGGGCGCCCGTTTTTTTTATTCGCTCAGGATTACAGGTTGAACCACGCGTCCATGCCCGGATAGCTTGCCGCGTCGCCCAGCTCCTCCTCGATGCGCAGAAGCTGGTTGTACTTGGCTACGCGGTCGGAGCGCGACGGCGCGCCGGTCTTGATCTGCCCGGCGTTGACCGCCACGGCGATATCGGCGATGGTGCTGTCCTCGGTCTCGCCCGAACGGTGTGAAACTACACAGGTCATCTTCGCGCGGTTGGCCATCTGGATGGCGTCGAGCGTCTCGGTCAGCGTGCCTATCTGGTTGACCTTTATCAGTATTGAGTTCGCGACGCCCTTTTCGATGCCCATCGAAAGGCGATCCACGTTGGTGACGAACAGGTCGTCGCCAACCAGCTGGATTTTACCGCCCAGCGCGTCTGTGAGCAGCTTCCAGCCCTCCCAGTCGTCCTCGCCCATGCCGTCCTCAAGAGAGATGATGGGATACTTGCCGGCGAAGTCCACCCACATGTCCACCATCTGTTGGCGCGTCATGGTTTTCTTAGCTTTGGGAAGGAAATAAGTGCCGTCCTTTTCCTGATACCACTCCGACACGGCGGCGTCTATCGCGATGCGGAACTGCTCGCCGGGCTTGTAGCCCGCCGCGCCGATGGCCTGAACGATGAGCTTCAGCGCGTCCTCGTCGCTGGCCAAGTTGGGCGCGAAGCCGCCCTCGTCGCCCACGGCCGTGGTCATGCCCTGCTCCGACAGCAGCTTTTTCAGGTTGTGGAACACCTCGACGCACCAGCGCAGGGCCTCGGCCCACGACGACGCGCCCACCGGCATTACCATGAACTCCTGTATGTCAACGGTGTTCGACGCGTGCGCGCCGCCGTTGAGAATGTTCATCATGGGTACGGGCAGCGTCTTGGCGTTCACGCCGCCGATATATTGATACAGCGGCAGCCCGCACGCCTCGGCCGCCGCCTTGGCCGCGGCCAGCGAAGCGCCCAGGATGGCGTTCGCGCCGAGCTTGCTTTTGTTGGGTGTGCCGTCAAGCTCGATAAGGGCTTGATCTATAGCGGCCTGATCCATCGCGTTCATGCCCACAAGCTCGTCGGCTATGTCGTTGTTCACGGCGTCTACGGCCTTCATAACGCCCTTGCCCAGATAGCGGCCCTTATCGCCGTCACGCAGCTCGCACGCCTCGTGTATGCCGGTTGACGCGCCCGACGGCACGGCCGCGCGGCCCACGAACAACCCGTCGTCGGACTCGACGTAAATCTCGACCTCCACGGTGGGGTTGCCGCGCGAATCAATTATTTCGCGGCCTATGACATCAACGATCTCAAGCATTTTTTTCATGTCTACCATCCTTTATTTTTCAGGGGGATCCCCCTAATTTGACAACAGTGACGTTCCGGTCATGCCGGCGGGCTTTCCAAGCCCCAGCAGATCCAGCATGGTCGGCGCGATATCGCACAGCCTGCCCGGCTTCAGCCCGACGCCCGCGTCCGCGCCGAAAAGCGCGAACGGCACGGGGTTTGTGGTGTGCGCCGTAAACACGCCCCCGTTTTGGTCGCGCATCTTTTCCGCGTTGCCGTGGTCGGCCGTTATGAGCGCTACGCCGCCCATAGCGGCCACCGCGTCGATAACCCTGCCCACACAGGTATCCACCGTTTCGACCGCCGTTACGGCCGCCTCGAAAACGCCCGTATGACCCACCATGTCGCAGTTGGCGAAATTCAGCACCACAACGTCGTACTTTCCGCTCTTCACGCGCGCCACGGCTTCCTCGGCCACCTCAAAAGCGCTCATCTCAGGTTTAAGGTCATATGTCGCCACCTTGGGCGACGGTATCAGCGCGCGGGCCTCGCCCTCGAACACGCGCTCCTCGCCGCCGTTGAAGAAAAAGGTGACGTGCGCGTATTTCTCAGTTTCGGCAATTCTTAGCTGTGTCAAGCCTTTTGAGGCTATATATTCGCCAAAGATATTGGTTAGCTCCTCGGGCGCGAAGGCCGCGCTCACGTTGGGCATCTGTGCGTCGTATTGCGTGGTGCAGACGTATTTGAGCGGGAAGAAGCCGCCGCGCCGCTCGAAGCCGTCAAAGTCCGGGTCAACGAACGCGCGGGTGATTTCCCTCGCGCGGTCGGGGCGGAAATTGTAGAAGATAACGGCGTCGTCGGGCTTTACGGTCGAATCGGCGCTTGCGAAGATGGGTTCGAGGAACTCGTCGGTCACGCCGCTTTCATAGGAGCGGCTTATGGCGGCCGGGGGGTCGTCAACCACCGGCGCGCCGTCGCCGAAAACCAGCGCGTTATAAGCGCGCGCGACCCGATCCCACCGCTTGTCGCGATCCATCGCGTAATAGCGGCCCATGATGGCGCCTATCCTGCCCGTTATGGCCGCGCATTTGGCGCCCGCCTCGGCCACGAAATCCTTGCCCGATGTGGGCGACACGTCGCGGCCGTCGAGAAAGCAGTGCAAAATAACGCGGTCGAGGCCGCGCCGCCTGCACAGCTCGAGCATGGCCCATACATGCGTGTTGTGGCTGTGAACGCCGCCGTCGGACATCAGGCCCATAAGGTGCAGCGAGGCGCCGTTTTTCAGGCAGTGGTCTATAGCGCCGTTATACGCGGGATTCTCGAAGAAATCGCCTTTCTCAATAGCCAGCGAGATGCGGGGCAGGTCTTGGAACACGACGCGCCCCGCGCCAATATTGGTATGCCCCACCTCGGAGTTGCCCATCTGGCCGTCGGGCAGCCCAACGTCCAAGCCGGAAGCCGAAAGCCTCGTGTGCGGGCACGAGCCGAATATGCGGTCGAGGTTGGGCGTTTTGGCCACGCTGACCGCGTTGTCCGGGCTTGCCTCGGCAAGCCCGAACCCGTCCATTATTACCAATACGGTTGGTTTTTTCATTGGTTGGAAGCGTTGACGATGGCCGTAAAGTCCTTTGGCTTGAGCGAGGCCCCGCCGACCAGCCCGCCGTCAACGTCGAGCTGCGCCAGCAGCTCCGCCGCGTTTTCGGCGTTCATGGAGCCGCCGTATTGGATGGTCACGGAGCGCGCGGGGCGCGCGCCGTGCATTTTGCGGATGACCGTGCGGATATGATTGCAAACCTCGCCCGCCTGCTCCGCCGTGGCGGTTCGGCCGGTGCCGATGGCCCAAATAGGCTCGTAGGCGAATACCACCTCGCGCAGGCGCGCCACGGGCACGCCGCTCAAAGCCGACTTGACCTGATAGGCCACTAACTCCATGGTCACGCCGGACTCGCGCTGGCTGAGGGTCTCGCCGACGCACACGATGGGCCTAAGCCCGGCGCTGAGCGCGGCCTGAACCTTCTCCGACACAAGCGCGTCGTCCTCGCCGAAATACTGGCGGCGCTCGGAATGTCCCACGACGACGTATTTAACGCCGGCGTTTTTGAGCATCGGGCCGGAGACCTCGCCTGTATAGGCGCCCGAATCCAACTGGTGCAGATTCTGCGCGCCGATGGCTACGCGGGTGTCCTTTAACAGCCTGACGGCCATCGGGATATCCACGAAGGGAACGCACAGGACGACCTCGCACCATTTCGCCTTGGAGACCATGGGCTTCAGCTCGTCGATAAGCGCCCGTGTCTCGGCAGGCGTTTTGTTCATCTTCCAGTTTCCGGCTATGATGGTCTTGCGGTATCTTCTGTTCATAATATATGCCCCTTTCCTAAATTAACGGTTTTATCTGTCGTTCAGACATGCTATTCCGGGCAGCTCAAGCCCTTCGAGGAATTCAAGCGACGCGCCGCCGCCGGTGGAGATATGTGTCATCTTGGCGGCAAAGCCGAGCTGCTCGACCGCCGCGGCGCTGTCGCCGCCGCCTATGATGCTGACGGCCGCCGAGTCCGCCAGCGCGCGCGCGACAGAGCGGGTGCCCTCGGCGAACCTGTCGAACTCAAACACGCCCATCGGGCCGTTCCAGATTACGGTGCCGGCTGAGGATACCGCCTCGGAGAATCTCTTGATGGCTTCCGGGCCGATGTCAAGCCCCATCCAGCCGTCCTCTATGCCTGTTGAGCTGAATACCCTTGCTTCCGCGTCGGCCTTGAACTCGCGCGCGCACATGTTGTCCTCGGGCAGCATCAGCTTAACGCCCTTTTCGCGAGCTTTGACCAGCATGTCCCTGGCGTAGTCTAACCTGTCGTCCTCGCAGCGCGACGCGCCGATGGTTCCGTTGTCGGCCTTGATGAACGTGTAGGCCATGGCGCCGCCGATGATGATGGTGTCAACCATATCAAGCAGATGATTGATAACGCCTATCTTGTCGGATACCTTGGCGCCTCCCAGCACGGCCACAAACGGGCGCTTGGGGTTTTGCAGCGCGCCGCCCATGATGTCGATTTCTTTCTTGATGAGGAAACCGCAAACGGCCGGCAGATAGTTTGCCGCGCCGGCGGTCGAGGCGTGCGCGCGGTGCGCTGTTCCAAACGCGTCGTTGACGTATATCTCGGCCAGCAGCGCGAGTGATTTGGAGAAGCCGGGGTCGTTTTGCTCCTCCTCTTTGTGGAACCTGACGTTTTCAAGCAGCATGACCTGGCCGTCCTTGAGCGCGGCGGCCTTCGCGGTTGCGTCCGGCCCGATGACGTCGGCGGCCAGCTCGACGGCCTGCCCCTGGAGATCCAGAAGCTCGGTCAGGCGCGCGGCCACCGGCGCAAGCGAGTATTTCATGTTGAACTCACCCTTTGGGCGTCCCAGATGAGAGCATAGGATGACGCGCGCGCCCTGCCCGATGAGCTGCCTTATGGTAGGAAGCGATTCCCGTATGCGCTTGTCGTCGGTAATCGCGCCGTCCTTGTCCTGAGGCACATTGAAGTCACAGCGCACCAAAACGCGCTTCCCAGCGGCGTTTATATCGGTGACGGTCATCTTGTTGTAATTCATTTGAGTATCCAGCTCCTCTGTCGGTTTAAGGAATCGCCGGCCCGTTCCCGGCGTTCGCGTACCATTATATAGCAATAAAAATCGCTTTGCAAGCGGTTATAACAAAATATCATTACATAATTGTAAAAGTTATTTGCCAATGCTTCTATGCTTTTGGGTAAAATGCGCCATATGGGGCTTTAAGGCCCCGGGTTGATTCCTTTCCGAACCGTTAACGGCCCGCGCCGCCGCCGCATAAATTATCCGAGAAGCACAAATCGGGAAGGGGATTGACGGTGGAGGGCATATGGGCGGCCGTTATGCTGGCGCTGTCATGCTCGGCGGACGCGTTCGCGGCAAGCTTCGCCTATGGCGGCAAGCGGATAAGGATACCGCCGCTGTCCGGCCAGATCATAAATCTGACATGCAGCGCGTTTTTGGGCGCGGCTCTGCTGCTTGGCGCGACCGTGAGGAAATTCCTGTCCGCGCGGCTGACGGCCTTTATCTGCTTTGCCGTCCTGTTCACGCTGGGCATAATGAAGCTGCTCGACAGCATTACAAAGTCGGTCATCCGCAAGCGCGGCAGGCGCGGCGGCAGTATAACAAAGGAAATACGCTTTTCTATGCTGAATTTCAGCTTTGTGCTGAGCCTGTGCGCCGACCCGGAGAAGGCCGACGTGGACGAAAACAAGATTATCTCCCCCGCCGAGGCCGCGGCGCTGGCGGTATCGCTGTCCATAGACGGCTTGGCCGTCGGGTTCGGCGCGGGTATCGGCAATATAAATGTTTTGGCCGCGGTCGCGGTTTCCCTGCTTACCGATATGGCCGCGATTACGTTCGGATGCCGCCTCGGCGGGCGGCTGGCACGGGCGCTCCCATTTAACCTGTCCTGGATAAGCGGCGTGATACTAATAGGGCTGGCCGTGCTGAAGCTGGTTTGAGCGCGCGGCGTTTTGTCATTGACATATCGGCCAAACGGATGTAACATGATATAAGCTTTTACGGCCGCAAGGCTTTCGGAAAGGACAGGCGTGAATATGCGAAACCGCGTAGTCGTCAAGGTCGGCACCTCCACGCTGACGCACCCCGCCGGGCGGCTTGATTTGAAACGAATGGACGAGCTGTGCCGCGTGCTGGCCGACCTTATCCACGCGGGCCGCGAGGTCGTGCTGGTATCGTCGGGCGCGATAAGCGTCGGGACGGCCAAGCTGCGGCTCGATAAGCGCCCGCCGGATACCCGCCGCCGCCAAGCGGTGGCCGCCGTCGGCCAATGCGAGCTGATGCACATATATGATAAATTTTTCGGCGAATACGGGCTGCCCGTCGCGCAGATGCTGCTAACGCGCGACGCCATCGCCACCCCGGAGCGCTACCTGCACGCGCGCAACGCTCTGCTGTCCATCATAGAATACGGCGCGATACCCGTCATCAATGAGAACGACTCCGTGGCCGTCGATGAGCTTGAGGGCGACGCGTTTGGAGACAACGACACGCTGTCGGCCTATGTCGCGAGGCTGTGCGACGCGGAGCGGCTGGTAATCCTCTCCGACGTTGACGGGTTTTATGACGGCGACCCGTCCTCGCCCGGAGCGTCGCGCATTCCCATTGTGCGCGAAATAACCGACGGCCTGCGGGCCGCCGCCGGCGGCTCGGTATCGCGGCACGGAACCGGCGGCATGATTACCAAGCTGCAAGCCGCGGCCGTCGCGATGGACGCCGGGATACCCATGGCGCTCGCCAAGGGCGACCGGCTGTCGGCGCTGTATATGCTCGCGTCGTGCGAGCCGGGCGCGCCGGACTCCGGCTGCACATGGTTTTTAAGCCCATAACCCACGACTTACAGGCCGCCGGCCGAGGCGGATATATAATAGGAGTGTGATTTTGAAATGCCGGTCAGGGAGCAGGCCATGCGCGCCAAGGAGGCGGCGCGCGCCATGGCGTCACGGTCAGTCACGGATATCAACGGCGCGCTGGAGGCCATGAGCGCCGCGCTGATGGACAATATGGATCTGGCGCTCGAACACAACCAAAAGGACGTTTCACAGGCGCGCGGCTTGCCGTCCGCCATGATCGACCGTCTCACACTGAACAGGGCGCGCGTGACCGGCATGGCCGAGGGCATAAAAAAAGTAGCCGCGCTGCCCTCGCCCGTCTTTACCGGCACGGCGTGGAGGCGTCCCAACGGGCTTATGATCGAAAAACGCCGCGTGCCGCTCGGCCTGATAGGCGTGATATACGAGTCGCGCCCCAACGTGACCGCGGACGTGGCCGCGCTGTGCCTGAAAGCGGGCAACGCCTGCCTGCTGCGCGGCGGCAAGGAGGCGCTGAACACCAACCTGTTCCTGTCGGGGCTGCTGCGCGCGGCCATCGGCAAGGCCGGGCTGCCCGAGGACGCGCTGTGCTTCGTGGACGACCCGGCGCGCAGCAGCGCCGAGGAGATGATGCGTCTGCACGGCGTTCTCGACCTGCTGATACCGCGCGGCGGCGCGTCGCTGATACGCGCCGTGACCGAAAATTCACTTGTGCCGGTGGTCGAAACCGGGACGGGCAACTGCCATATATACGCCGACGCCGGCTGTGACGCCGAGATGGCGGCGCGTATCATAGCCAACGCGAAATGCTCGCGCCCCTCGGTGTGCAACGCCGCCGAAACCCTGTTAGTACACGGGGACTGCGCCCAAGCCGTGCTGCCGCGCGCGAAGGCGCTGATGGACGCGTATGGCGTGGAGCTTCGCGGCTGTGAGAAAACGCGCGCGATACTGGGCGATTGCGTATTGCCCGCGAGCGACGCGGACTACGGCGCGGAGTTCCTCGATTATATCATGGCGGTGCGCGTGGTCGGCTCGATGGACGAAGCCGTCGCCCATATAACGCGCTACGGAAGCGGTCACAGCGAGTGTATCGTCACAGAGTCGATAGATAACGCGCGCGGCTTTACCGACAGGATAGACGCGGCGGCCGTATATGTCAACGCCTCAACGCGTTTTACGGACGGGGAGGAGTTCGGTCTGGGCGCGGAGATCGGCATATCCACCGCCAAACTGCACGCGCGCGGCCCGATGGGCCTTGAGGCGCTTACATGCGACAAATATGTGATATACGGACAGGGGCAGATAAGGGAATAATAAAAAAAAACGCCCCCGCGAGCTTGGCTCGCGGGGGATGTTCGTCTACTCAGCGGAAGCGAGCTGCAACGGCTCGTACTCCTGCGCCATGAGTGTGTTGCCGTCGATAATCTCAAAGACTTTCGGCGCGGTGGTGCTTGTGGTTTCGTTCATGGTTTACTCCTTTTCGTTTGATTTTGTTAAGGTTCATCTATATAAAAAGCCCCTCAGCGGTGACGTCTTTCCGCAGAGTGGCTTGAATTGTTTTCGCAACACGAAATATATTTATCGTAACACGAAAAATATTTGTTGACAATTGTTTTCTGTTGATGTATAATTACTTTATCTTGAATAAGGGAGAGTAATAATTTATGTCCTCAAAAACTTTATGCAAAATGTTGCGCATCGCTGTTATCGCTGTTGCGATTTGCGGATTAGTAGCCTGTACCTACATTCTACCGACTATCGGTACGAATTTAGCGAGAGATTACCCCGAATTTTCCCACTGGTATTTTCCGTGGCTTGCGTTTTTATGGATAACTTCCATACCGTGTTTTGTAATTCTCGTGCTAATTTGGAAAGTATCAACGGCTATAAAACACGATTATGTTTTTTCACTGCAAACTGCGCGATTAGTTAAAATTGCTTCCGTAATATTATTCTGCGATGTAGGCTTTTTCTTTGTTGGAAATGTTGCTTTTTTACTGCTTAATATTAACCATCCGGGGGTTCTGCTCCTATCGCTCTTTGGTGATGTGTTCGGCGTGGCGTTAGCTGTATCTGCGGCGGTGTTGTCACGCTATCTCACAAAAGCGGCTGTTTTGCAAGAGGAGGCAGACGGAACGATATGATTGTAATCAACATAGATGTGATACTTGCCAAACGTAAAATGAGTGTAACGGAATTGACTGAACGTGTCGGTTTAACTATGACGAATGTATCGCTCATAAAAAATGGTAAGGTAAAAGCAATTAAGATATCTACTCTTGAAAAAATATGCGACGCGCTTGATTGTCAGCCAGGGGATATTTTGGAATATCGGCGTGAAAAATAATCCGTTCATAAGCAAGACTGGGGGAACGAATCACCCGCTTTTTCAAAGCGTATGACCCATTCTGACGCTTTCCGCAAGCGGCAAAGTGTCCGTGGGCGCTCCCGCGGGGCCCTGCCGGGGGCTATCGCCGCCGATGGCGGCCCATCGTCCGAACAGGAAAGCCGCCGCCGTACCGCGCCGCCTTTCCGTCCGTCCGTTCGGGCTTCGTGTGAACCGCCCCGACTGTCGGTGTGTTGCTCACCCTTGCCCGTGGAAGATGTGCGGGAGCAGGACGAACATAATTATTACTGTGTAGACAGAGGAGATAACTGAAATGCTTGAAATCTGTGTAGGAACCAAAACCGATATACCCGAAGCCGTAGATTTTTTGATGCGGATGCACAACCCTGCAAAGAAAAAATGGTTTGAAGTCATGGCTGACGGAAGACATCCAAGCACCGATATTACTAACTTTATCATTGCGAAAGATACGAAGAACGATAAGATTGTGGCATTGATAATTTATCAACCTTGGAACTATTCATACTGCAGCAACATCTTGAGGGGCGTGCGTCTGGAAGAAGTGTTCTGCGAATGGGAATATCAGAACCAAGGAGTGCTTGAAAGAATACTCGAAAAAATAGCTCAGTTATCAAATGAGAAAGGAAGCCTCTTTGAACTTGTTTTTGTCGGTATGAACGGGTTTTTCAATCAGCTTGGTTACACTTTCGGAATTCCATGTGAAGGTGAAGGTTACACTTTTATGGTAGAAAGTGTAGATGTAGGCAAAGAGTACAGCATTGTAGAAGCAAGTGACAGTGATATTCCGCTCATCGTCGAATTGCTTGAGGAAACCAAAAAGCGCAACCTGCTAACAACTGCTATCGGATGCAAAGAAATAGATTACATGAAAAATATATATTCAGAAAACATGACATACCCGAGTTATTTTTATGTTATCAAAACTTCGGA
>Ga0099364_10013392_pt1 | contig 11013 bp, 13 predicted proteins | sample TergutTh196P3_FD_73070 | JGI IMG/M metagenome (GOLD analysis project Ga0099364, IMG submission 73070) | Microcerotermes parvus P3 segment gut microbial communities from Pointe-Noire, Republic of the Congo - Th196 P3 | ecosystem: Host-associated > Arthropoda: Insects > Digestive system > Gut ... | reverse complement strand
CACAAATCGTGTCCAAGCAGACCACGCCGTCGCACTGGTGCTATGGCGTGTCCACATTTCGGAAGATTCTCGCCGCCAGCACAACTGGATACAGTTTGTCGTGCTGTATCCCATGATGACCTTCAAGTAGACACCAGTACCACCTGCCAAGAACGGCGGTTGATTGGTGTTGGATGCAGTGTAAAAGTACCATTCGCCGGGAGTGCGGTAGTCATTGAAATTTCTAGCAGTATTCCCCATCATATTGAAGGATATTGCCAAGTTGTTATTTGCTGCCGATGTCCCCAGCGTTGAAGTTCCAACACCATCTGGTGATGTGGCTTTCATTCCTCCGATCGCCGTTCTCGTTGCGGCAGGCATACTACTTCCCGACCCCGCTGGCCCTTGTGGACCTTCTGGCCCTCTAATATCGCCACGGGCAGTTACCGTGATATTTCCACTTGCTGGTAAAGTAGCAATTTCCCACACCGTACCAGCAGTTCGTGTCGCTCCGGCAATCTCTATATCCGAACCCGCGATTAAGCAGTCTCCAACTCGCGAGCCGGAAGCATTACTATTAACATTGGCAGTAGTATTGGTATTGCCATTAACGGTAAAGACATGTCGACCCGCAGCACCCGTTGATCCCGCAGCACCATTTGCACCACTTGCACCGCGAATAGAACCAAGCGAAGCAACCGTAACACCGGCAGTATCCGTGACAGCAGTAATGCGGTACGGAGTGTATGCGCTTAATGATTGTGTGCCAGTGCCTGCAGCATTGGGTATCGTCCTACTTGAAGTACCGGGGTATAGCACTGCACCAACAATCCAATTGTCGGGACGAGTTGTATTTGCCGCGATGTTTGCGCTAACGGAAATCCATTCGGCTGTTTCTCCTGTCTCACCTTTTGCACCCGCAGCACCCGTATTACCGCGAATGTTTTCCACTGGAATTCCGGTCGTCGCCGATGTCGAGCGGACGATGCTTCCCATTGTTGTCACACCAAGTATCGTTCTTGTTGCACTTCCGGTGTTGACGATGTAATCGCCGATGAGCATACCTGGTATTGATGAAATGTTCGTAAGGTTCGTTGCCGAGTTCCAAGTGTAAAAAGATTCGCCTTTCATAACACCACGAACAAATCCGCAAAGTTCTGTATCCGACCTTGTATCCGTGATGTTGCTCTGCGAAATCGATGTTGCGTTTGCCGAGATGTTGATCGTTGCCAAGCACAATTCCCACACCGTTTCATTCCGAATAGGCACTGGTGCCGTTGGATTTGTCCCTGGGAGGCCCGTGCGTCGTACAAGAATGATTTCGCGACTCGCAAAATCAAGCCGTAACATAACGGCATCTATGCGAGCCTGCGCCCCTGCTGCCGTCAACGTCAAGGCATGTTCCGTGTCGTTTTCATACCAATAGCCATGGATGAAGCCATGGCCGTTCAATACTTTGACGCCAAACGTTCCGTTTACTTGCACTTGCAGATCGGAAAGTTTGCCTCTCAGAACACCATTGCTGAAGAAGTTCGCAAAATACTGCGAAAACTCCTCCGCTTGATAAACTCTGTCAAAGTTTCCATTTGCAAGCCGTTGTGCATTAAAAAATCCGCTTCTTTCTGCCATGATTGTTCTCCTAAATAACGCCGCTAATTCGTTGTTCGAGTGTTGCTCCTAATTTGTCAATTTCAATTTCCAGCCCGTATCCTTTGCCGTCAATAGTTTCGATGGCACCCGATACAACACCGGTATAAGTAACGCCTAAGCGAGAATCGTCTATGTGAATTGTATCGCCTAATCTAAAATCAACATTGTATCGTTGATCTACTTCACCTTTTGATTTGATGGTAAAGGAATATCCGCTATGTCCGCCAATGACGTGTGTGATTCGATCCTCGGTATGTACGTCGATTACAGTAATTTCGTCAAAGTTTTTCTCGACACGACGAGGTTCGCTGCCCGATGCGTTTGGTATTGAGTTTAGAATTGTTTGCAATTCCGACTGATACGCGGAATCCGATTTCATCGTTATTGTACGTTTGGCAATAATTGCGGAGCCACGTGCATGAAGTGTTTCCGTTCTATCATCGGAACGATCCGACAAAGAGCTAGGAGCATTGTTTCGGATTGATTTCCAGGAAACCCATGGAGAGTAAACCAGGGTATCATTTGTTACATCATTTTCCATCCAAGACCCATAATGGGTAATTTGATTCATCATCCCGCCTGGGCCTGATGGTTCTCCCACGGTACGCGACGGCGGAGAACCATCCCCCGTAAACAAATCGTCCGATTGTAATGAAACAATCATCTCAAAAGTAGTTCCTGCACGTGGGTCTTGATGATATATCCAATAACCAGGCGAACTGATTTGTACCGAAGGTTCATAGGGAACCCACGTTGGTATCACAGCATTATCGGGAATGTTTACTGATGTGATTGCCATTTTAGTCACGCTGTTGACTGTTGGTTTTGGCTGTCCCGTTATAGTCGTTCCCCACGAATATGCTTCATGAATTGTATCTGGCAATTCTACTTTTTCAATTCTTTCTGTCGTTGTTGCGATTTGTTCGATTTCCGTTTTCCCACCGAGATTATCTTCGTAGGCACTACTTTGAAGAATATCACCGCTCTCGATTGTTGTTACTGGCGTGCCAACTTCAATCCTTCTGTAGTCAATGTCATCATTTTCATAGACATAGCGAAAAAAGAATCCATCATTTTGTGCTAGCCGTACATGATCGTTATGTGCTTGCCTTGGCCGTCCGCCTAATTTGAGCCACAGATTGCCCTTTTCGTCGCATATCCGTTCTTTCTTTTCTACTTCCATAATCGTATCGCCGGTGGAAAGACGAATGTAACCGCCAAGCCGAAAGTCGATCGAACTACCATCAGGATTCCGCATTGGGATTGTCAGAGCAAAACTGCCGTTATTATTTGTCCTATTTGCCCAGGACAAACTTTTGATGTACACAACTTCCACGGCAGTACTCGCAGCGAGACTGGACTGATAATAAACCGTTGGAACTGTATATTTTGCCATTATATTTGAACCTCAAATAATTCACGCACTTTATCGATGTGAACTTCTATCTCTGTACCACTAAAAAACAAATTTTTATCATCAGAATAGTAATAGTAGGAGAAAATGTTTGTGCCAGGCCACAGTTGCGGCCACTGACTGCCGGGAGCAACGTCCATTGTTCGGTCAACGCCATTGACCAAAACACGCCAAAATCCCTCCCAAGTTTCAATTTCAATTTCTGAATTCGTCGAAAACGTTCCCAACAGAGTGAATCTCTGTATCTGTGCAAGTTCTTCGTTTTCGACTTCTATTGTCAAACAGTGAATCGCGGTGTTCGCCCGGATGTTTATGATAACACCGGCTGGCGGGCCGTTCTCATATTTGATCAAGTTGCATTTCGTCCGAAACACATCTGCAAAGACCACCGAGGGAATCTCTTGGTTGATAATCAGTGGATAATTGAACTGTGGATTGGTAAAATTTTTGCTCTGCCATATATTTCCCAAGTCGCTAAACTCTACTCCAAAGACTACTCGCGGCTCGTATGGCGTCAAGTAAAGCGGAAACGTGAACATCGGAATAGTGTACTCCTGCTGTCGTTCGATGGTGGAATAGTCATACCATCTAGGGTCAACACAAATTCCGGTAATCTGAAACTTGCAAAGAACTTCGTTATTGTCTCGCTCCGTGTTGGCAAACTTGACTTCCATTGTCGGATAAAACGCCAAGTAGTAGCCGTTGTGCATGATCTTGATTTCTTCTTGCAGTCCAACGAAAGATTCAAGTTCCCGACATTTCAATTCAATATCTGCCTCATTTATTCCAATGACACTGCCGACAACAGTGATATTCCTCGGTTGCCAGTTATGATTGAGAATCCGCTCACTATTATCAGCGGGGAAATAGAAAACGGTATCCGTACTCACTTTGGCAGTATCCCAATCGACGGACTCCAAGACGTAATCATTATCCTGCACACTGAGGGAAATGACGCTACTTGAACTGTTTTGTAATTGGATGTCCGTTACCATTACCTTCTATACAATCCTGTTATTTTGAATTTGCAAAATGCTTCATTGTTGTTTGTGGTCGATGTTCCATACCGAATCGACTCGGTTGTGGTAAAATCTATTTCGTTGTCATGGTCATAGACCAATTTGAACTGCGTTTTGGGAACGATAAGGCGATTGAGTCGCATCTTGTATCTGTTCATCGAATTGGCATCCCGATGGTCGGCAATGACCCATCCCGTAATTTCGAGTGATGAAAGTCTTTTGTGCCAAGTGTCTCTTTCCAAACCGACGATACCAAGCGTCTTGAAGAGCGTGTACGCAGTATCTTTTTCACCGAAATCGACCGTGTCCAAAACATAATTTTCTGTTTTCGTTCGGTCGATTTCCAACGTCCAGCCACTGCTTATCAGTATAACATTTTCTATCATTGTGTAAAACCCATCTGCCTAAAACCCGAATGCCAGATTACGGCTCGCTTGTTCCAGTTCTCGGCGAGCGGTTGCTTCGGTAATGGGTTCTGGGCTGAAAAAATTGAATGTATTCCCTCCGGCATTCTGTTGTCCGGCAGCCGGCACTCCCGCATACTGTCCGCCGCTGTCGGTACGCTGTGTTGCCGGTGCCAGGTTGTAAGCAAAAGTTACATTTTGCGTTGCAAGACGTGCGACTCCACTGTCGAGCAGTTTTTGCATATCATAGATTGCTCGTGGCATTGCCTCGGCAAAGCCTTCGGTGATGCCCGGCGGAATCCACTTACCAACTTTGTCTGCGAAAACCTTTGACGGAGACCGTATGCCGAGTGAACGTAGCACACTATTAACCATACCAGAAAAGAAGTCATTAATTTTAGCGTAAAACCAACTTGCGGCATTTTGTACTCCTTTCCATACACCCTCTACAATCCCGGTTCCTATTTTCACGGCCTCATTGATGATTGTCATGCCGATTTCTTTGATTCGGTTGACCATGTCCGATAGCATATGGCAGAGCCGTGCGATCGTCGATTCCACCCAACTTACAATGCTTTTGAAGAAGGATTTAATCTCTTCCCATAAATTGATGAAAACTTGCTTGACCGTTGTCCATGCTTTTGTCCACATGTCGATAATCCACATTGTCCATTCGGTGAGAGTATCCTTGTACCAAGCAATGTATTCTTCAAACCATATTTTGACGCCTTGCCATGTTTCTTCGTAAAAGTTTTTGACATTTGTCCAAATGGAGCTCCATGTGTCTATAATCCAAGAGCCGAATGCACCCAACTTGTCCATGAACCAAGTGGTAAATTCGCCCCAAAGGATTGTAATACCCTGACAAACTTCTTTTATGTCATCCCAAAAATACCAAATGGCAAGTCCTAGACCAGTGATGGCAATTACCGCCAAACCTATAGGGCCTGTGATTGCTACCCATAAACCTTTAACAAGTATTGTTAGGCCAGGCAATACGCCAGCAATCGCAGTAAGCGTTTTAATCATGGTTGCAAGGCCTATGAGCACAGGGCCTATTACCGCTGCAAATCCGACAACAGTGATAATGAAGGAATGCCATTCCGGGCCTAATTCGACAACCCACTTTAACCATTCTGCAAGTAGTCCCAAGAACTCTTTTAGAGCGGGGCCGGTAGTTGCAACAAATTCCACACCTAAATTGTGTACTTCATTCCACAATTTTGTGAAACACATTGCCGTTGTATCCGTTATTTCGTTCATCATTCCTGCGGCTTGCCCAAGACCATCATACTCATCACTGGCATTAGACAATTCTTTGGCTAACGCAACGATTGCTTCAATTCCACCTTCTGTTTTCGTTGCCCATGCTTCTAATGCTTCTTCACCAAAAAACACGTTTTCAGCGAAAAGCCGTTGTTCTTCGCTCAATGAAGGAAAAATATCTTCCAATTCTTCCATGATCTCTGCCATCTCACGTGTAACCGGCATACAAGTCTCTAAAACTCTTATGTTTTGACTTGAACCGTGATGTATTTTCTTTTGCTAATTGTTGTATGATGTAAAAATACGCTTCATCGAAACAGAACGATGTGTAGGCATTCAAGGTGAAGCCCTTCAAGGTAATAGATGTAATATACACCGTGTGCAAGTGTAATTCGAACAATATCAGGTTCAGGCAGTGTAACGCTGGCTCTCAAACTTGCTTTTGCCGCTCCCGTATCATCATTCCACGGCCGATTAACTTTCATATCCGCTTCAATCACTGCCGCTTTTGTCTCAGCATACCTCAAAATGATTGCTCCCATGCGTACCGCACAATCATCAAGGTTCTTTGCCAGTGTCGACTCGCTATAATTGAATCGAATTGCCATCTTCTACTACCTCCAGCGAAATATCCGCAATAATGTTCCACTCCTGTATGTTCACGACTCCCGTTACCTTATACTGCTTGCCGTTGATGATGGTGTAATCACCTACTTGCAAGTTGCATTCGATGATACTTTCATACAAGCAGAGTAGTTTCGGTTGTTTTTTTCAATTTTCCTGCTGTTTGGCGGAGTTGTGTTGTTTCGCTTGCTACCAATCTGATGCAGTCGTTCTGTTCATGGTAGAGGCCTAAAATGGTTCCTACTTCGCAATCTTCCGATTGCGTTCTGGCGTTTCTCTGCTACCGTCTGCGGTCTGCTGATCGACCTCTTCTAATGGAATATAACCAAGTCGGCGGTAGTAGTTTTCATAAGCACCGCTGGCTACTTCTATAACCTGCGTACCATCCTTTTTCGTAATCATTATCATCGCTTCCCCTTGTTTGTTATACTACTTGTAGTGTATTTGTCACTACAATTCTACTTTCCGTTACCTATGCTCCGGTATTGAGAATGTAGATGCTATCCGCACGTTCCAATGACGGTAGGCAAATCTGCGATACAATCGTTTCCACTTGCACCGGGTCGGTTCTTTGAACCGTTCTCATCGCCACACTTGCCGTTGCCAGATTTGCCGGGGCATTCGGATTCATTAAATCCATCCGAATCGGCGTTCCCGCCTTGGCAATCTTCCGACTCCCGACATCCACTCCAATCGTTGCACTCACCACGCAACCGATAGAAGATTGATTCCCAACATCGGCAAGGATTTGATTCCTGTTGCCGAACGTTTCTCGCGTCGTTCCTGTATTGTTAAGCATCTACTTTCTCCTTTGGTTAGGCACCCCAGTGCTTAGCCTTTACCGAACTACTTTTACGTTGTTCTGCAAGACGCTTGCCGAGGTCATCTTGTTTCGGACTGCTACTACTTCCGTATTTAATAGGAGAACCGGTTCCTTTGAGTCCCTCTGGTTTGGCTTCCGTATTCGAGAACCAAACAGGGTATTTTGTTTTAAGCGTTTCAATGACGGCGGAAATTTCAGAACTGTCATCGGCTACTTGCACTTTTGTCGTCAACAATGTCATCGCATCGTCGAGACAGGAAGTCTGCACGCCTGATTGCATCAGTTCCGCTTTCACTTCGGCTAGAAATGCCCGTTGATTCGCTTCATCTATTTTTCTTTGCTGTTCGATTTGTTGTTCGGCAAGTACTTGTGCTTCCGGTTTTTTGCTATTGCATCGTACCGATATCCGCCTCCGTCAGTTCTCCGCAAGTAGATTTCTCCTTGAGCAAATCGTCTATGAAAAGCAATTCGCAATCCGTGTATCGGTCGAGGATTTGCCAGTAGTCCTCGGCATTCGACTTCGCTTTGAGTATCTGCATCATTTCGTAGTATTTCACCGCTCTTGCTCTGACTGGACGTTGCCGTTCAATCAACGCTTTCACAATCGCCCGGCCCAGCATCGTCTTGCCCGAACCGGATTGTCCGAAAACGATAAGCCAATTCCGCTCTTGCTTTCGGATTATATCAAAATCGCGGATGTAACTCGTTGCTGCTACTTTCGCATATTGAGTCATTTCGTTCAACTCTTGGTAGTCCGAATTTGTTGCCATGCCCATATCGTCATCCGCTTGCACCTTGTTGCCCATTTGGTACTCGAACAACATCCGAAACAATTGTCCCAGTTGCTTGTCCGATAAACCTTTTATAGGTTCATAAAATGATGTATGCACCACAAAACTATCTTTCATTCCTTCGTCATCACCTCCTTTCATTCAAATCGCTACTTCCTCCTTCTATCAGTCAGACTCCGGCGGTTCGGGAAGATTGTCCTCCCATAGTTCATTGCTCTTGCCTTCCGACTCCAGATCAATCACCTGGTGCCGACGGTCATCTACTTCGATTGCAATTGCTTTCCAGTCTGTTTTTCAGTCGGCTTCGTTGTGCGGTAAGTAAAATCGCCTGATGCCGTCTTGAGACCTTCGTTCTCACCAATAGCGGCAATCAGTTTTATCTTCATTGTCTTAACTTGCATGTCAGAGACCGTCAGGTTTTTCGCTGCCAACACATACTCCGCGGCCAAACGGTCGATTTCTGCATCCGAGTATGCCCATTTGTCCGGCATATGTTGCGGATACTTTGTCCGATAATACCGAATCGTTTCGGCATCGGCATCCGTAACCTCCGGTGCTACTTGCGGAACAACATGGTTATTCCAAAAGTCTATTGCTCGTTGCTTTATCGCTTCGAATCTTTCTACCGATGATTGGATAAGATACTCACGATAGGCAACGATTTTCTTACTGTTCGGCTTGACGAATCCAACGGCAAGATGCCAGTCGGGCACGCCAAGTAGTCCGGCATACCACTGACATTGCACCAGATACTCGACGGGAATCTCATCCGTTTCTTCATCGCCCCATTCATTTACTTTGGAAATGTCGTCAGTCTTGATTTCAAGACCGGATGTAACACCATCGGCTCCGATTTTTACAATCAACCGGTCAGGGCTGGCAATCAAAAATGGAAATTCCACATTTTCAAACATGCCGTTGCCGATATCCTTCAAATTGTCAAACTCAATCACATCATAGTCCTTGGGACAAATCACATCATACTCTTCATGATTCGCCGCAAAGATGTTCGCGATGACGGGTTCGAGTTTTCGCCCGCGTTCCATTGCATTGTTATCTTCTTGCGGTGGCAGTTCGCCGATCAAGTGTAAGTAGAGCGAATGCGCACTTTTCCATCGGGACAATCCAAGGATTGCCGCTATGTCTGATCCGCCAATCGCTTTCAGTTTGCTTCTGTTAATCATGTCTCTTGTTCCTTTCGGGTTATGGGTTAAAGTTGTTTTTCATTCATTCGTTCTTGCAACAGTGCATTCAAACGACCGCCATGCTTTCTAGCAATCGCTAAAATAGTGTATCCCGATGCTCCTTTGATTCGAGCAATGCTTCCATTTGTTTAAATATTTTTTCAAGTATTTCATCTACTTGTTTCACAACACCTTCCCTCCACCTATCAGACCGCAAATTGACCGTAACCGTGCGACCTGTAGATGCAGGAAAACAGGGCATGCAAGTTTTCCTCGACACCATTGCTTCAAAAAAGGCCATGCCGTACTGCTCACGGTCGTAGTGCACTTCTAGGTCAACCTCTCCCATCCATCGACCGGCTTCAAAAGCAAGCAACAACATATCACGAGCGGTTACAAGTTTGTCTAACATTGTTCACCTCCTTTCGCTTTCGCAATGAGTTGTTTACACAGCGGTAAAATATCCTTGTCGATCCAGTCAAGTAATTCATCCAGCCGTTCCTCTGGTGAACGAGAAGCGATAGGAATGTTGGATAACCTATTTTCAATAATCTCCAATGCCTCCAACAGTTCCGTTGTTAAATTCTTTTCGCCATCTTTTTCAACAGTTGCGGAAGTGATGGATTCATCTATTTTTTGCGTTGCTACTTCTATGCCCTGCGACCTGTAAACTACGTCTCTTAACTCATCTACATCTATCGTAATGTGTGGATTTAAGGCACGAGTTGTTGCGTCTGCTGTAGCGAGGAACAGTAGTCTATTTGCGATTTCCAACAGTTCCGGGGCGCAGGCTATCAGGCGTGCAACGTCTTTGTAATACGCATTCTTTGGGTCGTCGTGTGTGCCAATTTTGATAAGTTCATTCTCTCCAATATCAACGAAAATGTCCGTTTTCCAGTATCCGTAGCCATAGTCTTCATTGAGCCTTTTTACCTGCCACATTCCCGATGTATGTTTCGTTTCATTTTTCATGTCAATTCTCCTCATTTGTTAGTAGTTATTCTTCATGTATTCGCTCAAACAGCACTGTCCACGCAACGGCGGCACACATCGGCACTTGGGCATTGCCAAGCCCTCTAATCCGCTCCAACCGATGGGAAATCCCATCAACCATTCGACCCAAGCCGGGTTCAGGTTCCCACCATTGCCCGAACGCATCGCCCGACATTCTTCTACTGTCATCTCTCCTGCATTGCTCAATTCCATTGTTCCCGGAATTGGAAATTTTCGCACCCACATCGCCAAACCATCGCCGCTTGTTTTCGACACGCCCTTTCGATTGTTGTTCCCGTTGACTGTTGGTGTTGGAATCATTTGTACTACTGTCGGCAAACTTGGACTGTCCCGTTGCCATTCCGCAGGGTGTGTTCCCGTTCGCTTTGCGTCGCTCGCTACTGGCGTCGGAAAGATAACCGAGCACCCAACATCGCTTCCTGATGTGCGGGGCACCAACGTCGGACGCGCCCAACACACACCACTGCGCATCGTACCCGCTTTCGGCCAAGCCTTCGAGGACAACGTCGAGTCCATTCCGAACAAGTTGGGCGGAGTTTTCCACAAAGACGAATCGCGGTCTAACCTCCCGAACGACGCGGAGCATCTGGAACCAGAGCGATGATTTTTCGCCGGTGATACCGCTTCTATTTCCGGCCGGATTGATGTTTTGACAAGGGAATCCTCCCGATACCACGTCAACAACGCCTCGCCATCGTCGTCCGTCAAAGGTCCGCACGTCATGTGGTGTAGAGCGGGGATTTGCACCCCGCCCCCAACCCCAAACCGGACGTGCAAGTTTCCAAGCATCCGGCTTTCCAAATTTTTCTTGATTGTGTGATGTGTCATTTCTTCCTCGCTTTCTT
>Ga0099364_10013391_pt1 | contig 11013 bp, 18 predicted proteins | sample TergutTh196P3_FD_73070 | JGI IMG/M metagenome (GOLD analysis project Ga0099364, IMG submission 73070) | Microcerotermes parvus P3 segment gut microbial communities from Pointe-Noire, Republic of the Congo - Th196 P3 | ecosystem: Host-associated > Arthropoda: Insects > Digestive system > Gut ... | reverse complement strand
GGAATGCTGGGTTTGGGGGTTTTACTGTTGAAACCCTTTTGGGCCCCCAAAGGGGGGTCGCCAAAAGGGGGGGGGGGAAATTTCCTTTTTTGCCCCCCCCCCCCCCAAGTTAACATTTTTGTTCGATGCGTGTTCATAAGAGTATCTCCTTTGAAAGTTAGGAAAATGGAAAATAACCACTGCGGTGCCTTTATTGTACCATGCGTTGTGGAGAAAGTCAACTGAATATTTTGGGGTATTGGTTTTGGGGCAGTCCGTCGACAAGTTTGTCGATTGGAACGGAAGGTAGGCAACCGCCCGCCGGGCAGCAACCTACCTGCACGGAACTGTTGTGTAGATACTAATGATCGAAGGGCAAGTCCCCGGACATGCCTCAAAAAATTGCTCTTTTTCCATTTGTTGAAATTCTGTATAGTTCCCTTTGCCAGGCGGCACCTCCCTTTTATCTCAAAGTTCTCATGTCCGCAATCAGCCCTTTTGCTGTCGTCAGTTCCGAAGCACAAATCGGAAATAATATCGAAATAGGTCATTTCAGCCTGATCGAGTCGGGCGTTACTATCGGAAACAACTGCAAAATTGCTTCCCATGTAGTTGTCAAGTCTGGCGTTACCATTGGCGATAACAACCAATTCGGCGAAGGAAGCATCATCGGCGGAACGCCGCAGCACATTTCTGCATCGCCGCCGTTTGGACAGGTTCGCATCGGAGACGGCAACGTTTTTCGGGAACACACGACCGTCCACAGTTCGTTGAAGGAGTCGGGAACGACGCTCATCGGCAACGAAAACTACTTGATGGTCAACGCACACGTTGCTCACGATTGTGTCATCGGAAACAACAACATTTTGGTGAATGGCGTGATGCTCGGCGGTCATGTGGTCGTCGGCAATCGGGCGATGATCGGCGGCGGATCGGCAGTTCATCAAAATTGCCGAATCGGCTCGCTGTCGATGATCGGCGGACAAGCCCGCATCGTGCAAGATGTGCCTCCCTTTGTTACAATCGATGGTCTCACTGGTAAGGTCGTGGGACTCAATCTGATTGGTCTGCGGCGGAGCGGTCGGACTTCCGAAGACTTGAAGACGTTGAAAGCGGCGTATTTTACTCTGTATCGCAGCGGTCTGTCTTGGAAGGAAATCTTGCAGTTCTTTCAGGAGAATTACTCGGTGGGACCCGTTGCCGAACTGGCGCAGTTTCTATTGGCAACCAAACGCGGCATTGTTCGAGAACGTGCTGCCAGCCGGTCTCAGTTGCGTCTTGTCGAAGCCGGTGACTCCGACGGCGGCGAAGAAGGAAATCGCTCCGTAGCGATCCGAGCCATCGGTTAACAGAGTTTGTACTATACTCGGAACGGCATGAAATTGCAAAGAAAAAACGACCAATTTGATACCGTTTACTCGTTGTTTCATTCCGGCTTTTGTTCCGCGTTAACAAAAGCCGGAATGGAGCGCAGCGCAATGAATTAGAATGCAACGTGTTCATCCCATTCCCAAGCCGTGTTCGATGGAACGTATCTTATTAATTCTCCGTTCGTGTCGTCCGCCGTCGAATGGAGTGTTGAGCCAAATATGTACAATCCGAAAAATCGAATCTTCACTCAACGCATCATTGGCGATACAAAGGATGTTCAAATCATTGTGCCGGCGGCAAAACTCGGCAGAAAGTTCGTCGATAATCGGTGCTGCCCTGACACCTGCGAACTTGTTTGCTGCAATGCACATTCCGATGCCGGTGCCGCAAATCAAGATACCGCAGTTTGCCTCGCCGTTGCTGACGCACCGAGCAACCATCGCTGCGATGTCGGGATAGTCGGTAGGATGCGGTGCGTCTATCGGCGGTCCGAATTCATTGACGGCGTATCCTGTCTGCCGTAAAAGTTCGATAAGTTTAATTCGTACTGAGACTCCGTGATGATCGCTCCCGATGGCAATAGTTAAGGACATAAATGATACAATAAAAAAACCGGCGGCACCGTCGCCGGTCTCCTTCCGCGTGACTCGTGAGATTGTACCAAAAGAAGAGATTTAATAAAGAGATACCACGACCTCGAACATTTCAAGGGGGGCATCAAAGTTCAGTTGCTCATAACGATTGTTTAGAACTTGTCGTCGGACATTGGGCGGTTGAGTGTGGCTATAAAAACCGCCGATGTGTGGTACAATACTTGCACAAATGGACTGATAAAATCCCTTGAAAGAGTATGTCGGAAAATCGTCTTGATCTTGTAAGTGACCCGGAGGAACCGCTTTCCGAAGCGGATCGGCTTCGTCTTGAACTTGAAGAGCAAAAAGAACGTACGCTCCGTGCGCGGGCTGATTTGGAAAATTACCGAAATCGGATCAATCGTCAGATGACAGAGGAGCGGAAATATGCGAATGTAGACTTTATGCGTGAAATTTTGCCGGTTTGGGACAACATTGGTCGTGCCTTGGAGGCGGTGGCAACGACGCAAAATCTCGAAGCGTTGGTGGAGGGAGTGCAAATGGTTCATTCGCAGTTTTTGGAGGTGTTGGCAAAGTACCATTGCGAGAGGATTGAATCGCGGTTTCAGCCGTTTGATCCTAATTTTCATGCGTCGGTGGCGCAGGTTCCGAATGGTGAGTATCCGGCGAACACGGTCATTGAGGAGATACAGGCGGGATTTCGCCTTTTCGATAGGGTGGTTCGTCCTAGTCAAGTCGTTTTGTCAAGCGGAATGGATGAGTAAGAATCCCTATTTACAAAAAGTTTGTAAGGATTATACTTTGTGGTGTTCGGCGGGGTAGCTCAGTTGGTTAGAGCGGCGGCTTCATAAGCCGTAGGTCAGCAGTTCAAGTCTGCTCCCCGCTAGTGCATGGCGGTAATTTTACCGCAGATGCACGGTGTGCGGGGGCGATGTCCGTAACTGATGGCGGCATTGCCATTGCTAACCCGTGTACCATTGACCTCCGCCGGCGTTTGTTCCACAACGCCGCCCGGAGGCTCTTTTTCGCCCCGTCGGGGAAGGGAGGTGCCGCATGAAAAGCACCACACCACCCACACTCTTGTCAGGAGAATACGTACTCGCCGTCCGTGAAGCCGCCGCCAAAGTCAAAGGAACGGTGGCGAAAAATATCATTCGGACACTCGCCTACGACTACAGTGGAGAGACGCACGAACGCAATCTGATGGCGGAATGTTCGAAAAACTCTTGGGGGAAAACTCGTCAATATCTTGTCGATAGCAAAGTCATAAAATACGACGAGGTATCAAAATTGATCCGAATCAGCGGTCAAATTTGGGAAAAAACAGGGTCAAATTTGGGAAATTTCGGGTGCAACGTAAACGTAAACGTGAATAATCTCCCAAAAGACACCCTCAAGAGACTCACGTCGGGTGTGTCAAAATTTAGTAGGCGTTTTCCATGCGTGTTTCCATTGTTTTGAGTAGAGTGCGGCAGAAATGACAGCAATCCGATTCGCCTGCGACAACCGCCAACACGCGCCCGTCTGCTTCAACCTTCGCCCCACTAAATTCTTACACGCACCCTCTATCAAACCACTACCAATCACATCGGTGATTCCCACTCCGGTCGCCCCATCGAAATCATGCTGACTCATTCCATTCACTATTGCTGTAAATGTAAGACATACTTCAATATCGATACTACCGACATTGCTGATCCCGGCTCGCACTACACAAAACAAGTGGTCGATTTAGCCATGCGCCTTATCACCGAAGACGGCTCGCCCTATCGCGATGCCAGTTGGCGACTCTGGCGAGATCATCGTGTCTTTGTTCCCTTCGCCACCATCCAAAACTGGGTAGAGGAGGCAGGAAAAAAACATACGCGAACATTGAAACCGATGAATACCTTGACTGGGCCTTCGAAAACTTTTCCGGTTATCAATCAACGATTTCGACATGACGATAATAAACCTTGAACGTCGTGGTTTGATTAAAGTCAAAACAATAAATCATCCACATTTTCTATGTTTTGTCAAATAGTCAAATACCACATGACATTATAGAAAGTCCCCATAAAACAAAAGGACTGTGCGGCATTAAAAACCGAAGCCCATCCGATCCAATAACGATACGCTCGATTGGGAAATAAATCATCCCAACCCTTCGGCAAACTCGTCGAGTGTATCGCTCTGGATGGCTTGAGCGTGCAAAGATTCCAAAGCAATCGAGTCCGACATCGCAAGGATTGCTTGTTCGATGTCTTTCGGAACTCGCTTGAATCTCGTCCGCAAAGCGTTCAAAACCATCTCGGCTTTGCCCTTCGCTATGCCTCGGGCTTCGCCTTCGAGTAATAATTTTTGTGCAGTTGTCATTGCCATTTTTTCTGCCTCCTGTTCGTTAAATACTTTGGAAAACGCTTTTACAATAAGTTCACTGCCCATGTCCACAACCGATATGGCATATCGAACAATCGAGTGAATCCAGTCTTTTGCTCTCGGATCATTCTTAATCGGCTTGAAATAATCCGTAATGCGGTCAAACTCCTTGACCAATTTGCCCTCCGATGTAATCTAATCCCCGCCACCGCATCCGTTGGTCGATTGCCGATTGATGTTCCAGCAACAGGAACACGTTTGACTGCCGGTTACTTCCCTTGAATTTAGTCGCAAAACGCAAGTCGCCTCTGCCTTCAACGAGGTTTTTGTCTATCGCAACGGGCGATTTGCATTCCAAATGTTTCAGGTCGAGTAACTGGACGGCTTTCCGGTCAACATCCTTTTGGGGATAGTGTACCAGCAGGTCAATCATCAGTTCGGTATCAATCAGGAATCGGCGAACGAGGTGATCGTGCGGATGGGCAAGGTCGATACTGGTCATTCGGCAACGGTTACAGGGTCGAAACTACAACATAGAGTTTAGGCTTTTCAGAAAAAATATCAAGGGGATGCCTGACCGAACATCTTGTTTGCCTAAAATTTGATTCAAGCCATCAAATTTAGGTATTTACCATTTCTGCTATCCATTCGAACAACAGGAGGCTAGGCAATCGCTGAAGATGTGATACACTTTTGTGAGAATCAAACGTTTTTCAACGTGTCCAATACAACTAATGCCAGCCAATCCACTAGAAAGTTCTATAAAACGAATCAGTGCAGCTCGAGCACTCTTGCTTGCGGTACAAAACAAACAATCAACAGATGGTGCTCTAGACTTTCCACAGGACTTGACGGAAGAATACGGTGATCATTTGAACGTTCTCTGTACCAATGGTTTTATTCGAAAATGCGACGTTCCAGACGGTGGCTTTCCGTATCGAATTACGTGGAAGGGACTTTGTTTTCTAGACATTTTCGCTCTATACGAACAAGTATCAAACGAACATCCAGCTAATTCGCCGCAAGGTATGATAGTGCAAGCCGCTATGTTTTCGTTTCATTAACGTCGTCATTGCGACATACAAATTCACGTATAACCTCTACATCGCTTTCCGTCGGTTCATGTTGAATAAACGAACGAATCTGAGAATTTTTAGAAAGGGCGATAACTCGAACAGTCTCAGGATGCGGGTCTGTATTCCACGTCACCAGAATGTACTGATCACCAAAGGCACCAGTGGCTAGAAACGCACCAGTAATAGGAATATCATCCCCATTACAAAAAAACTTACCCATAACATCATCGGTTTCAACCTTTACTTTAACTTTTCGGCCATCAGCAATAGCGCTATTTATGGCATTAACAATTTCGATATTGGTCATTGATTTAAAATTTGTTAATGTAAGAATACAAAACATCATAGAGAACGATTTCACAATCATAAATGGAGCAGGGCTGGACGAAGCGCAGGCACTACTCGATCATTCGTCAGCGCAGACGACCAAGCGGTTCGCAAGACTCAAAAACACAAAAAACTGGCGAGAAATAGACGGATTCCGTTTGAATGACAGGGACTAGGCAAAACACAGAAATCCGATACACTGTTCGCATAGATAGAACATCATCATTACTTTTTAAGCCAAACAATGGAAATTAATCCTGATCTTGCCGTTGCAATCTTAAAACAACTACTTGAATTTCCATATGGAATTGGCGAAATATGTGCCAAAGACTTCAACATTTCTCACGAAATATTTACAGAACAGTTAAAGGCAATGTGGTATAAGAACAAACAACAAAAGCCCCTTTTATCATTGGCAACAAGTGACGTGTTATCGGATACAGTCATAGCACAAATTACAAGCGACAACTCAAAAGTGACTTTATCAATAACAGAAGAAGGGAAAAATTACCTTCAACGTCCTAAACAAACAATCTACTCGCCAGAAAGCACAAAACGTTTTAAGCGTGGGTTGTGATGTTCTGTCTCAAACTCTGCGGTCTTGACCCATAAACGACAAGCCTCTGCAACGGCACGGAGTGCGTGGATATCATCAACCGTTCCAACCGTTAAGGAAAACGGTTCTTTTACCTGTTTTACATTTTCACTTCGATTTTTGCATTCATTCTCGTGATTTGTGTTTTCCATAATAATAAAATATTTGTAAGCCCCCCAAACTCAGCAGTATCATAGAATAATGATGCACCTGAAACATAAAAGTGCTGTTACATCATAGAAAGTCCAAAAATTACAAAACACAGTAAACTCCTCACTGGGCACTGTACCTGCTGCGTCACGCAGCAGGGACGGCGATGGAAGATGAAGACGGGCTTGACGATGCGCAGGCACTACTCGATCATTCTTCCGCGCAGACGACCAAGCGGTACGCCCATGCTCGACTTAAAAAGCTCAAAGAGCTTGCGAGGAACAGGCGAAATCCGTTCGAATGACAGGACGTGGTTTTTCAAATCAGGGGTACTATGCAAAACACAAAAATCTGATATACTTTCATACTCAACAGGAACAGATCTTTTACTTAAAAGAATACAAAATGGACAACAAAGAACTTGCTGCGGAGCTATTGAAAGCGGTTATGCCACAAATACCTCTCCTAGACCACGAACGGACATTTCCCTCGAAAACTGCCGAAGCCTTACTCGATTATTACTTCGCCATACTCAATATGCTTGACGAGAAGGGTACATCGGATAAACGCTTTTCAAATCATTAACGGCGCTTCTGTACATTGCAAGCAAATCTACTAATCGCTGGAAGCTCTCATCGTCCAGCGATTCCTTGTCGATCAACATATCCTTGATTTCGACAAGAATACCAGCTGCTTGTCTCTCTTCCCGCCTTTCAATTTCACGTTCAGACACATTCATTTTGTCTTCCATATTAAGATTAATGTTTTTGTATCATAGAAAATCAGTTACCAAAACGGCATGCGCATGCCAGACTCAAAAAAACTAAAAGAGCTTGCAAGAAATACAATAAATCCATTGTGCCATTCAGTATGTCATTCATTGGCGTATATTTCAGGGGGAAAGCGTTTCGCCCATCGTTCATGTACTTCCCGTATAGCGGCATTTTGTTTAGCAGCTTCTACTGTATATCGTTCAGCAACATACCGTTCATACCGTTCACGTTCATCCTGATCACGAGGAGGCCAAAATCCTCGTGAAGCATTTTTGCGGTTGGCACCCCAGATTAATTTAGAATCTAAACCATCCATAAAATACTTAAATCCAGTCGCATCCTTCATGTCTGATTCTGTTACCTCATCCGTTCTGGATAAATCTTCAAAATACTGAAAGATCACCTCGAATAGTTTATGATACGCCGTGCGGACATCTTCATTTTCCGGTTGAGATTCCAACTTCGCATACAATCGTTTCAGTTCGCCTATGTGGTCTAAATATACGTTTTTCATCATTACAACAATAAAGCACTCAAAACATCATAGAGAATGATTTCAAAACACAAACGAAGCATGACTGGACGAAGCGCAGGCACCACTCGATCATTCTTCCGCGCAGACGACCAAGCGGTGTGCCCATGCAAAAACACATAACACTACAAATCTATTCGATAATGCACCAGATCATCTGCTAACATTATCCAATCCTCTTTTGGCGTTCTTCTGGGGCCTGCATACACTTCAAAGTTGTACCCCGGTAAATATTCCGGCTTTTCCAAAACAGTCCCATTCAGTGCATCTCGACACAAAAACAACAAAACAGGACTTGCCATGACCGAACTACAAACATAATCCATGTGCCATAGATTGATACCTGATTGTTCATGTGCCATTCCAGTCAGTATAGCCTTTTTCATCGCCGCCAACTGCAACATATTACTTTTCAACGGAAACTCTAACGGCGACTCTATCTCACAAATCGCTCCTCCGGATCTTTCAGCACCATGTGGGCTATCGTCAGTAACGATCTCTAAAATTTTCGCGTGATCTTCATAACATGTTCCGTAAAGTGCGTCACGTCGAAAAACCAAGAGAGCGGCAAAACTAACATACACTTCATCAAACTTCACGATCCCATGTCGATTTACATAAGACTTCGGATGGGAAAGTCCCTGAACTAAAGCGAATTTTCGCTCTTCATGTAGGGTTGATCTCTCCCCTCTATTTTCTTTTTCTATTTCTGATACACTCACGGTTCATATCCTTTTACAGTTATACAATTTGATCTATGCGAATTTCGTAGCGGCTAAGAATAACAGCCACAAATCATCATAGAAAAAGCCAATGAAAGATAAGGCAGGGCTGGACGAAGCGCAGACGTTGCTTGATCATTCCTCGACATAAACGACCAAACGGTATGCGCTCGGGATTGAAAAATACTTGTCCACATACCAAAACGTGCGGACAAAAAGGGGCGTACTCTCCAAGAAAAGCATCAAGTTACCCTCAAAAGTACCAACCTCTCGCCTAAGTACCAAGATCAACGGGAACAGTATCAAACCCGCCAACAAAGTTGATCTATTATCCACGCCGAACCGGATGGACGACAGGCATAAACACCAATAAATCATTGACGCGGGTAAGTATGATCCGAGCATCGCTCATATTCGCGTCTAGTTCAGCAAGCATTGCAATAATATCCTCTGCCGCCTTGACGTAATCGATCTTTTGTTTTTCTTTCGGGGGTTCGATTGTTTTTACATCGTCTAACATTTTTAATTCTCCTTTATCAAAGGGTTGTTATGACTGTTACATCATAGAAAAATCAGTTATCAAAACATGCTGCGTCACGCAGCAGAACGGCAATAGAAGATGAATCAGGGCTCGACGAAGCACAAGCACTGCTCGATCATTCGTCGGCACAAACAGCCAAACGATATGCCCTGCACACCCCCCAGATACTTGCTATTATTTAGCGTTATATCATAATGGTAAATAAAAAAGGAAGTTTTACCGTAGAAAATCATGCCTACTTCTACCAATAGCAAGCAACCCGTTGCTGGAATTACCAGTAAACCGTCCACCAAACGCAGCTCTGAATGCTGTAGCGGTTGTGGCGCGTTCAAAAAGAAACGGGACGAAGATATTTTGGGAGATATCATCATTTCGCCTGCTGTAATGAAAGTTTTTGACGATTTTTCCACGACATACCGAGATTACCAATATGAACATTCCACCAAGAGTGAAGGCTGAACGTCGACGGCTGTTATGCACATGCCCGACTCAAAGAACTTGCGAGGAACAGGCGAAATCCGTTTGAATGACGGGGGCTAGGCAAAACACAGAAATCTGATATACTTTGTGTACAAAAGACAACATCCAACGAAAATACATGGGATATAACGACAGATTCGATGAAAAACCGAAAGACCGATGCGACGACTGCAACAGATCACCATCAGATTGCGGCAAACTAATACCGTGCGAAGGTTGCGAGCATGTGAGATGCCGTAGCTGTTGGAAATCGGGCGACTTTTTCGATAGTGAAAAAGGCAAGCCAGATCCGTCTTGCTGCTTTGCTACTCAGATAAAAGTTAACAATGCTGAATACGGTCATGATTAGGATGTATGGACACAAAATACCGAACGAGTCCATTGTCCCATTTAACAGTATCGTCCATCCTTACAGTAGCGGTAGCCAATCCAGATTCATTGATATCCTTGATATCCTTTTCAAGGCGAGCAATAGATTCTGGTACATCAATACAAGGGATTTCACCGTTTTTATTAACGAGACCGCCACCACAGCCACATCGAATCCGCTGATCAGTAAACTGTTCCAAAAAGAATTTTGCGTCATCGGAGAGATTGCTATTGTTAATTTCATCTATTGTCATGTCTGCTTTCTGATTAATAATGCACCTTAAACATAAAAGTGCTGTTACATCATAGAAAGTCCAAAAATTACAAAACACAGTAAACTCCTCACTGGACTCCGTATGAGCCCACCATTTCAACGACTACGAGGCGAGTCATCCCAACATATCGGCGAATTCGTCCATTGTGGCGCACGTCGCCGCTGTCGCCGCCCACGACTCCAACGCTATCTGGTCGGACATCGCACGGATGGCCTTTTCGACTTCCTTCGGAACCTTCTTGAACCGCGCACGAAGGACGGTCAAAACCGCATTCCTGCCTGCCTCGGCTTTCCCTTCGGCTTTCCCTTCGGCTTTCGCAATGTCCGCATGTTCTTCAAAAATTGTTTTGATCATCGTTTTCTCCTTTCCTTTTAGTATCGGCTTCAGTGCTTTTCCCATCGCATCCGCTTCTAATCGTCGATTATTAGCGGCAAACGCCTTCGCAACAAAATCCATCAGTTCCTTCGATAATTCAATCCGTTCGCCTTCGGGCAATTCCAAAAGCGGCAATAACGCCTTCGGGAAATCATCAAGATGACCGCCCGTCGTCGTGTACAACATCATCAATGCTGATCGTAACACCGCTCCGCCTGTCAACTTGTCAAAGTCCCACGAAGGCAAATCGACCACATCGTAAGTTACTTCAACCGTTTTACCTACCGGCTCACCGTCGCTGTTCTTCGGCAACGAATCCGCCATCGTAGAATACCGACTCCTATGTGGCTTTTTTCCAGTTCTCAACACAATAAAATAAGGTGCCGACAAGGGCTTGCCTTCTTTGGATTCAGCCTCCCAAATCGCACTGATGTATTTGATCAGCTTCTGCGGTATCTTTTTCAAGCTACTGCTCTGATGCTCAAACACGATGACCG
>Ga0099364_10013390_pt1 | contig 11013 bp, 6 predicted proteins | sample TergutTh196P3_FD_73070 | JGI IMG/M metagenome (GOLD analysis project Ga0099364, IMG submission 73070) | Microcerotermes parvus P3 segment gut microbial communities from Pointe-Noire, Republic of the Congo - Th196 P3 | ecosystem: Host-associated > Arthropoda: Insects > Digestive system > Gut ... | reverse complement strand
TCTTTGATATTAACTTGTATATGTCCTTATTCTATATTGCCTTTAGCATTATATATTTTATTAGTTTTTTGCGATTCCGCAATAAAAAATAAGAGTTTTATTATTGGAATTTTATCCATATTGACATCATTTACACAACTTTTAGGATATGGAATAGGTTTCTTTACAGAATTCTTTTACAGATATATTTTAAGAACAGGACCAACAAAGGGCTTCAATATTTAATCTGTCCTGCTGAACTTGTTTCAGCATCTCCATATTTTATGTAATTATACCACAAGGGGGCAAGCCCCCTTGTTAAAAAGACAATTATTTAACACGGGGGCTTGCCCCCGTGATAAATAAGATGCCGAAAAACACGTTCGGAATGACATTTATATAGGTTATTTCATTATTTATATTCATTCTTATGGCATTTCTTACATAGCATTTGCAAGTTATCTAAATCTGTGTGACCGCCGTCTGCCCATGGCTTTATATGGTGACCTTCCATTTCATTCATATCAAATTTCTTTGAACATTTAGGACACTTACCTAATTGTTCCTCATATTTCTTACGCTTTTGTTTCATATCAAAGGTACGAATATTCAAATGTTTGTCCTCGCCTGTTAATAAATATTCATATATGCCTTTATGACTTGTTACATCATAATCTTTTATCAAATTTTGAATTTTCTCCTCTATATCAAACCTGTCATTTCCTGTCCATTTATTTCTAATAATTTCATTATTATACCAAGCACCCCAATCAAGCCCCTTCATCTCTTTTCTAGGATTATGAAATATAGTTACAATCCAAGTTATTATACTCTCAAAATATGATTGCAATTCTTTTGATGCTGATTCGTCATTCTTGTAATTACTTAAATAAGTATTGATAGAATCAGTAGATTCAGGAAACTCTGTTTGGCTTTTCCAATATAATATTTTCTCTAAATAATCTTGACGAATTGGACTACCCGACAAATAATTCTGACCTATTTTAAATGCCTTGCAATCTTCTTTGCTAAAGTATTTTTTTGCTTCATTAAGAAATGGACCAGCATATACAGCATTACGAATCTCTTGCTTGTTTAACTCTAAACCTGCAACATTTATACGCTCAAACCAACTTATCTTCTCATCCTCTTTCCCTTCACAAAAATAAACCAAAAGTTCATAATTTTCGAATGCTTCTTTCTTTTCACGGGATAAACCTCTAAAAAGTTCGTTCTTATAACTAAATTTATGGTCAACATATCGGCAAATACTTATTGTTCGCTGCTGACCATCTAATACTTCATAACGACCATCGGGGCGAACTACCCAATACATTGCATTTAGTGGGAAACCCTTCATAACTGAATCTATGACTAAATTGCGCTTCTTTTCATCATAAATGAACTCACGCTGATAAGGAGGACGTATATCTAAACGACCATCATAACCAAAGACACCACCTTCTTTGTCATCACGATAACCTACTACGAGGTCTTTAATTTTAATTTTATTTAATTCTATATTCATATAATTTATTTTATATATTCTTATTTAATATTATCTTTAAAATAATTCGTAAAATCTACCTTATTTTCTGGATTCTTGTGTTTTATTAGTATTCTTGTATAAATCTGCTTCCCATTTATATAGTTAATATCATTTTGAATAGTAGGATTGGGTTCGTGATACCTACTACTCCCCACTATTTCAAACTCATTAGGATTATATTGATTTAGAAAAGTAATTGGAACGCCCATAACTCCTTTATAATCTCTCGGTATATCCGCTACTCTATTTACTTCTATTGCATCATAATTATCATACTTTGGATAAAAAGCAGGATCATCTTCATACCATTTATATAATTTATATTTAACTAAACCTTCACGCCGAATATAATGTTCTAAATTAGTATACCAGCTAGCATTTCGTAATTTTGCTCTCATTACTCCATCCATAATTACATAACCGCTTCCTTCTTTGCTTTCACGACGTAATCTATCTTTATAATGGTCAGGAATATCAAAATACCAATCAGCATTGCAAGATTTGACACCTAACCATATTTTATTTTCTTTTATAAGTGGAAATATTTCTTTAGTAGCAGCAGCATTAATATTGCCAATAATTATAAACTTTTTATTATAAAGCATCATCTGTTCAACAAACTCTCTGAATAAACTAAACGGCGGATTAGTTACAACTATATCACTTTCTTTTAACAATTCTACACACTCCCGAGAACGAAAATCACCATCACCTTTTAGTTCTTTTTTTACCATTTTAGTAGGTTTATTGTTTTTGTCTATATCACCTTTATAAATAATTTTTATTGCTTGCTCATCTTCGTGTTCTGAAAACATATCCCAATTTCGGTTTTTATAGCAAGTTGTTATAAGTTTTTTCAAACCAAAATACTCAAATTGCCACGAAAAATACTTAAAGAAATTACTGACTCTTGGGTCATCGCAATTACAATAAATAACCTTATCTTTAAAGTGTTCTTTATAATTGTGCAATTCATTTTCTATATCGGTTAATAGGGTATAGTATTCGTCATTCTTTTCTTGCTTTTGTTTATGTAATGTATCGTTTTTATTTTTTATTATTTCAGGTTTCATAATGTTTTTTTAATTATATGTATGCAAAGATACGTTTTTTATATATATTTTTTATTATTTTTGTATAATGTAAAATGTGAACTTTATCTAATAATATAATAAATTAAAATGGCTAAATCTAATGCTTCAAAAAAGGTAGTAAATGCAACTAAAAAAGTTGATACACCGCCTGCTAAATCTACAACAGCACAAGCAACAACAAAGCCCGTTGCTACTAAAAAAACTGCTGTTAAATCACCCGCTACTAGCGAAAAATACGTTTACTACTTCGGTGGTAAAAAAGCCGAAGGTGATAAAAATATGAAAAATATCCTCGGCGGTAAAGGCGCAAATCTTGCAGAAATGGTAAATATCGGAATCCCTGTTCCCCCTGGATTTACTATATCTACAGACGTATGCACATATTTTTACGCTAATAAAAAGCAATATCCTAATTCGCTAAAAAAACAAGTTGAAGATGCTATCGCAAAACTTGAAAAAGAAACTAAAATGATATTCGGCGATAAGGTTAATCCTTTACTGGTATCTGTGCGTTCTGGCTCCAGAGCGTCAATGCCGGGTATGATGGATACAATTCTTAATCTTGGTCTTAATGATAAGACCGTAGAATCTATTGCAAAGAAAACTAATAATCCGAAGTTTGCATATGATTCTTATCGTAGATTTATTTCTATGTATGGCGATGTCGTTCTTGGTCTAAAACCTGAAACCAAAGAAGATATTGACCCATTCGAAGAGATTTTAGAAAAAATGAAAAAGAAACTCGGCATCAAACTTGACGTTGAGTTCACCGCAAATAATTTGAAAAAACTTTGCGAAGAGTTTAAAGAAATCATTAAAAAGAAAACTAAAAAAGCATTCCCGCAAGATGTTAAAGAACAACTTTGGGGTGCAATAGGGTCGGTGCTAAATTCTTGGATGAACGAGCGTGCTATTGTTTATCGCAAGATGAACGAGATACCTGAATCATGGGGAACGGCTGTAAATATTCAGTCAATGGTGTTCGGTAATATGGGCGATACATCGGGAACAGGTGTTGCTTTTACTCGCGATCCTGCTACGGGTGAAAATTATTTCTATGGTGAGTTCCTTATGAATGCACAAGGTGAAGACGTTGTTGCAGGCACACGGACACCTGAAAAAATTGTTGAACTCAAAAATAATGATCCTGATGCATACAATCAACTTATCATTTTCAGGAAATTATTAGAAAAGCACTACAAAGATATGATGGATATAGAGTTCACTATCCAAGAAGGGAAACTATATATGCTACAATGCCGAGTAGGAAAAAGAACTGCTATGGCATCTATGAAAATGGCTGTAGATATGGTTAATGAAGGACTAATTTTCCCTGATGAAGCAATTAGAAGAATTGATCCTGCTACTATATCGCAATTACTTCGTCCTGTATTTGATGCAACAGAAAAGAAAAAAGCACTTGCGGATAAAAATAGTTTCTTAACAAAAGGTCTAAATGCTGGTCCGGGTGCGGCATCAGGTAAGATTGTTTTCAACGCCGAAGATGCTGAAATGTGGAACAAAAAAGGTGATAAAGTTATATTAGTTAGAATAGAAACATCGCCTGAAGACATTAAAGGAATGGAAGCATCTGAAGGTATTCTTACTGCTCGCGGCGGAATGACTTCACACGCCGCATTGGTTGCTCGCCAGATGGGGAAAGTATGTGTTGCAGGATGTGGTGCTTTAATTATTGATTATAAAGCAAAAACAATGAAAATTGATGGCAAAAATATAGTCGTAAAACAAGGTGATTATATTTCTATTGATGGTGATACAGGTGAAGTATTTAAAGGTGAAATTAAAACTCAACCTTCTGAAGTTGTTGAAATGTTATTTAACAAAAAATCTAACGCTAAATCAGAAACAATTCAAATATACAATAAGATAATGGAATGGGCTGATGCGTTTAGAGATATTAACATTAGAACTAATGCTGACCAACCTGACCAAGCAGAAAATGCTATTGCTTTCGGTGCCGAAGGTATAGGGCTTTGCAGAACAGAACATATGTTCTTCGGTGAAGGAAAAATAGAACCAATGCGAGAAATGATTCTTGCTAAAACTCAAGATGATAGAAAAAAAGCACTTTTAAAACTTTTACCTCATCAAAGAAAAGATTTCGAAGGAATTTTTGAAGCAATGAATGGCAGACCTGTAACTATTAGAACTATTGACCCACCTTTGCATGAGTTCCTACCACAAAATGATAAAGAACAACAAAAACTTGCAAAAGAAATGGGATTAACTGCTAATACAGTCAAAGAGAGAGTCAATGAATTGCACGAGGGGAACCCTATGCTTGGTTTCCGCGGGTGCCGTCTCGGACTTATATTCCCTGAAATTACTGAAATGCAAGCAAGAGCAATATTTGAAGCAACTGCTAATGTAATGAAAAAGAAAATTAAAGTTAGTCCTGAAATAATGATTCCGCTTGTTGGTAATGTTAAAGAATTAAAATCACAAGAAGAAATTGTTCGCAGAGTTGCTGATGAAGTAATGAAAGAAAATAAAGTTAAATTTGACTATCTCGTTGGAACTATGATAGAAGTTCCAAGAGGTGCAATAACTGCGGCTGAAATTGCTTCTGTTGCTGAATTCTTTTCATTCGGAACTAATGACCTGACGCAAACAACACTTGGCGTTTCTCGTGATGATGCGGGGCGTTTCTTACCTGAATATGTGAGCAGAGATATTTATGATTCTGACCCATTTGTTTCAATAGATAGAAGTGGTGTTGGTTATCTTATTGAGTTGGCTGTTAAAGAAGGTAGAAAAACACGTCCTAACATAAAACTTGGTATTTGTGGCGAGCATGGTGGCGACCCATCAAGTATAGAGTTTTGTTATAATGCGGGATTGGCGTATGTCTCTTGTTCGCCATTTAGAGTGCCGATAGCAAGAGTGGCTGCTGCTAAAGCAATATTAGATGACAAATCTAATGCAGCAAGGCATCACGTTACAACAGTTAGAAACGAACTTATTGCTAAAATTAAAAAGTCACCTGTTACGAAACCTGTTGTAAAAGAAATAGTGGAAAAACCAGTGGCAAAGGCACCTGCGGAAAAACCAGTGGCAAAGGCACCTGCAAAACCAGTAGCAAAAGCACCTGTAAAACCAGTAGCAAAAGCATCTGCAAAACCAGTAGCAAAGGCACCTGCAAAAAAACCAGTGGTAAAAACTACTGAAGAACCAATAGTAAAAAAACCTGCAAAACCAGTGGCAAAAACTACTGAAGAACCAATAATAAAAAAACCCAGGAGAAAAAAATAGTCAATTAACATTGTTTTAGTTGATATATTTTATAAAAAAAACAACTCATCAGTGAACTGATGAGTTGTTTTTTTTATAAAATATACGAAACATCAAAAAACGTTATGCTAAACCTGTTTCAGCATCTTCTTTATTTTAATTAGGAGATGCTGTAATAAATTCGCTTTAAGAAATATCGCACTTTTCAAAATGCTACTAATTCAATGCTACCACATACAAATACTTACGTTTGCCGACTTTTAGTAATCGTTTGTCTTTAAGATTAATAATGCCCATCGGTTCTTTAAATGTTTCGCCATCAACATATACGCCGCCTTGTTCTACTAACCTTCGGGCTTCTTTTTTAGACGGAGCAAGATTAGTATGAGTAAGCAAATCCAGTATTTTAATCTCGTTGTTTTCACATTCTACAAGCATTTCATCAATAACATCAGGTAGTTCTTTATTCTTAAAAACTCTTTCAAACTCTTCAAAAGCAAGTTGTCCTGCATTGCCATTATGATATAAATCAACTACTCGTTTTGCAATATCTACCTTCACATTTCGCGGATGCAAAGAATTATTTTCTAAACCAATTTTTATTTTTTTGACTTCGTTTTCATTTTCCAGTGCAGCATATTGCAGATAGCGAAGTAGCAAAGAATCAGGAATAGACATAACTTTACCGAACATTTCCTTCGGCGAATCAGTAAGACCGATATAATTATCTAAAGATTTGCTCATTTTTTCAATCCCGTCAGTTCCTTCTAATAAAGGCAATGTAAGGATACATTGAGGTTCTAAACCATATGCTCTTTTTATTTCTCTACCGACAAGTAGGTTAAACTTTTGGTCAGTTCCGCCGAGTTCTATGTCAGAATCAATAGCAAACGAGTCAAATGCTTGAGCCAATGGATACATAAATTCGTGCAATGAAATCGGCTGTCCTGTTTTATATCGTTTAGAAAAATCGTCTCGTTCTAAAAGCTGAGCGACTGTATATTTTGCAGAAAGTTTTATAACATCAGCAAAATTAAGTTTGGTCAGCCATTCAGAATTATATTTAATTTGCAATCGTTCTTTGCTCAAAATGATTGTTGCTTGTTCTAAATATGTTTGTCCGTTGGCGAGTGTTTCTTCAATTGTGAGTTGTGGTCTTGTTTTTGATTTACCTGTTGGGTCGCCAATCATTCCTGTAAAGTCGCCAATAATAAGAACAGCAGTATGCCCAAAGTTTTGGAACGTTCTTAATTTATGTAGCACAACTGCGTGTCCGAGATGCAAATCGGGTCTTGATGGATCGCAACCTAACTTTGCTATAAGTGGCTTTTTATTTTTGATAGATTTTTCTATTTTTTGTGCTAATTCTTCTTCAGGTATAAGGTCAATAGTGCCTTGCCGAATAGCATCCATTTGTTCATTTACAGTTGCAAACATAATTTGTAGTTGTTATAAAATACAAAAATAAATAAATTTTCGTAAAAAATATAACTGACATCTTTAAAAATAAAAAGATATATTCTGTTCTGCTGAACTTGTTTTTACATATTCTAATTTTACTTAAAATATCACATTTTACAAAAAAAACGTATTTTTGTATTCTAATAAATTTAGTTATACAAAAATTATGGCAAAATATATTGTTAATCCAATAAAAGTAAAAATGAAAGAATCTGAAAAAGGTTCTATATACGAATCCATCGTAGCAATGGGCTACAGAGCAAGACAAATCAATGACGATATTAAATATGAATTAAGATTAAAAATGCAAGATATCGTTCAAACTAAAGATGAAAGCGAACCTATTAATCAGGATCAACTCTTAATTAGTAAAGAATTTGAACGTCTGCCTAAACCAACATTTATTGCGATGAAAGAAATGTATGACGAAAAATTAAAATTCCACTATCAAGACCTTGATATAACTCAAGGCGAAATTGTTTTTTAATTTTTTGTATTTTTTTACATCAAATTTGAACTTCTTTCTGATATCCTTATAATAAAAAGGAAAGCAGAAAGGAGTTCATAAAATAAATTTTAATAAAAAAATTATGAAAATTATTGATAATGTTTCACTAAAAAAATATAATTCTTTTAATGTTGATTCCACTGCTAAGTATTTTGTTGAAATAGAAAACGAAGAACAACTAATAGAATTAATAAACACATATAACTTCGCCTCCAATAAGTATTTTATACTTGGCAATGGCACAAATATATTGTTTGCTACTGATTTTTATGATGGTTTAGTTATTAAAAATAACATAAAACATACATTAAATTTTGAGTTTGTGGACAATGAAAACATTATAATTACTGCTTCATCGGGCATTGATTATGATATATTATTGAAAGAATATTTTAAATTTCTTAATAAAAACAATATAAAAACGTTTTGCGGTTTAGAAAATTTGTCGCAAATCCCTGCTACTGTTGGCGCAGCAATAGTGCAAAATGTTGGAGCATATAGCGTAAATCAAACTAACTTTTTCTACAAATGCAACACCATTAATTTGCTAAATAGCAATAAAAAATCTTTCAATAAAAACGAATCTTGTTTGGAATATCGTAATTCTTTTTTCAAACAAAATCCTGAATACTTTATTACCGAAGTTCAATATCTTGTTAATACAAACAATAAAAATCCTATTCTTGATTATAGTGATTTAACTAATGCTGTTTTTTCTAATACTGAACCTAAAACTATTTATGACTATGTAGCAAATATTAGAAAAAATAAACTTCCATCACATATAGAATTTCATAATTGTGGTAGTTTTTTTAAAAATCCTGTCATTTCAGAAAACCTATTTAACGCAATTATTGAAGATCATCCTGACATTGTAAGTTTCAAAGATAATAGTGGAATGGTAAAACTTTCGGCTGCTCATTTGATTGAAAGTTGTAATTTAAAAGGTCTTAGGATTAGAAATGTTGGCGTATCATCACTTCATTCATTGTTTATTATAAATTATAAAAACGCTACGAGCAAAGAAATTATTATCTTCTCTGAATATGTTTCCCAAAAAGTGTTTGATAAATATGGAATAAAATTAGTCCCTGAAGTAGTAATTGTTAAGTAATTTTTAATCTTTAAATTCACTATAACTAAAAAAAGGCGAATAGATATTCGCCTTTATAATTTTCTAACAAACTAATAACTACTTCCTTTCTGCGAGGAACTTGTAATAGTTATATCTTTCGGTCACGTTTTTCTGTTGTCTTTCGAACAAAAGTTTTGCAAATTCAGGATTGTTTTTTTCTAATTGACTGAAGCGAACTTCTGTTTTCAAATAATCATATACAGGTATTTTTGGCTCTTTAGAATCAAGTATAAGAGGATTTTTACCTTGTTCTGCAAGTAATGGATTGTAACGATACAATAACCACTGACCACTATCAACAGCCAATTTTTGCTGAACCAATGGACGATTCATATCTATTCCGTGTGCAATACAATGCGAATATGCTATAATTATTGAAGGTCCATCATAACTTTCTGCTTCAAGAATTGTTTTTAATGTGTGTGCATCGTTTGCTCCCAGTGCAACAGAGCCGACATAAACATAGCCATAACTCATTGCTATAAGACCTAAATCTTTTTTACGAACATCTTTGCCGCCAAAAGCAAATTTTACTATTGCACCGATTGGTGTTGCTTTAGAATTTTGCCCGCCTGTATTAGAATAAACTTCTGTATCCATTACTAATATATTTACATTCTTGCCTGATGCAATTACATGGTCTAATCCGCCATAACCAATATCATAAGCCCAGCCATCACCGCCCATTATCCAAACGGATTTTTTAACTAAATAATCTGCTATTGTCAATAAGCGTTTTGCTTCATCTGAATTATCTTTTTGCAATATTTCTTTTAATTTTGCTATTCTATTTCTTTGTTCTTCTATTTCTGTTTCATTAGTTTGCGGAGCATTTAAGATAGAATTAGTAAGTTCATCATCAATTTTAGCACTCATATTTTGCAAAATTGTTTTTGCAATTTCATTTTGCTTATCAATAGAAACACGCATTCCCATACCAAATTCAGCATTATCTTCGAACAATGAATTAGACCAAGTTGGACCTCTACCTTCTTTATTTGTAGTCCAAGGAGTAGTCGGTAGATTTCCACCATAAATAGATGAACAGCCCGTAGCGTTTGCTATTATTGTTCTGTCACCGAATAATTGTGAAACCATTTTAACATAAGGTGTTTCTCCGCATCCTGCACATGCACCCGAAAACTCAAATAGTGGTTGCATAAATTGTTGAGAACGGATTTGTGTTGGATTTAATTTTGTTCTATCTACATCAGGTAATGTCATAAAGAACTCAAAGTTTTCTGCTTCTTGATGACGAATACGAGATTGTTCTGTCATATTAATTACTTTGCGAGTTGGGTCTTTTTTATCTTTACCTGGACACGCTTCAACGCAAACGCCACAGCCCGTGCAATCTTCCGAGGATACTTGGATTGTAAATTTCATTCCTTCATATATCTTATCTTTTGCATCTACTGACTTAAATGTTGGAGGTGCTTTTTCTAAATATGTAGCATCATATACCTTTCCTCTAATGCAAGCGTGAGGACAAACAGCATTACATTTCATACATTGCAAGCAATATTCAGGTGTCCATTCAGGCATAGTTAAGGCAATATTTCTTTTTTCATATTTAGAAGTTCCTGTTGGATAAGTTCCATCATTAGGAAATGAACTTACAGGTAATTTATCGCCTCTGCCCGCAACAATTTCGCCCAATACATTCTTTACAAAATCAGGAGAATTAGGAGTTACAGGGGAAATAATATCAAAATTGCTTGTTACTTCTTTTGGATATTCTACTTCAAAAAGATGTGATAATGTATTATCAACGGCATCTAAATTCTTTTTAACTATATCATCACCTTTGCGAGAATATGTTTTAACAATAGAATTTTTAATCGCTGCAATAGCGGTTTCTCTTGGCAAAACATTAGATATAGCAAAGAAACATGCCTGCATTATTGTATTTATCATTCTTCCCATTCCGCTATTTTCTGCTACACTTTGTGCATCAATAACAAATAGTTTTGCATTCTTTTTGATAATTATTTCTTGTGTTGTTTTTGGTATTGTATTCCAAACTTCGTCTTTG
>Ga0099364_10013389_pt1 | contig 11013 bp, 5 predicted proteins | sample TergutTh196P3_FD_73070 | JGI IMG/M metagenome (GOLD analysis project Ga0099364, IMG submission 73070) | Microcerotermes parvus P3 segment gut microbial communities from Pointe-Noire, Republic of the Congo - Th196 P3 | ecosystem: Host-associated > Arthropoda: Insects > Digestive system > Gut ... | reverse complement strand
GCGGCGTTTTTATGTGCAAACGCTTTTATTCGCAACGACATGGCGCAAATCATGCTTGAAAACCAAAAAACTCTTCAGGATATATTAAATGCGCTGGATGTTATGATTTATGTTAATGATCCTGATACCGGTGAAATTCTTTTTATAAATGAAATCATGAAGCGGCATTATAACATTGAACATGACTGCGTTGGAAAGATTTGCTATAAAATCTTACAGCGCGGCTTTGATTCAAGATGCGATTTTTGTCCTTGTTATCAACTTGCAAATGATCCTGGCAAAACTATTATTTGGGAAGAACACAGTGCATTGACGAACCGTACTTATCGTAATATTGATAGATTTATTTCCTGGCCTGATGGAAAAACGGTTCATATGCAGCATTCGGTTGATATTACCGAATTAATTTCCGCAAAAGAACAGGCCGAGCATGGAAGCCGTGCAAAAAGTGATTTTCTGGCAAAAATGAGCCACGAAATACGCACGCCCATGAACGCAATAATAGGAATGACAGAGCTTGCTCTGCGTGCTGAAGAAAATGTATCTGCCCGTGAGCATATCTTGACTGTAAAGCAGGCCAGCGCAAATCTCTTATCTATCGTTAATGACATTTTAGATTTTTCTAAAATAGAGACAGGAAAACTGGAAATTGTTCCGGGGAATTATTTTTTTTCATCCCTAATAAACGATGTGATCAATATAATAAGAATGAGGGTATTTGATTCACAAATACGTTTCGTTGTAAATATCGACAGCAGTATACCAAATGCTCTTGTCGGCGATGAAATAAGAATTAGGCAGATACTGATTAATCTTTTAAGTAATGCTGTTAAATATACCGATGCCGGTTATGTTTCTTTGTCAGTATATGGAGAAAAAATAGATGAAAGCACGATTGTTTTAATTATTGAAGTTAAAGACACAGGCATAGGTATAAAGCAAGAAGATCTTAATAATCTTTTCAGCGACTATACTCAATTTGATTTGGAAAGAAACAGGGGCATAGAAGGTATTGGGCTGGGGCTTGCAATAACAAAGAGTATCGCCCTGGCAATGAACGGTGACATCGGCGTCGAATCCGAATACGGCAAAGGCACAACATTTACTGTTAAGCTGCCGCAAAAATACCGATCCCCCAAAGCCCTTGCATCGGTTGATAATCCTAAAGAAAAAAGCGTAATCGTGTATGAGCGCCGGGAAGTCTATTCCTTTTCAATTGTTTACGGCATTGAAAATTTGGGAGTGAGCTGCACACATGTGTCAGATGATTCTGAGCTATATGAAAAAATGTCAAGCCAGGAATACGCTTTTGTTTTTATCTCTTATGTTTTGTTCAATAAAAATAAAAACACTATATTACAGTTTGGGGCAAAGGCAAAAATAGTTGTTCTTACTGAGTTTGGCGAAGCTATTCCTGATAAAAATCTTAATGTCCTTGCCATGCCTGTACATTCTATATCTATCGCAGATATATTGAACGGTGTTTCAAGCCGCTTTTCTTACACTCAAAACAATGGGTTTATTGTAAAGTTTTCCGCACCTGATGCAAAGGTTCTTGTTGTTGACGATATTAATACCAACTTAAAAGTTGCAGAAGGTTTGCTGCTTCCTTATAAAATGAATATCGATTTATGTAAAAGCGGAATAGATGCAATCGAAAAATTAAGTTCAAAAAAGTACGATTTAATATTTATGGATCACAAAATGCCGGGGATGGACGGTATTGAAACAACTCAGTACATCAGATCGTTAGGCAAAGAAAATTCCTATTACAAAAATGTTCCGATTATCGCCTTAACCGCCAATGCTGTTGTCGGTACAAAGGAAATGTTTATAGTAAACGGGTTTAACGATTTTCTGTCAAAGCCGATTGATACCTTTGCATTGAATAGTGTTCTTGAACAATGGATCCCTAAGGAAAAGCAGAATAGTTCAGCCATGGAAGACGGAATCGCTCCTGTTTCGGAAGATGCTGATATCAATTACACCATTGAGATTGAAGGTGTTGATGTCGATAGAGGTATTTTATTGTCAGGTGGAATAACTAAATACTATTTGGACACCCTTGCCATTTATTGCAAAGACGGGCATGAAAAAATAAATGAAATCAAAACTTGCATGGAAAGCGGAGATTTTCATCTTTATAAAATTCATGTACACGCATTGAAAAGTGCATCCGCAAACATAGGTGCGATAGCATTATCTAAAGAAGCACAAGCCCTTGAAATGGCAGGCGAGCAGGAAGATTTAATTTTTATTAAAAAAAATAATGATTCATTCTTAAAAAATTTAGAGCTGCTTTTAAATAGAATTCAAGCTGCATTGTCTGTAAATAATGCCGGCCTGAAAGAAGGCAAGAGACCAGTCGAAAGAGAAATGCTAAAGCCGGATTTTATCAAATTAAAAGAGGCTCTTAATGTTATGGATGCGGGAACTATTTACAAAATACTGGAAAGTTTACAGGAATCTGCGCTGCCGGAAGATATCAGTTCCAGCGTTGAAAGAATATCAAACAACATATTGTCCGGGGCTTATAACGAAGCAATAGATGAAATTAATATTTTGCTGTTTAAGAATGTGAATCCTTGAGTTAATGCTTGATATAGTATACAGTCAACTCTATGAATAAAAAGGTTAGTATTAAACGCTGTTCTTCTTATGATCAAAAAGAGCTGTACTGTTCTCTGAAAAGCGCTGTAGAACTTGCAGGCAGTCTTGATGTGGCAGGTAAAACTGTACTATTAAAGCCGAACATCCTTTCTGATACTGCGCCTGAAAAGGCAGTAACCACCCATCCTGCTTTTCTTGAAGCTGCCATTGTCTTAGTTCGTGAAATGGGCTCAAAGCGTGTCCTTGTAGGAGACAGCCCCGGTTTACAAACGCCAGGGTTTTCCGGCAAGACGTCGGGCCTGGGGGACGCGGCAAGGAAAAACGGCGCTGAATGGGTGGATTTTACTAAAGAGAAAATCGAGCTTCCATACCCTGACGGAAAAGTAATAAAAAAATTTATTTTAACCAAGGTAGTCAACGAAGTTGATGTCATTATTAGTCTTCCTAAACTTAAAACCCACCAGCTCATGTATTATACCGGAGCTATGAAAAACACCTTTGGCTTTATTCCATCAATTGCAAAAAGTCCATATCACGCGCGTTTTTCAAGCCGCGAAGCATTTGCCTCAATGATCGTTGATCTTAACCTTGCTGTAAAACCAGCCTATGCTTTTTTGGATGCAGTCATTGGGATGGAAGGACCTGGCCCAGCCGGAGGAAACCCGCGGCAAATTGGCCTGGTCATGGCATCTTCAAACCTCCTTGCCATCGACATTGCGGCCACCACCGTCATAGGTTATCCTGCTAAAGAAATACCTGTTAATAAGGAAGCACTTAGCCGTGGAATATGGCTTTCGAGCTTAGAAGAAATCGAATACCCTGTTCTTAATCCTATAGATGTTAGAATCCCTGATTTTATAAAAATCCCTTTTAAAAAAAACCCATCTCAATTTGCTGATTTTATTCTGCCTGGACCTATAAAAAAGTGGCGCGATTCTAAATCGCCAGGGCCGCAAATAAAGCATGACACATGTATACGCTGCGGCGACTGTATTAGAATCTGCGGCTCACAGGTTATGAGTATGCAAGAGGAAGGAAAAGAACGCAGGGTTGTGATAGACTACCGCCGCTGCATACGATGTTTCTGCTGCCACGAAATATGCCCGGTTAAGGCAATTGAAGTTATAAAAAAGCCTCAGAACCGAAACCCTTTGCCTGTGTAGCCAAAAACTAAAACTTTGTTTTAGTTTTTGATCCTGGGCCGAATCGGACGGCCGACCTGCCGCTTAGGAGGCGGCCGCTCTATCCACTGAGCTACAGGACCATAAGATATGTATACCTGTCTGTGTATCTATTGTCAACCTTGCCATAAAAAGGAAATAATGGTTTATGGTAAGACGCATCTATGTGGAGAAGAAGGACGGCTTCGATACAGAAGCCAGACTGCTCGAAAAAGAGCTCAAGTTTTTTCTGGGCGGAAAATACCCGGAATTAAGTAAATTAAGCGGTCTTCGTGTTTTAAGGCGTTACGATGTAGACGCTCTTGACGAAGAACAGTTCAACCAGCACATCTGGACAGTTTTTGCCGAGCCTCAATGTGATAAAGTGTTTCACAGCCCTGACCCGCCGGTAGAACCTGATGAAGTATCTTTCGGTATTGAATACTTGCCAGGCCAGTATGATCAACTCTCAGACTCGGCTGAGCAATGTTCCGCTCTTCTCACCGGCATAAAGCCCAGAATCAAGACCGCATATATCTACATTCTTAAAAAAACGATTTCCAATGAGGCTTTGGACGAGATAAAAAAATACCTTTTAAATCCTGTTGATACAAGAGAAATTTCTTTTAAACTGCCTGTGTCCCTGAAAGATCAGGAAACCATTCCGGTCAATATTCCGTGTATTGAACGTTTCATTAACATGAATGGGCCTGAACTGGAAGAACTGAAAAAGCTTCACGGAATTGCCATGTCGAAGGATGATCTTCTTTTATGCCAACAATGGTTTTCCAAAGAAGGACGTGACCCGACACTCACGGAATTAATAGTACTCGATACCTATTGGTCGGATCACTGCCGGCATAGCACATTTAATACCACACTTGAAGAAATTAAGATTGACGAATCTGTTGGCAGCGATGCACTAAAAAAGGCTTATGAGCTTTACATAGAAACACGGAAGGAAGTTTACGGTGCGGAATTAAAAGAAAAGCCGCAGACACTTATGGACATAGCTACAATTGGAACAAAGGTGCTGAAAAAGCGAAGTATTGTTACGGATTTGGATGAGTCACCTGAAATTAATGCCTGCACGATAAAGATAACTGCTGAATACGCAGCCGGTGATACCGGCGGTATTTCTGCTGAATCGTCAGAACCATGGCTTTTACTTTTTAAAAACGAAACCCACAATCACCCGACTGAAATTGAACCTTTCGGAGGCGCTGCCACCTGCCTGGGCGGCGGCATCAGGGATCCCCTTTCGGGCAGGGCTATTGTGCATCAGGCAATGCGCATAACAGGGGGAGGAGACCCAAGGGCCGCGCTTGTAGATACCCTACCCGGCAAGCTCCCACAGAGAAGAATAGCTCTCCAGGCAGCCGCCGGTTATTCATCATACGGAAATCAGGTTGGGCTTGCCGGAGGGCAGGTGGCAGAATTCTACCATCCCGGTTTTCTTGCCAAAAGAATGGAACTAGGCGCCCTAATTGGCGCTGTACCGGAAGCTTGGGTACGCCGGGAAGAACCTGTTCCTAACGACGTGGTAATTCTTGTAGGGGGCAAAACCGGCAGGGACGGTATAGGCGGTGCAACAAGCTCCTCAAAAGCTCACATAGGCGATTCGGCAGAAAGCGCCGAAGCGGAGATTCAATCGGGCCGCTGTCCCTCGGGAAATGCTATTGAAGAAAGAAAAATCCTGCGTCTTTTCAGAAATGGGGAGCTTAGCCGCATGATTAAGCGCTGTAACGACTTTGGCGCAGGCGGTGTTTCTGTTGCGGTGTGCGAACTTGCAGCGGGCCTTGACATTGAACTGGATGCCGTGCCGGCAAAATATTCCGGCCTTAATGGTACAGAGCTTGCTCTTTCTGAATCCCAGGAAAGAATGGCAGTAGTTACATCCGCCGCCAATGCAGAGGTATTTATAAAAGCAGCGGCAGAAGAAAACCTTGAAGCGGTTGTTATTGCCAATGTAACTGCAAGTAATCGTGTCCGAATGACCTGGGGCGGAAAAACCATCGTTGATCTTTCACGGGAATTTCTTAATACCAACGGTGCGCCCCGGAAAGCTGCGGCTTTGATTAAAAGCGGCGAAATGTATGGGGCTTCGCCCAAGGCTCCACCTTCTGCCGGGCTTCCGGAAAAACTTTCTGCGGGAGTTTTACTTGATAACCTTGAGCGAGAGCTGGCAAGTCTGCGAAGCGGAAGCCGCCGTGGATTACAGGAACGCTTTGACAGTACTATTGGAGCGGCTTCCGTCCTTTTCCCATGGGGCGGAAGCGAGCAGGGAACTCCCGAATGTGGGATGGCAGCCTTGCTGCCTTCGGTCGCTTCTTCAACCCAATCGTCTTCAGGTGAAAGGCAAAGCCTGACCGCCAGCCTTATGACTTTCGGTTACGATCCGGTTTTATTAAGCCTTGATCCCTACACTGGCGCAAAGGCTTCTGTCAGAGAAGCTCTGGCAAAATACGCTTGTCTTGGCGGGGATCCCTTTAAAGCCCGGCTTTCAATGCAGGAATACTTTGAGAGCCCCGAAAATCCCGAAACGTGGGGCAAACCAGCTGCCGCCCTTCTTGGCGCCCTTGAAGCACAGCTCCACTTGGAAGTTCCTGCGATTGGCGGTAAAGACTCAATGTCCGGTAATTACAGGGATGGCGGCCTTAACCTGACGGTTCCGCCGACTCTTGCCGCCTTTGCTGCAGGAACCGTTTCCGCCAAGAAGGTCCACTCCGGCGCCCTTAGCGGCAAGACAGGAAGCCTAATTGTTCTGTTGAGTCAATCTCAACTAAGCCAATCTCAATCTGGTTTAGACGAGTGGGAAGTCTTCAAGGCAAACATGAAGACCTTGGAAGCCCTTGCCGCTAAGGGCGCTTTGCAGGCAGCTTATCCAGTGGGGAGCGGAGGTGTAGCTGTAACAATTGCGCTTATGGCCTTTGGCAATATGACCGGGGTGGAAGTTTATGCGGACTCTTTTGCTCATTTTGACCTTTTGTATTACCAGGGTTCGGTACTGGCAGAGATAGATGAAGCTTTATTGCCCATGGAACAAATAAATGCAATTCAAAGCGCCGCTGGGATCAATGTCCCGTTGATTATTGCCGGAAGGACTTTGAGCGAGCCAGTATTCCGTATTGTAAGGGAAGCGGAAAGTGGAACCCTTAATGATAATGAAAACCCGGAAGAACTAACCGCTGAAACTCCCCTGGAAGTTTTGCGCCGTGCTTACGAGTATCCCCTGGCGCAGATTTATCCGCAGACATCTACTGGGCGGACAGTCGCTGAACCGGAAGAGGCGCCGGCGGGAAAGCTGCCGGATGAACGACAGGGAATCCTTGAAATAGATAATACGGCTCTTAAAAAGGCGCACATACGGTTAGCCTCGCGGAGCGCTCCTATGGTATTACTGCCGGTATTTCCGGGCACCAACGGCGAATGGGATATGGAGAAGGCATTTCTGGAAGCCGGAGCAAAAACACGGTTTGTGGTGTTTAAAAACAGGAGCCAAGAAGATGTTACTTTTTCATTGGCAGAAATGGCCAGGGCAATAAGAGAATCTCAAATCATAACTTTTTCTCCTGGATCCTCCGATGAAGGCTTAGGTAAATTTATCGTTAATGTTCTTCGTTCTCCCATTGTAGCCGATGCCATCAATGAGTTTATTGAAAACATTGGCGGCCTTATACTAGGAATCTCCGGGGGCTTCCATGCTTTAATAAAAACAGGACTTGTGCCTTATGGTCGAATAATTCCTCCAGTAGACGGTGGGCCTACACTCGCTAATAATCCAATTGGCCGCCATGTCTCACGGATGGTTAGAACCAGAGTAATGCCCAGCATTTCTCCCTGGCTCAATCTGGAGAAAAAGGGTACCATTCACACAGTGCCGGTAAGCAGCGGAGAGGGCAGGTTAGTTATTAAGAGAGAAGAAGCAGAAGCTCTTTTTGCATCAGGCCAGGTACCATTCTGCTATGCGGATAGTGAAGGAAAGGTAACAATGGCAGAGCCAAGCAATCCTTTCGGGTCGGCCTTTGCCATCGAGAGCTTAACTAGCCCCGATGGCCGGATCCTTGGTAAGATGGGCCACTCGGAACGCTGCGGAGAATTTGTACATATCAATATTCCGGGGAATAAGCGCATGAGAATTTTTGAAGCTGGGACAAAGTATTTTACGGTATGATGCAGCTATGATAGATCCTTCTAATACTTTTACTATGCAGATTCTTCTTCTCTGTTTGATATTGGCAGGGCTAATTACCACGAAGGCCCGCTTAATTGATGAAAATAGCCGTTCATCTTTGAGTGATTTAATATTAAATGTTTTCCTCCCATGCAATATTCTATCTTCTTTTTTTGATACCAGCCGTTCTAAGCTTCCATCATTGGGCATTATTATTCTTATTTCCACAGTGACTTTATTGTTTTGTTTTTTACTTGGAAAACATTTGCTTTACCGTCGTGCTACTTCAGAGCAGAAGAAAGTATTATTGTATGCCACGATTATTTCTAATGCCAGTTTCCTTGGAAACCCTGTTGTAGAAAGTATTTTTGGTCATGAAGCTTTAGTTTATTCGGCGGCATTCATTTTACCTTTAAGAGTGGCGCTCTGGACAGTTGGTATTTCGCTTTTTGCAGGAGGAAAAGTTTCTTATAAAAAGCTATTCCTTCACCCCTGTCTTTTCGCCACATATCTTGGCTTTTTAGTAATGTTAACTGATTTTTCTCCGCCGCCGCTGGTTTCAAATCTGGTTTTTAGTCTTGGGAACTGTACAACTCCTATTTCCATGATGGTGGTAGGCAGTGTCCTGGGCCTGGTAAAACCCAAACAGCTTTTTACTGGCTTATCTATTTACTACACTTTCATCCGCCTGATTATTATTCCCATGACGGTTATGGGTGTATTGCTGATGTTCCGCCCGTCTCCAATTATTACCGGAGTTTCAGTAATTTTAAGCGGCACTCCCGCTCCGGTAACAACTTCTATTTTAGCAAACAAATATGAATCAGACAGAGAACTTGCCAGTAAAATTGTTTTTATAAGTACTTTATTTTCAATAGTGACTATTCCGTTGTTGATCTGGCTGCTTCAGTTATTTTAACATAGGTTAAAACCATGGCTAAGCCTAGGTTAAACCATGGTTAAAACCTAGGTTTGAACCATGGTTAAAACATTTTTAAAAGCTTCTATTATTTTTTCTCTGAGTTCCTCAATATTTCCCGCCATTGTAAAACCAGAGGCATTTTTGTGCCCACCGCCGCCAAATGTTCTTGCAATACTTCCCACATCAACCCAGGAGTAAGATCGTAAGCCAACGGCGCATGTTTCGGGTGTTATCTGATGTATAATCACTATTGCTTCAACATTTTCTACGGATTGAAGGAGCTGATAAAGGCTGTCAGAGTCGCGTCCTTCATGGTTAATGCTGTTAGTTTCTTCATATTTTTGGGTGGATACTATGAGTTTCCCTTTATAATGCGATTCGGCTCTGATAAGTAAATTGCCGATTAACCTGCGGGAATCCAGGCTTTTACCTCCATAGATGTTTGAATATGCGATTTTGGGGTTAGCCCCACAGCGAATGAGATATGCGGCGATTTCGAAGGCTTCCGCACCATCTCCGTCTAAGTGACGAAAAAACCCTGTGTCCGTGCAAAGACCAAAAAAAAGGTATTCGGCTTCTTCCCGGTTAATTTCCAGACCCAAGGCAAGAATTAGCTTCATAATAAGGACTGTTGTAGATGGAGCGCTTTTGTCAATGTAACAAGGAGTTTCGGCAGGAAGCGATGAGCAATCTGCGGTCTTATGATGATCGATTACGGCTATTGGGAAATTTTTTAATTGTTCTGAAAATTTTCCGCAGCGTTTCAAATCCGAACAATCAAGCAGGATCACGCTGGGGTTTTGGTTGCTGGCAGGATCTTTATTAAACGGGACATCGGCAGGATCTTTGTTATCTGATGGAATAATTAAAAAAAAATGTTCTAAGGATTTTAGCTCAGTGCGTTTAAATGGTTCACCCGTGCATGGTATCGCTTCCTTGCCAAGTCTTTTTATTGCAGATGTCAGAGCCAGCTGGCTCCCAACGCAATCCCCATCAGGATCTTCATGACCGGCAATGAGAAATTCTTTACCTTCTTTGATAAAGTCTAGTAGTTTTGTGGGTAGTTTTGCTTCATGTGAAACAGAAAATTCCCCTGGAAAAAAAGGTTCAATCGACAATGATTAAAATTCCAGCTTAACCTCTTCAATGTCCTGGAAAAAAGAATCAGCGTTGACATTTAAGGGTATTACTCCCCAAGTCTCATGCAGCCTGTTCTTCCGCACTCGAAGACGCACATGGGAGAATTCTCCATCCTGATAGTACACAATCATTGAAGGCCACTCACGTCCTGTACCTAAATAGATAATTTCGCCTTTACCATCAGTTGTGTGGAACCAATCATGGGGAATAAAGGTACGAGCTGTAAAGTTGGAATTTTTACGGTAAACCACCATAAAGCCTAAACGGTGGATGTAAATTTTCTCGATTGTGAAGTTAAAATAGTAGTAATCTGATTCTTCAAATCTTGAACTTGTTTGGGCAAAGAGAAGGGCTCCTTGGAATAAACTTGCCAAAACAATTATCATTACTAATTTTTTCATTCAGTCCTCCTTGACTTAATCCAGTATAATATTTCTTGCCAGTATCCGCAAGGTCTATTTTTGTTTATTTATATAGTCTATTCTTCAAATAACCAGCCGTCACGGGAATATGTGTATTTCCCGGCTCTTTTACCTGTGTATGCGAAATATATGTCAAAATTATTAGCGGTGGAGTAAAGAACTTCTCCGTATTCATCTATATAATCTACCGGAGGTACGGAACCTCTTTTAGTAATCCGGCTTTCAAAAACCCTTTTGCCAAGAGCGGAAATACTGTCCGGAATGGTAATATTGGTAATTTGGTTATTATAAAAAGCCCCGTCTCCGATTTCCATAACTGCTTCCCCAATAATCACGTCATATATGCGATTGGAAGAAAAAGCGCCTTCACCTATAGTGATGACATTGCTTGGAATTGTGACGCTGGTTAATCTATTGTAGAAAAATGCATAAGGTTCAATGGTAGTTACACTATCCGGAATGGTAACCCTAACCAGTTGATTATCAGAGAATGACCCCATGCCGATTGTTCTGACGGCTATCCCAATAGTAAGGTCGTTTATCTTGTTGTTTGAAAAGGCCTTTGTTCCAATTGTTTCCACATTG
>Ga0099364_10013388_pt1 | contig 11013 bp, 12 predicted proteins | sample TergutTh196P3_FD_73070 | JGI IMG/M metagenome (GOLD analysis project Ga0099364, IMG submission 73070) | Microcerotermes parvus P3 segment gut microbial communities from Pointe-Noire, Republic of the Congo - Th196 P3 | ecosystem: Host-associated > Arthropoda: Insects > Digestive system > Gut ... | reverse complement strand
TTCTACCGATATTTTGTCCCTAATGGGACAAGAAGAGAGGGAGCCTGTTTCTTTCTACCGATATACAGTCCCTAACTGGACAGAGGTTTAGAGAGGGAGCCTGTTTCTTTCTACCGATATACAGTCCCTAACTGGACAGAGGTTTGCTGAAAAATCCCGTTAGGGATTGAATATCGGTAGAAAAAGGGACGTAATAAATTGCGTACCTACGGCACGCTTAAAGAGGGTTAAATACGGTTTCTTCTACCGATATGATGTCCCTTACGGGACAGATGGTTGCTGAGTCTGACGAAACATAGATATGAATGGAAATATTAATAGGCTTATTAATAAAGAGATACATTTTGAAAAAATGATATTACAGGCTGTTTACCAGAATATTATAATGAAGTTCTTTAATTAGTAATTAAGATATTCTCGGATTTTTATCCGTTTCATTTTTTTTCAAGAGAAAAAATGATACCTTTGCACATTATTTTACAGTTTATACATGGATAAAAAAGATATTATAAAACTTAAAAGTATTACAATTAGCGGTTTCAAGTCATTTGATAGCGATGCGCATACGATGGAATTTGGAGATATATCGGCGCTGATCGGAGCCAACGGCTCCGGGAAAAGCAACCTTGTTTCTTTTTTCAAAATGATTGGTTATTTAATGACTACTACTTTACAACAATTTATAGGTGACCAGGGAGGAGCATCTTCGTTGCTGAATTTTGGCCCCAAAAAAACGCCCGTATTATCAGCAAAATTTGTATTTGAAAATGAAGAGGTATATGATGACTATGAATTTTCCCTTGCACATGCTGCATGCGACAGTTTAATTTTCACGCACGAAATCAATTCTTATCACAATAAAAAACTATATGACACACCGAAACAATGGACACTTCCTCCAGGAACAAAAGAGAGTGGTTTAGCGCTGAACGTCCTGAAACATAAAGATTATGGACCTGTCAAATTGATTTACAAACTTTTGCGAAAATGCAATGTATATCAGTTTCACGATACTTCTTCTACTTCAAAAATTAGAAATAAGGGATATATCAATCAAAATAATTATCTTTACCATGATGGAGGCAATCTTGCTGCATTTTTGTATGGTTTAAGAGAAAACGAGCGAAACAGACCGTATTATGAGAAGATTGTCAGGCATATTAAGTGTATTTTCCCCCAATTTGGAGATTTTAATCTACTGCCGGATGTTCGAAACGAGAATTACATCATGCTTGATTGGTTTATGCAAAACGATTTATCATACCAGCTTGGCGCTCATCAACTATCAGACGGAACACTTCGATTCATGGCTTTGGCAGCATTATTATTGCAACCACCTGAAAATTTACCATCAATAATTGTTATCGATGAGCCTGAACTGGGCTTACATCCATCAGCAATAATTGAATTGGCAAGTATGGTGAAAATAGCAAGCCAACATGCGCAAATCATTTTGGCAACACAAAGTCCCGCATTATTGGACGAATTTTTACCCGAACAGATTACGGTTATCGAACGTGACCCCATATCCAAATCAAGTACTTTCAAAAAATTTACGGAAGAAGATTTGAAATATTGGTTGGAAGAATATACATTAAGTGAACTGTGGGACAAAAATATTTTGGGAGGAACGCCATGAATAATTATATTCGTTTAAATATTACAACAGAAGGACAAACAGAATTTGGTTTTGTGAAAAATGTTTTGTCCAATCATCTTCAACCATTCGATATTTTTTGTAAGGTTAGAAGTGTTTTGATACCTGAATATCAAAAATCAAGTTCAGGATCATTATTAACGGATTTGATTTCTATTGTTGTCTTGCGAGAAAAATGCAAACATTTCAATGAATGGCTGACAAAATTAGAGTTATTGAATTACAATCAGCAGTATATATCATTTTAATTTTTTAAAAACATGAGAACATTTAATCACGTAGGTTTTATTACCACAGAACAGAAAGAAGGCGCCGTTTATAACGAAGGCCTGAGTGTTTGGTTGACGGACTTTAGCAAGAGTCCCAACAAAATTGAGTTTCTGAAGTTTGAAGCAGGCAGTTGCATGCCTGAACTCGTTCAGAAACAATCGCATATCGCTTACACCGTACCCAATCTGGAAGAAGCACTCGAAGGGTGCAACGTCATTTTCGGGCCGGCAGTGTGCGACGAACATCTGACAATCGCCTTTATTGAAGAAGAAGGCGTATCAATTGAATTGATGGAAATCAAGTAGCCATTAATCATTAGCCATTAATCATTAATCATTTACTGTTATGGTAAGAATTAAATTTATCAACGACCCTGCAAATCTGACGAGCGAATTGCTGGAGGGTTATGTGTTGGCTTATGCCGACAAAGTGAAACTGGGCGCGGAAAATATCATTGTCCGTGCAACGCCTAAAAGCGAAGATAAAGTGGCCATCGTCACGCTTGGCGGCTCCGGACACGAACCGGCATTGAGCGGATTCGTGGGAAAAGGGATGCTCGATGCTTCAGTCGTAGGCGATATTTTTGCGGCGCCGGGTGCGCAACGCGTCTTTCAAGCATTGCAACTGTTCCAACGGGAAGCAGGTATTTTGCTGGTTGTCCTGAACCATTCGGGCGATGTGATGAGCGCCAATATGGCTTGCCAAATGGCGGAACGCGCCGGTATCAAGGTGAAACAACTGTTGACCCATGACGATATCAGCGCCGGTATTGATGCGCCGGTTGACGATCGTCGCGGACTTGCCGGTTGCGTTCCTTTATGTAAAGTGCTGGGCGCAGCAGCGGAAGAAGGAAAATCGTTGGACGAACTGCTGGAGATAGGCGAACGGTTCAACGAAAACATCGCCACATTGGCGGTTGCTACCCGTTCGTGTACCCATCCGCAAAACAACGCAGTCATTGCCGAACTTCCGGAGGGAATCATGGAAATCGGTATGGGACAGCATGGCGAAGGCGGCGGAGGACGTCAACCGATGGCTTCGGCCGATGAAACGGCTGAAATCATGCTCAACCTGCTCCTGAAACAGCTGAAACCGGCAGAAGGAGCAAAAATGATACTGATAATCAATGGGGTAGGGGCTACAACCCTCATGGAACTGAACCTTATCTTCCGTAAGGCATATAAACTGCTGGAAGAAAAAGGATTCAAAGTATCAGCCAGCCGGATACAGGAAATCCTGACCGTACAGGAACAGGCTGGCTTCCAGATGATTGTCGGGCTGATGGACGACGATCATATCGCTTACTATTATCAACCCTCGGATGCGCCTTACTGGACAACGGTTTAGAGTTTAGTTATTAGAGTATAGAGTTTAGAGTAGAACAATGTAATTCGTAATTCGTAATTGAACATGAAGACGTTGACGACGGGATATTTTCAATTGATGTTACGCAACGCGTTGGAGCGTATCAAAGAACGGGAAGATGAATTTTCGAAGTTAGACGCGCTGACAGGTGATGGCGATCACGGGACAGCGATCGTAACCGCTTTATCGGCAGCCCTTGCGGCTGCCGATAAAGGTACGGACTTTAAAACGATGCTTAACGACATGGGCTTTGCTGTGATGATGGAGACGAGCGGCTCGACGAGTACGCTGCTGGGCGCATTTTTCTTAGGCATGAGCGAAGTCGTGAACGGAACCGCACTTGATGCAACAGGTGTGAAATCCATGTTTGCCGGAGGGCTGGCCAATGTTCGTAAACAGACCAAAGCCAGCGTAGGCGACAAAACGATGATGGACGCCCTGATTCCGGCAATCGAAGCCATGGAAGCATGCGCGTCGGACGATATTGGCGACCTGCTCTCGGCTGCTGCCACAGCAGCACAAAAGGGTGCGGAAGCCACAGTCGATATGACCGCCCGATTCGGCCGCGCCCGCAATTATGGCGAACGATCCAAAGGATTCATGGATTGCGGAGCCGCCTCCTGGAGTACGATGTTTATTGCATTTGCAGAAATGTAGTTTTCAGTTTTCAGCAATATAACGAATGTTTTGCACATTGTTCCATAGGGACAATATATTGGTAGAAAGGTATATGTTTCTGATTGATATAAGTGCAAAACTTTAAAATATAATTTTCAACTTTCAATTAATTAATATTATGGCAGATTTAGATGATTTAAGAGAAGGAGCTAACTTCGGTTTGGGAGTAGCTTCAAAAGAACAGAATTTTCATGTGAAAGGAGCGGCACAACTACCCTGGGGTATGAAAGACCGGTTGTCGCGGATATTTAATCCTCAAAGCGGGCGAACCGTCATGCTGGCCTTTGACCACGGTTTTATTATGGGGCCCACTTCGGGCGTCGAACGCGTTGATTTGAGCATTCTTCCGTTAGTGAGCTATGCCGACTGCCTGATGTGCACGCGCGGCATTTTGCAGACGACCATTCCGCCTGTTTACAACAAACCGGTTTGTTTGCGTTCGGACGCCGGCACGACCATCCTTACCGAGCTGAACGACAATGTATTGATGGATATCGAGGATGCCATTCGTCTGAATGTTTCGGCTATGGCGCTGATGTTGTCGATCGGCGATAAGGCGTACGAAGCAAAGACAGTGGCCAATCTTTTCAAAGCGGCCGATCTGGGTAGCCGCTACGGGATTCCGGTCATGGGCGTTACGGCGGTAGGGAAAGAAATGGCGCGCGACGCCCGTTATTTCGGACTGGCTTCGCGTGTTTGCGCCGAAAATGGAGCGAACATCGTCAAGACATACTATTGCGACGGATTTGAAAAAGTAGTTGCTGCCTGTCCGGTTCCCATCGTGATAGCCGGAGGAAAGAAACTGCCTGAAAACGAAGCCCTGGAGCTTTGCTATAACGCTGTCAGCGAAGGAGCGGCGGGTGTGGATATGGGACGTAATGTGTTTCAGTCGGAATCGCCGGTCGCCATGATTCAGGCAGTACGCGCAGTAGTACACGACGGACTGAAACCGGGCGAGGCATATCAGCTTTTCAAGGAATTGGCAGGATAAAACGGCAGATAATGACACACGCAAAAATTGAATGGGATGATTTGCCGGTAACCGTTCGGTTGGGAAGTTTTTGTCCCGGTAACGGCGGCGCCGCCGAGTTCCATGCAATGATCGAACTGAATGATGTCTTTAAGAACACAAAAGAACAGTACCGCATACTTGACGAAGCGACGAATCGCCTGGATTTGAAAGGCGCAACGTTGGTCTGGAAACATTTTTTTGTGAGCGACGCTTTCAACCAGTCGCCTTACCTGACCGCAAGCGCCGGCGAAGCCGTATCAGTGGTACAGCAGCCGCCGTTGAACGGCTCAAAAGCATCCCTGTGGCTTTATTTTGCAGAAAATGCACAAATGTCAAATGATCCTGACGGCACCGTGATCATGCGACGTCCTGATTTTACACATCTTTTCAATTTCCGGCTTCATGAACGCAGTGCGGTCGAATCACAATCGCCATTGATGGCGCTTCCTTCGTCGATAGGACATCAAACAGACCGGATATTGAATCGTTACTGCCAAGTCCTTTCACACCACGGTTGCACACTCGAACGTAATTGTATACGGACATGGGTTTATGTGCAGGATGTGGATGTGCAATACACCGGAATGGTGACGGCGCGACGCGAGTTTTTTGAAAATGAAGGCATGACGCCGCAAACGCATTTTATCGCAAGTACCGGCATCGAAGGACGATATATCTACCCCGATGTGCTTGTGCATTTGGATGCTTATGCCGTTGCAGGCATCAAACCTGCACAAATAAAATACCTGCACGCGCCGACACATCTTAATCCGACACACGAATACGGTGTGACCTTCGAACGCGGCACGTCCGTTGACTATGGCGACCGCCGTCATATCTTTATATCGGGAACGGCAAGCATCAATAACCGGGGCGAAATCGAACATCCGATGGATGTGGAAAAGCAAACCGGCCGTACTTTGGAAAATGTACAGGCCTTACTGGCTGATGCCGGCGCCGTTATGGACGATGTTGCCTGTATGGTTGTGTATCTGCGCGATACGGCCGATTTTGCCCTTATTAACCGCTATCTGGAACTGAATTATCCAACGGTCCCCCGGTTGACATTACTGGCGCCGGTATGTCGGCCGGGCTGGCTGGTAGAGATAGAGTGTATTGCCATAAAATCAATTAATAACAATGAATATGCATGCTTTTAACCGTCGTGACTTTTTAAAAACAGTGACCGCAGGCGCTGCACTTGCCGGATTACCGGGCTGGATAAGCAGTTGTAACAAGGGAATTAAAAACAGGCTACCCCGTTGGCGAGGGTTCAATATACTCGATTTTTTCTCGCCCCGGCCATTTGACAACAGGCGTTTTACCGCTACCGAACAGGATTTCCAGTGGATGGCCGACTGGGGATTCGACTTCGTCCGTTTTCCGATAGCCTATCCCGGATATCTGAATTATGATCCGGCAGGCGGCGTTCCCATCACACCCGAACAAACCGTCGAATTTAATGAAGCAGCCATCGAAATCATTGAAAAGACGGTATTTGCTGCCAATAAGTCAGGTTTACATGTGAGTCTGAACCTGCACCGTGCTCCCGGCTTCTGCATCAATGCCGGATTTAATGAACCGTTTAACCTGTGGAAAGATGAACCGGCCCAGGATGCTTTCTATACACACTGGGATATGTGGGCGAAGCGCTTCAGGAATATTTCACCGGAGTTGCTGAGCTTCGATTTAGTCAACGAACCCTGTTATAAGGAAGATATGAACGACCAGTTCTGTCCGTCGACGGCTATTCCCGGCGAAATATACCGGAAAGTGGCGATGGGGTGTCTGGACGTGATTCATAAGCAAAACCCCGACCGGCTGGTGGTGGCAGACGGTAACCATGGCGGTTCCTATGTCACACCCGAACTCGAAGATTTGCCCATCGCCCAGAGTTGCCGCGGCTATTTTCCTCACTATGTTTCGCATTACCGCGCAAGTTGGGTGTGGCGAAATCCGGATGATGCGCCCATGCCTGTCTGGCCGGGTAAAATCGACGGTAAAGATTTTAACCGGCAGGTACTGGAAGAGTTCTATCAGCCGTGGATCGATCTTGTGAATCGAGGCGTCGGCGTACATTGCGGCGAATGTGGATGTTACAGCGAAACGCCGCATGAGGTGTTTTTAGCCTGGTTTAGCGATCAGCTGGATATCCTTACTTCGCATGGTATCGGTTGGGGATTATGGAATTTTCGAGGCTCGTTCGGATTGATAGATTCGGGAAGGAAAGATGTTGATTATGAGGACTATCATGGTCATAAATTGGACAGGAAACTGTTGAATTTGTTACAAAAATATTGACAATGCAAACACGAAGACAATTTATTGAGACCGCATCGCTTGCTTCGGCAGGTCTTTTGGCAGGGGTAACGCTGTCGGGATGCAACGGTAAAAAAGCCGATTCACCCGAAATACCGGTTCGTATCAGCCTGAATACCTCCACCATCCGGCCCTATCAACTGCCCGTCGAACAACAGATTGAGGTGTGTGGTGCGGCAGGATTCGACGGTATCGAGTTGTGGATTTCGGATATTCAGAAATACCTCGACAGCGGCGGCAGTCTTTCGGTCCTGGCACAAAAACTGAAAGATAACCGGCTGGTTTTAGAAAATATCATCGGTTTTGCACAATGGATGTCGGACGACGAACAGCGTCGCAGCGCCGGACAATTGCAAATGAAGCAGGAGATGGAATGGACGGCGCAGCTTGGCGGCAAATATATCGCCGCACCTGTTATGGGCGTCAAACAGATTGATAGAGAAAGGTTTGAAGAATACTCGCTCTATTATCGACACATATTGGAAACCGGTCAGACGACAGGCGTCGTACCCTTGCTTGAGCTCTGGGGGTCGGGTGTGCTGTACAGCCTGGCCGATGCGCTGCATATTGCTTTGGGAACACAACATCCGGACGCCTGTTTATTGCTCGATTTTTATCACCTCTTTCGCGGAGGCAATTCGTTCAACAGCCTCAATCTGTTGAACATAGCCCGTCTGCCTGTATTCCATATCAACGATTACCCTGTTTTGCCGTTAAGAGAACAGCTCAAGGACAGCGACAGGGTATATCCGGGAGACGGCATCTGTCCGTTCCATACCATCCTCCCGTTCCTGTTTAGCTCAGGATTTTGCGGTGGTTTTTCCGTTGAGCTGTTCAACGACACCTATTGCGAAGGAAAAACAGTAGAAGAAATGCTGGCCATCACCCTTGAAAAAACAAAACAGCTAATAAAAACCGCTTTTCTATAAAGGAGAAATCGCGATAGAAAAGATTAGGGACAGGAGGATGTAAAGCAGGATGGTGGCGGTGATGCCGAGTATGCCGAAAAAGAGGATCAGCAGGAGGGCTGCGGCGAGCAGGAGGTAGACCGGCCTGTTGGCTTTCCAGGAAAGGGTGGAAATTTTTAATGAAAACAGCCGGATTCGAGAGGTCAAAAGCAGCGAGGTAGCCAATGCTGATGCGGAGAGGATGAATATCATTATTTCGGGATTGATTGAAGATAAGAGCCGGGCGATTTGGGGGAGGATACACCAGGAGGCATGTGTATCGGCAGCAAGGACGGTGATGAGCGATGACCAAAAAATGGCATGCGCAGGGACAGGCAGGCCGATGAAGGATGTTGTCTGACGATCGTCAATGTTAAACTTGGCCAGCCGGATGGCTGAAAAAACCGGAATGGCAAAAGAGGTGAATAATAAACATTTACACGCTATCGAATCATTCCATGACAGATTTTCCGATAATTTATCAAGGTAACTGAATAGCATCATGCCGGGCGCCACACCGAAACTGATCACATCGGCCAGCGAATCCAATTCTTTTCCCAATGCGGAATAGGCTTTCAGCAGACGGGCGGCTAATCCGTCGGAAAAGTCGAAAACAGCGGCCAGCAATATGGCGGTCATCGCGCAGAAATAATTACCGGTCAGGCCTGACATGGCGGCATAAAACCCGAATATGAGGTTAAGACAGGTAAGGGTATTGGGTATGTGTCGTACCAAGCCTTTCATTGGCCTTTCTCATTGTTGTCGCAGTTATCTTGAAAATCAGGGGAAGCGCTGTACAGGCGAGCGATGGGTGTTTGATTGCCCGTGACTTTCTGATTCATGGAAACCAGAATTTCGGCTTCGAGCGGAAGAAAAGTATCAACCCGCGAACCTAATTTGATGAATCCCATTTGTTCATCGATTGTACAAAGCTCCTGTTCTTTTGCATAGGTAACGATCCGTCGTGCTATTGCGCCTGCAATCTGGCGTGTCAGTACCGACAAACCGTTATTTGCCCTGATCACAATCGTTGACCGTTCATTTTCCGAACTGCTTTTCGGGAGTAGAGCCGACTTGAAGCGTCCTTTCCGGTGAGATACATGCTCGACGGTACCGTTTACAGGAAACCAGTTGGCATGGACATTGAAAAGCGACATAAAGACGGATATCTGGATACGTCTGTCATGAAAATATTCATTTTCCATCACCTCTTCGATGGCCACAACCGTACCGTCGGCAGGCGCAATAACAAGACCTTCGGAGTCGGAAGGGAAGCGTCGGGGAGGACAGCGAAAGAAATTATATATAATAAGGTATAAAAAAACGGATACCCCTAAAATGCAATAGAAAAGGACTTTGCTGTCTTGAAAAAAGAACAGTGCTCCGTTTACGGTAAATAATACCGCAAATAAAACCAGAAGAAAACCTGTTCCCTCATGATGTACTTTTATTGTTTTGACTCGTTTCATGTTTCCCATTTGTACCGCAAAAGTATAATTAATTTTGATTAAAACAAAAAAAACATCTAAAAAATACATTTTTCTATTTCCTGAAGGGAGAAATACCATAGATAACCTGTCACATTTTGATAGCCCATGGCGCGAATTAATGAGATATATTTTTCGATCTGACGCTGATATACAGTATCTTTCCGGTCTCCAAATTTGTAGTCGACAAGGATGACATGATGATTCCGGTCGATCATGATCCGGTCGGGACGCAGGGAGCGCCCGTTATCGAATAGGATTTCTACTTCGTTCATCACCTGCATCGAACCGTCGAACCATTTTCTTACTTCATCCCCGCCGGTCAATGACATCAGCTCTTCTTCGAGCAAAGCGACGTCATCGCGGGTTATTTCACCGGCTGAATATTTTTCGGAAAGGGCGTAAGTGATATCTTCCCGTTTTTCAATACGGCTTAGAATATCGTGCATCAGCAGACCGTATTTTCGATTTTCATCTCTGAAAAACCCGTTTTCATAACGACGTCGAAGCGATGTCCTGTTGTCGGGCGACAGGGAGTACATTCGTTTTACCGGCCACTCTTCGGTTGCTGCCGATGCATTGTCAATCGGCGTTCTAACCCGGAGCGCTTCACCCTGACGGTGCGAAATGACAGATGCCGGCGGCCAGCTGCCGCGTTCATACAGGCCACTTTCCGTATCCAGCGGGAATTGCGTATCGCTCGAAAGGCTGTTCCAAAGCAAGCCTGCAACCGAGACGGTTTTCTCTTTTGGCCGAGGCGCCAAAACGATGAGTTCTTCCCTGGCGCGAGTAAGGGCTACATACAGCACATTCAGGTTGTCAATGAAGGCATGCAGCTTTTCGGTAAAATAGCCGGATGCGAAAATCGTATTTTTCAGCGCTTTGCTATAACTGACAGGTACCAGACTTATCGCATCAAAGGGCTTTTGGGTCGGACGGAGCCAGAGGATTGTATTTTTCTGGTCTATTTTCCAGTCTCCAAAAGGAATGATCACCACCTTGAAACCGAGCCCTTTTGACTTATGGACGGTCATGATCCGGATCGCGTTCTGCGAATCGGGCGTTATAATTTTTGTCGTGTAGCCCGTTTCGTCCCACCATGCCAGGAACCTTCCCGCGTCGCCGGTTTCGGCTGCTGAAAATTCGGCGACTGTATCTAAAAATGTCTGAATATATACGAGTTCGTTTTCCGGAAAATCACCTTCGAAAAACCCGAACAGGCCTTCGGCCAACTCATGAAGATAACGGCGCGACCATTATTTTAGCCTGGCGATGACT
>Ga0099364_10013387_pt1 | contig 11013 bp, 9 predicted proteins | sample TergutTh196P3_FD_73070 | JGI IMG/M metagenome (GOLD analysis project Ga0099364, IMG submission 73070) | Microcerotermes parvus P3 segment gut microbial communities from Pointe-Noire, Republic of the Congo - Th196 P3 | ecosystem: Host-associated > Arthropoda: Insects > Digestive system > Gut ... | reverse complement strand
ATCAACTTCGGCCGGAACGGTTAGTTTTAGGATACGGGAAGTACCTTTGGTAGGCATTTTCTCCTATGAAAATCCAGGCCCCTTTATGAACGAAATAGTTCTTGCCGATCCCCAGACAGTAAGGGTGCTCCTTGCTGTTCAGGTTGCCACTGCTGCGGTAAGCGATGAAGAATCGCTGGCTTTCCAGGAAGGATTAGGCGAAGATGATTTTTCCGCTGTGAATTTTTTTTCCGGAGATATTACCGAATATACTGACGAAGGCTTTGATCCGCTTGCTTTAATTGACTTTTTAGAGTCTGCAGAATATATCAGCGATGAAGAATTTGCCGGCGGAGACTGGAACTTTATCCTTTTAAGGCTGGAACAGGGAATTTCTCCCGGATCGTTTATTAGATCGCTTAATAAAAAACTTGCCCCATATAATGTATATGCCGCCGGATGGCGCACTGCTGCAGGAGTATCGGCAATTATGATGTTCCTATTGCAGAATTTCTTTAATATTGGAGGGGGCCTGGTAAGCATTGCCGGCATTATTGTGGTGGTAAATATACTTCTTATCTCGGTATTCCGCCGGATAAGGGAAATAGGCACATTACGGGCAATCGGCGCATCGGACATGCAAATACGGTTTCTTGTTTTGGGAGAAAACTGTACTATTGCCTTTCTTGCCGGCATAACCGGAGTTTTTGCCGGAGTTTTATCTTTACAAACGCTTAATGCCATGAATATTACCATACCTAATGAGTTAATTGCCTCGCTTTTGGGAGGCACTAAACTGTACATTGGTTTTTTACCGTTTACAGCTGTTATTTCTTTCTGCATTGCCCTTTTTCTGGGAGCTGCCGCATCGATGTACCCTGTCGAAACAGCAGTTCGTATTGATCCAATAAGCGCAGTGAGGCAGGGATGAAATTACCGGTTTTATTTAAAATATCATTAAAGTATCTTTGGCGCTATAAGAGGCGCTATGTCTTTTTGTTCCTTGCCCTGGGTTTTGGATTTGGAGTTTTAACGGTAATTAGCTCTTTAAAAGACGGCATGAACGAAAATCTGTATTTTTCTGCTCAAGCCCACTATGCAGGAGATATAATCGCAATCGGCCATAAACCGGACATGGTGGGGGACTATCATTTAACAAAATATGAACAGGATGCCGTGTTACAATCGGCACAGGCAGCAGGAATAGATACCGGCACTATTGCAGTCCGAACCCTTCTTCATGGTATGCAGGACGGGTCAATTTTTTATAATGGGAATACTGTTGTCTTAAAAAACATAGTCGGGGCTGACTGGGAACAGGAAAAAACTTTTTTTGACAAGCTTTCTTATACACAAATTCCTGATCTGCTCCACGATAACTCAATATTAATATCTGCCCCCATAGCCGAAGAATTATGGATACACCAGGGGGACAGCGTTATTTTAGAGCTAATAACCACAACAGGTCAAAAAAACACCGGCAGCTTTATAGTTTCCGGTATAGTGGACGATTCAAGCTTTTTTAACTATTACAAGGTGTATATATCAAGGCTTACCATGAACCGGCTCATAGGCTTTGAAGATGATGATTGTTCATTAATCGGCTTTTATATACCTAATCGCAGGGCTATTGAACAAAAACGATTAATAATGAATAATGATCTGCAAGAGCGAATACTGGCCGGTCCCCTTGTATACGACCGGGACGGTTTAAGAGAAGAAATGGGCAGATATGAGGAAGAATCGGCCATTTTTTTGCTTACTTTGCCGGTATATTTATCAGAAGTAGACCAGCTTATGCTGGCAATAGATATTGCTTCGTTTGTGCTCTTTGCCATGATGCTGGCAATAATTATGGTAAGCGCAGTGGTAAGCTGTGCACTAATACTTCATGAAAGGACCAGGGAAACCGGAACTATGCATGCGATTGGGTTCTACGAAGGGGATTTACGCTTTGTTTTACAGCTTGAAATAGCCGCTTTGGCCTTATTTTCCATTGTAACAGGATTTTTTCTTGCTTTGGGGATAAATTGGCTGTTATCGTTTGGATCGTACAGTTGGTTTCCCGGATTCGAGATATTTATGCAGGACGGAAGACTTGCCGCCCGTTACCTACCCCTTACCTTATTTGTTAATATAGTATTAACCGGCTGTGCTCTTGCTGCGGCTATTGGGGGACCTATTTTCCGGCATTCGAGAAATCCATTGCCCGAAATGCTTAGAGGAGGGATTTTATGAAATCCATAAAACTATTCTGTATCTTACTGTTGTTTACATCTGTTTCTTTGTGGGGAAATGACCTGCAATTGTTACGGCGGGCAGACAGCCTGGCCAGTTATTTAGATACGGATTTTTCTGCTCAATATACGATTATTCAAAACAGACCGGGCCAAAACAGTACCCGGACAGTAGCAGGCGTATTTCGCCGGGATGCCATAGAAACCTATGTAATTGTAATTATGGAACCCATTATAAGCAGGGGCCAGGGTTACTTAAAACAGGGAAAAACCCTGTGGTTTTTTGACCCGGACAGCAGACGTTTTAATTCTACATCCAGCCAGGATCGTTTCCAGAATACCAATGCCCGGAACTCGGATTTTACCGCTTCTACTCTTGCGCAGGATTACCGTATAGTTTCCGGCGCCAATGAAACATTGGGAAGGCTTCAATGCAGGGTTCTTACACTGCAAGCGAATACCAATGATATGACATTCCCAAGAATGAAAATCTGGATAAGCGATGACGGCTTGGTTCGAAAAACCGAAGATTACAGCCTTTCCGGACAGCTTCTGCGTACATCCCTGGTAACAGATTACTGGCGTTTGGGAAACCGCTATGTTCCCAAACAAATTACCCTGGTAGATGCCCTGCGGGGAGCGAGTATTAACGGAAGATTTGTGAATGAAACAACTCAGGTGAATATAGAAAGACCATCTTTTAACAGGCTGGCAGACTCAACTTTTTCTAAAACATTCCTGGAAACCATGAACCGTTGATAAAAATTATTTCTCTGCTTTTTCTTTTGTCAGGCATAAGTCTGGTTTATTCTCAAGATCTGGAATATCCGGTGGATCCGGAAGATCCCCAGGATAGTGATGAAGATATTTTAGACCAGGAATGGGACTATGATTCTATTTTTAACCGGCCTTTTATAGAGACAGAAGAACCTGAGTCAGAATCGCTAGTTTTAAGAAACAGAATCGAACTGGAAGCAAGTTATGGCCTTAGATTGGGCATTTCTCCCGGCTGGTCGGAAACGCCCTGGCATAATGCAGATGATGAAGAATACAGTTTAGTTCTGGGCGCCAGAATGGATGCCCTTTTAAGCATGAATCTTGCATTAACAGACGATCTTAGGGTAAAAAATTCCTTTTACTTTTCCGTACCGGATAATCCGGAAATTGATATTCAGGAATTTTATTTTGAATACAATATGCTAAACAAAGCTTTTTTCCAGGTAGGAATATATGAAATTGCCTGGGGTATTTCAAGATTTTATCCTTTTGCCAATCTTCCTGCACGTATTCCGGAAAACCGCAGCGGAGGTACCGGATATATTGCCAGAGTCAATATTCCCATAGGAATAGGCGGTGTAGAAGTATTGGGATTAACCAGAAGAGGTTTTATAGAAGGCGATACTGTGTCGGATATTACTGCCAAAGAATTATCCTATGGGTTAAAATACAATCTTGCCCTGCAGCAGGCTGACATAGATGCGGGCGTTCTTTACCACTGGGAAATGCCGCTGCGCTTCATTGTTTCCATAAAAACAACCATTGGCAATACGGAGCTTTATACAGAGGGGCTGGCTGCTGTCTCCCATAGGAGCTGGAATGGTGTACGGTATGCGGCAAACCTGGGTTTTCTAAGGGATTTTTTTAGAAATAGAATTACCCTTACAGGAGAATTATTTTACAACGATGAACCGCAGTCTGAATGGTGGAGACCGGTAAGCGATATTCTGGATGCCGAAGAAGATATTTTATTAAAGGGTTTTAATTCTGCTTTAGCCATTATTTACCGGATTAATTTTTTACATATGAGGATATTTACTCAATCTTATTATAATGTTGAACAAAATTCCGCCTGGCTTGTACCGGGGATTAGCATTAGGCCCGGAGACACATTTACTCTTTCTATTTCTGTTCCCATGGCTTTGGGAGACAGAAGCGGGCATTACTATAGCGACAATATGGATCCGCAAGACCGGCCATTTAGCATATTATTTGGACTATCATACAGCGGCAGACAAAGGAGTTCGTTTTAATGGCAAATATTTCAATTATAGGGACTGGATATGTAGGGCTTGTTTCCGGAGCCTGTCTTGCAGATTTTGGCAATATGGTTATATGCGTAGACAGCGATGCAGAAAAAATTAATTCCTTAAAAAAAGGAATTATTCCCATTTATGAACCGGGTTTGGATACAGTTGTAGACCGCAATGTCAGCTCCGGCAGACTAAGTTTTACTACCGACTTTACAGATGCCGTTAAAAAAAATACAGTTGTTTTTATTGCTGTTGGGACTCCTCCTGCCGATGATGGCAGTGCAGACTTACAGTATGTAGAAGCAGTTGCACGGGGCATTGGCAAAGTTATGGAAACGTATACTGTAATTGTCGATAAAAGTACCGTTCCGGTAGGTACTGCCCGTAAAGTAATGCAATGGGTTACAGAAGAATTAAAAAAGCGCAGCCTTGAGCTTCCTTTTGATGTAGTTTCCAATCCCGAATTCCTGCGCGAAGGAACTGCCGTATATGATTTTACCCACCCCGACAGGGTAGTTATCGGGGCAGAAAGCGAAAAAGCCCGTGAAACAATGAAAGATGTATATAGGTCCTTATACATTAACGAAACGCCATTTATCGAGACCGGTCTTGAATCTGCAGAAATGATTAAATATGCCAGCAATGCTTTTTTGGCAGTAAAAATAACATTTATTAACGAAATTGCAAATCTTTGCGAAAAAACTGGGGCCGATGTTAAGGATATTTCCCGCGGAATGGGAAAAGACGGAAGAATAAGCCCAAAATTTTTGCATGCAGGCCCTGGTTACGGCGGTTCCTGCTTTCCAAAAGATACCAGAGCCCTTGCCAAAACAGGCAGGGAATACAATGAAATCCAAAACATTGTAGAAGCAGCAATAGAAACAAACGAAAAACAAAAAATCCGTGCAGCAAAAAAAATAGAAACTGCTCTTGGCACCCTGAAAGATAAAACCATTGCTATTTTAGGTTTGTCGTTTAAGCCAAATACAGATGATATGCGGGAGGCTCCATCTATTACCATTTGCGAAGAACTTGTTCGCTGCGGAGCCTTACTTAGGCTTTTTGACCCCGCTGCCCGCAAAGAAGCTTTATGGCGTCTTGAATCAATACAAGATTCCATTTATTTTGCAGAGGATGAATATGATGCTGTTTCCGGCTCCCATGCACTTGTTATTATTACAGAGTGGAACCAATTTAGGAATATGGATTTAGCTAAAATTAAAAATAATATGAAACCAAATCCTGCTTTTTTTGATCTAAGAAATATTTATAAACGCCATGAAACCGAAGAAGCCGGATTTTCCTACTTTGCAGTGGGACGGTAAATTTTTCTAACGTGAATATCAAACAAAATGAAGACTGGTCTCTAATAATTTCTCCAAAACGCGGTTTATTTAATCTGAATATACGCGAGCTTATTCGCTATAGAGATTTAATAGTACTTTTTATAAAACGTGACTTTATTGTTCAATACAAACAAACAATTTTGGGTCCCTTATGGTATTTAATTAATCCTATTATTTCTACGGTTATGTACACTTTTGTATTCGGACGCCTTGCCAATATAGGTACAGATGGAATCCCCCATACCCTGTTTTATTATTCCGGTACAATGTTATGGACCTATTTTACCGGCTGTTTTAGCTCCAATTCCCATCTTTTTATTACCAATGCAAATATTTTTGGAAAAGTGTACTTCCCCCGTCTGGTAATCCCCATTAATTATGCCGCCATTAACAGCATAAAAATGCTTATTCAATTCCTTTTATTAATGGCATTCATTATTTATTTTAATGTTAACGGTGCAGATATTAAGCCTTCCTGGACATTTGCACTATTTCCTTTACTAATGATCTGGCTTGCTACCATTGGAACAGGGTCGGGAATAATTATTTCTTCTTTAACAACAAAATACCGCGATTTAAATCATCTTGTTTCTTTTGCCCTTGGACTTGCCATGTACGCTACTCCTGTTGTTTATCCCTTGTCCGAAATTCCTGTACAATTTCAGTGGATTGCATATGTAAATCCTGTATGCGCTCCTATCGAACTATTCCGCCAGTGGTTTTTTGGTTTTAGTTCCATAAATAGTAGTATGATAATCTCCAGCCTTGGAATAACATTTCTTCTTGTGTTTTTTGGACTTATACTATTTAATCAAAATGAAACTACTTTTGTAGACGTGATATGATATTGCGAAAAATATTTAACCATGTCTAACATAGCCATACAAATAGAAAACCTTTCCAAAAGATATCAACTGGGAGTAATTAACAGTGGTAGACTTTTTAAGGACATACAAACATGGATTGCGTTAAAAAGAGGTAAAGAAGACCCCCATTCCAAAATAGGATCGAATAAATACAACAATACCGAAGACTATTTTTGGGCATTAAAAGATATAAACCTTGAAATAAAACAGGGCGACAGGGTTGGTATAATAGGTAAAAATGGCGCTGGGAAAAGCACTTTATTAAAAATACTTTCCCGTATTACTGCTCCTACAGAAGGAACAGCAAAAATTAAGGGAAAAGTTGCCAGTCTATTGGAGGTAGGGACTGGATTCCATGCTGAATTAACCGGTAAAGAAAACATTTACCTTAACGGTGCAATTTTAGGCATGAAAAAAAAGCGTATTACACAAAAACTTGACCAAATCATTGATTTTAGTGGTATAGAACACCATATTGATACACCTGTAAAGCGTTATTCCAGCGGTATGTATGTACGTCTTGCTTTTGCAGTAGCCGCCCACCTTGACAGTGATATTTTAATTGCCGATGAGGTTTTGGCTGTTGGGGATGCAGAATTCCAAAAAAAAGCTTTGGGTAAGATGCAGGATTTAAGTACTGGTGAAGGAAGGACGGTGCTGTTTGTGAGTCATAATATGAGCGCAGTTAGGAATTTGTGTAATTGCGGGTTGCTATTAGATAGGGGAAGTTTAATAATCAATGATGAAATTTCTAAAATAATAGATTATTATTTATTTAAAAATGAAGATATAACACCAATTCCTCTATCGGAAATAAAAGAACGAAATGGTAATGGCAGCCTTAGATTTACTAAAATTGAATTTATTGATAAAGACAATAATGTAAGAGAGACTTTTAAAACAGGTGAAGAAATAACATTAAAAATTTATTATACCTATAATGAAATTTTTGAGAATTGCAAGACTTGCCAAATAGATTTAGGAATTTATGATATTTACAAAACAATGGTCACTTGGTTAAGTACTAGTATTTTTACTGATAAGTTTGATTTTAATAACGGATTTATTTATTTTAAAATATCAAAACTAATACTTGCTGAAGGTACCTATACATTTAACTTGGCATGCTATAATAATCTTGGTCAAGCAGACTATATTAAAAATGTTGGTAAACTAAATATAGTTTTCGATGATTATTTTAATACAGGGAAAAATATTCAAACTAATTTACAAGGATTTTTTATTTCTGATTTTGAATTAATAAATTCATAATCTGTAATTATTTTAAAATATTACTAACAATCATTTCATTTCATGAAAAATAAAACCATTAAATTAAGAGTAATAAAGAATTATATAAAAGATAATGTTAAGCTTTACTGGCTATGCATAATATTTTTAAATTTTTTTTCATTAATATTCCACATACCTCAAAGAATTAAAATATTATTAAGAAAAAAAAAAGAGAATAAATTTAATTATTTTATTAAAAATAATCATAACGGAATTGTAGCTCCATATCATATTCCATTTTTAATAAAAATTAAACCTTATGTAAAAAAAAAATGTGTTTTAGAAATAGGCGGAAGTTGTTTCCCAAAAAAATTACTTTTTAATATATTAAAGGTTAATAAATGGATATGTGTGGACTATCTTGAAAACTGGGCAAAAGGCTTTGAAGCTGCTACTATGAGTATGGAAAAATTATTAAATAGTACTAATAAAACTAATGAATTTTCTGTATTTTCTTTAAATAATTCTGTAAATACCTTTAATTCTAACAATTACATAAAATTTCACGGAGATGCATCATATATTTCAGATATTTTTTATGAAAAATTTGATATTGTTGTATCTATTAATGCTTTTGAACATATATTAACATTACCTTTAGTAATTAACAATATTTATAATTGCTTAAAAAAAGGAGGGAAATTAATTACAGAATTCGGCCCAATATGGTCATCTGCTTTAGGACATCATTATCAAGGTGGTAATTTTAATGGTGTTACAATGGGTTACGATATACAATTTAACAATATTTCTAAAGATGGTGTGCCTCCTTTTATTCATTTATTAAAAAACGAGTATGAAATTAGAGAATATTTTAAACATAATGATTTACCTTATGGCCAAGATCAAGTTGATTGTTTATGCAATTGGTGTTTTCATTCAAATCTAATTAATCGTTTGTTTTATGAAGATTATGAACAAATAATGCTAAATTCTCCTTTTAAAAAATATACAATTTCTTCATCATGGAATATTTTTCCTACGGAAGAAATATTAAAAAAATTGAATATAAAATATCCAAATAATAATAATTTTGAAGTTTGTAGTATTATGATATTTGCAGAAAAATAATTTATACTATTTTTCCTTAAAACAAAAATAATATAAATGAAAAAGTTTTTTGATGTATATATACCAATTGAAAATTGTAATTTAAGATGTGATTATTGTTATATTACACAAAAACGTTTATTTGAAAATAAAAATGCTGAATTTAAGTATTCTGCACAGCATATAGGCATGGCGCTGTCTAAAGAGCGTCTCGGTGGAATTTGTCACTTTAATTTTTGTGGTGGAGGCGAGACACTCATACCAATAGAAATTGTTCCTATAACTAGAGCAGTGCTTGAACAAGGACATTATATTATAATAGTTACAAATGGAACATTATTTAATCGTTTTGAAAAATTTATAAACTTTCCGGCAGAATTAAAAGATCGGCTTGGTTTTAAAATGTCCTTCCATTACATAGAACTAAAGAGATTAAATATATTGTCAAAATGGTTTGATAATGTAAACAATATACGCAAAGCAGGCATGAGTTTTTCTGTGGAAATAACACCTACCGATGAGCTTATTCCCCATATTAACGATATAAAAAAAATTTGCATCGAAAAAACCGGCGCATTGCCACATATTACTGTTACAAGAGACAACTCAAAACCAGATTTGCCTATCTTAACTAAATTATCTAACACTGAGTACGAAAAAATTTGGGGCGATGGTTTTAATACACCTATGAATCATTTTAAAATGAGAACTTTTAATATCAAACGTAAGGAATTCTGTTATGCTGGATTATGGTCAGGCATTCTTTATATAGGATGCGGAAGATTAGAACAATGCTATGCCTCATATGTATCACAGAATATTTTTGAAAATATTTCAAAACCAATTGATTTTATTCCAATTGGTCACAATTGCAATCAACCACACTGCTATAATTCACACGCTTTTTTAACACTTGGACTTATCCCGGAAATGGAAACTCCTTTATATTCACAAATTCGCGATCGTGATACTTGCGATGGATGGAATTATCGTCATTGGCTTACAGATAAAATGCGTATGTTTTTATCATGCAAACTTGTTGAAAAAAATATATTGTTATCAGAAAAAGAGAAAAAAGATTTTGAAAAAAAAATTAGAAAAATAAAAATTCGAAATCTTTTGACAAAAAAAATTTAATAAAATTAAAAAAAAAAGAATGGATTATATAAAAAATGTAAAAATATCAAATATAACAATTAATAATAAAGAATTTTCTATTGTTGATATAATTTCTTCATTAGATTCTTCAATTCAAAAGGCCTTTTTTTACTCATCTAATTGTGATAAACCACAACCCTTGCTTGTACATTTGCATGAATGGAGTTGTGATTATAAAATATTTTTAGAACGTCCAACTCTTGGTATTTTATCAAAAAAAGCAGGTTATAACTATATATTCCCTGATTTTAGAGGATCTAATATTACACCAGAATCTTGTGCAAGCGAAAAGGTATTAAATGATATTGATGATGCAATAGACTTTGCAATTAAAAATGCAAATGTAGACATCAATAAAATTGTAATTGTTGGTTTATCAGGAGGCGGACACTTAACCCTTGCCATGTATTTACGCTCAAGACATAAAGTTAAATATTTTTCCGCCTGGTGCCCAATAAGTGACATTGAACAATGGTATTATCAAACTAAATATGCCAACTTAAAGTATTATAAAGATATAGAACAAATATGCGGAAATCCTCTGAATACGCAAAGTTTTGTAGAAATGAAAAAACGCTCTCCACTTTATATGGATTTTATTAATAAAGACGACAGAAAAGGTTCAAAACTGGAAATATACCATGGAATAAATGATGGCTATACCGGCAGTATACCAACTATACATTCGTTAATGTTTTATAACAAAGTTGCAGGAACAATTTCTGCTTCAGAAATTATTCAGATTACAACCCGCAATATAAAAGATAATTCTGAAGAATTTATAGAAAACAGAAAAATAATATTCAAACACGAAAATAATAATACCGGGCTTTTTATCTTTGAAGGGTCTCACGAAATGCTCATTGATTATGCCTTTGAGCGTTTAAAGCATGTGATTACCATATAATGGTTACTTGATGAATTTTAAAGATAAAGTACATGAATTATCAGAAATAATTTACTCAAATTTATTGCCAATTATTAGGACTTCCAGAAAAAATAAATTTGTTTTTCTAGAATTACCATATTATTCAAATATTGGAGATACACTTAT
>Ga0099364_10013386_pt1 | contig 11013 bp, 10 predicted proteins | sample TergutTh196P3_FD_73070 | JGI IMG/M metagenome (GOLD analysis project Ga0099364, IMG submission 73070) | Microcerotermes parvus P3 segment gut microbial communities from Pointe-Noire, Republic of the Congo - Th196 P3 | ecosystem: Host-associated > Arthropoda: Insects > Digestive system > Gut ... | reverse complement strand
TTATGAGGGGCGGTAGGCAGGGGGGTGCATCCCCTACTATAATTTCAAGCCCCTGCCCTCTTTCGTAAAGAGGGTGCCGCCGCAGCGGCGGGTGTTTTTCCCGTAGGGGCGGCAATTTGCCGCCCGTGGTTATTGCGGATTGTAGGGTACGCACCCCCGTGCGTACCGCCTAAAAATAACTATCGCCACCTACTAAAAACAACCACCACCGCCTAAAGACGGTGGTGGTTTTGTTGTAGCGTAAATCTCGTTTTATATCCTACAAAATTATGCAGATAAGTCCTCCGCATCCTTCATTGATGATTCTTTCTATAGTCTCTTGCAGCTTGAGACGCGCTTCGGCCGGCATACGATAGAGTTTGTTATGTAAACCTTCGTTGACAAGCTCGTGGAGCGATTTGCCGAATATATTCGATTCCCATATCTTCTGCGGGCTTTCCTCAAATTCTTTAAGCAGGTAATGCACCAGCTCTTCCGACTGTCTTTCGGATCCGACTATGGGACTGACCTCGGTTGTTATATCGGCTTTCATCATATGGAATGTTGACTACAAACAGAGGTGTTGCCTTTGCTCCTATTTATGCGGTATTCGAGCGTATTGTCTATTGCTTTTATATATACCTTGACATCAATTTCGTTTTTCTTATTGGTGCGGCACACTTCTATTTTATCGAGCAGATTGTCAATAATGGAGTTGTCAAAACCGTCCTTAAAATCAAGCTCCTTTGCGATAATCTTCCGCAATGTTTCAACGCTCTGTGCGACTTCGGCGTTAGTGTTTTTCTGTGTTTCCAAATCGGCTATTCTTATTTTCAAATCTGATAGTTCGTTGTTAAATTTATTATTTCTTTCCTCAAATTCATCATCAGTTATTTTTCCGGCGATTGACAAATCAAGCAATCTATCCTTACGCTTTAATATGTCGATAATTTCCACCCTGCTTTTTGCTATGTCTTCTTTGATATTTGATTTTTGCGACAATGACGAATATATTTTAACAAGGTCATGGATTATATCTGTTTTATTGATTATGATTTCATCATAGCATTCTTTCATAATCTGATTGAGTTCTGTCGAATACAAAATCGGCATTGTGCAACCATCCTTGCCTTTTTCGACATATTTTTTACATTGCCAGATTTCCTTGTTACCGCTTGCATAACGGTATAACCCTCTTTGATAATTACATCCGTGTTCGTTACATACGATTTTGCCTGAATAGGTATATTTATTCGTATAGCTTGTGCGGTTTTCGCTTGACATTTTTTCGCTCCGTTTGGCAAGTATGCGGTTAGCCTTGTCCCATAATTCCTCACTAACAATAGGCGGTACATTTTCCTCGTCCTTATACATGACCCATTCTTCTTTATCAAAATATTTTCTGTCATTGGAACGGTAATCATATTTATGTGTTTTATTGCCGCAATAATAGCCCTTGTATTTGGGATTAATTAAAATGTTTTTTACGGTAGAAAACGAAAAATCATTACCCTGTGTGTTTTTATAACCCTTGTTGGTTAATTCAAAACTTAAAGCTCTTATCCCCATATTCTGGTTGGCGTATAAATCAAATATCAGCCGTACAACTTCGGCTTGCTCTTCGTCAATTATGAGTTTGCCGTTATCTTTTTTATAACCCCATATTTTATTGTTGCCTAAAACAACACCTTTTTCTACGGCTTGTTTAAAGCCGAATTTTACGCGCTCTGATATTTTCCGCACCTCGTCTTGTGCGATGCTTGACATTATAGTGAGCCGGAGTTCGCTATCAGGTAAAAGCGTGTTTATATTATCAGATTGAAAGAGAACCCCCACGCCGTTTTGTAAAAGCTCTTGTGTATATTTGATACTGTCAAGAGTATTACGAGAAAAGCGGCTGATTTCTTTTGTTATGATAAAATCAAATTTGCCTAATCTGGAATCCTCAATCATTTTAAGGAAGCTATCACGTTTTGAAACGCTTGTCCCTGACAACCCCTCATCAATATATCCGTCAACGAAAACCCAATTTTTATTACGGCTGATAAAATCGCTGTAATATTCAATTTGATTTTTAAGAGAATGTGCCTGTTCGTCCTTTTCTGTCGATACACGAGCATAATAGGTTACACGCAAGGATAAATCATAAATTGTTTTTCCTCTGTTTATTTCGTTTCTCATTGTGTATAAATCCATTTTAATAACGTCCTTTCGCCACGCTTCTGTTTTATACACATCATTATATACTATACTAAATTGTTTGTCAATAGAAAAACAGCTTGCAAAAAATATTTTTTACAAGCTGCTCTATGCTGACTGTTTGATTATAAGCTCCTTTGCTTTTATGTGCATTTCTTCGGTTATGTAGCCTTTTTCAAAAAGGCGGCGGTTAATTGACAGCTTAATTTCGACAATCAAATCGTTTATATGTGCAGACTTGTCTGTGCTTTTCATCTTATCCATTTGTCTTTCACCACAACCTTCCATAGACAATCTTATGAGAAATTTTGCCTTTTTAGAACGGCCATATGCTTATTTCACCGCTCATAAATTCATTCCTCTAAACCGTTATCGAGTATAGCAAGCACCTTTTTCCCTTTTTCGTTTAAAACCTCAATTCCGCTATACCTATCATCCACTAATTCGCTGTTCATCACGGCGGAAATATATGGTGCGTATGCTTCAAATACATAGTTTACGGTATTCTCGAAATTACCAAGTACACGCTTGACCGTCTTGATTTTTTCGCCTGTTTGCGTGGCGGAAAAATACTTCTCGATAAAGACCGAACTATCATTACTGACAGAACGCTGTACACGCTGTAAAAACAGGCGGTCTGTAAATTCCGGTTCAAAAGCACTGTTTAATACCAAATCGCCCCGGACACGGTGTATCTCTATCTCGTAACGCACCACAACAAAACCATCAGGCGCCGGATAATGTTTTGGATCGGCGGCGGTCTTGTTATATATACGGGTGAAAAACTGCGACTTGCGGCTTCCATAATAAACCGTCCGAGCGTCATAATTGCCATTGATAGTATATTCCCCGGCTTCAAATGCGGCCTTGTAATATTTCTGCCAGTCCTCCAAAGGAACACATACATCATAAGCAAGGTCAAGCCGTGACAAGCGCCAGTCTGCAAACCGTTCTAATATACCCCTAACAGCGGCATGATTACGCTCTATTGCGTGCCAGTATTCACCCGAAAGCTGAACCGAATAAACCCAGCCGTGTCTACGAGCAGTGCCGTATTGCATACAAGCCGAAATGCCATACTGCGATACCCGCATGGTTGATTCGCCGCTTGACATCATTTCTTTGCAAGTGCGTTTATATAAATCCGGCAGTATTACGGCGAACTCTTGTAAAACATCGCTTGTCGATAGAACCTGACGGCCGTTGTATGCACTAAGCGAAACAGTCATATAATCAATAAATGCCATATTAAACCATCCTTTGAATGTTACTGACGTATTACAATACGTCAACTTGTGAGGCTGTGACCTTTTCGGCGGCTTACGGCTTCGCCACGCCGCCGAAAGGCATATGCCCCGTAATTACTTAAAACTTCATGTGTCTCCGAACCATTTTGCCTATTTCTGTGAAATCAGTCATCGCTCCCATCGCTCCGCTAATACTGAATCGCTCAACGTGCGGCATACTGTTCTCGATACGGTAATAGCCTTCGCCTACGCCGTTATGGGCATCCATCAACGCAACATCCGCAGGAAACAGCATCCGTTTTTCGGTTTCGGACATATTGCCGAAATAGAATTTGGTGTTCAAGCTATCTCTAAGTCCCGGAGAAAAACGCTCGGCGCGGCTCGATTGTCCGGCTAAATATGTAAATATTTGGTATTCACGTCCCTCGTATATCAAGGTCGCCAGCAATGACTTGGCTTGGACGGCTTTTTTGCGGTCAAGCTGTTCTAAACGCTCCATAAATGTTATCGCCTCGTCTATGATATACAGTCTTGTTTTGCCGTCAGGATTCAGCTTGATTTTCTCTAAGGTTTCATTTGCCTGTATCAGACCGTCTAAAACATTTGAACCGTAAAAGAACGATTTTGAATCCGCAACCCCCAAAGCGGCGGCGAATGTCATTTTTTGGTCGAATAGGAACAGTTCTAATTCTTTGTTATTTTCGTCTGCATACAGGCAGTTCAGATAAAGCAAAAATCCGATTCCGGTTGTTTTGCCCGCACCCGGCGCTCCAAAGATTCCGGCGCTGTACATATACTGCACGATTTGTTTATCCTCGATTGTAAGCGGTCTTAACGGCGCTTTATCGGACGGTTGAACATAGAATTTTATGAGGCCGTATGTTGTGCTAAAATCAGGACGGACAGTTCCTCTGAAAATGTTTCGCAGACCACGAATAACCACGGCTTCATTGAATTTGCCAAAATCAATGTCAGCATCGGCAAAGCTGTATATTTCGCCGCCTACGGTGTTTGGGTCTAGTCTTTTATTAAGAAATATCGGTGTGCCGCCGCTCTTATTTGTCAGACCTATATTCTTAAATCGTCCGGCAAAATCGCAGTTTTTACGTTCTCTGATAATACTCTTCACTTTTAACACCCCCAACAATAAAACAATAAATAATGCTGTGATTAACACTATAAAACCTACGGTAAATACTTTTTCAAAGCTATTTGCGGCATCATCTTGCACAGAATGTCCGCCGAATATCTTTGCCATAAACGCTCCGAACCCGAAACGCAGATTTCCGAATCTCAGCCACATCCAACCAACCGCCGACAAGAACACTAAAAAAGGCGTAAGCCAGGCACAAATACGCAGTATTTTTAGGTTGCGTATCTTCCTTTGCCATTTGAACAAAGCCTGTTCTTTTTTTATATACATGAATTTTTCTCCTTGATATGATAATTTTCACGGCAGCCGCAGCGCCGGATTTCCTCTTAGGATTTCCGGCGTGCAACTTCCCCGCCGGACTACGACTTGACGATTGTTCGCTTAATCTCGACTATGTCGCCGAACTCCATACCCTGTGCCTCGCGGATCGTTGACTTGTCATCGATAAAGGTATATTCGTCGCCGTTGTCTTTTTTACCCGTCACAACCCTTGCTAAAGTTGAGTAAGGCTTCTTGTCTTTAATGCCGGTTGAAGTGACGATATATAGCTCTTGCATTGCTATTCTCCTTTCTGCATTATTCCGCTTCTAACAAGTATGTACAACTCCTTGACAATCAGCGGTGTATCTATTAAAGCCTTTCGGCAAAAATAGTTGACAAATCTGTATTTGATATGTTAATATTTTAACAGGGCTTGCCCGTGCTTATAATTGCAACTCCCATCTGCTTCTGTTAATAGTGTACATCGATCAGTAGATAAACACAAAAGCACATCCGATGGATTCCGATGAATTCCGATAAGTGCCGACTATAATCCAAATTTTAATTTTTTAGGAGATTACCAGCGTGAGCAATATGTCATTTAGTAATTTCGCACAAATGCTGTATCCATATTATGGCGACGGCAAGAGCATACCTGAATTTGTCATTGAATTAATAGAAAACATAGTCGATTCTGAAACAGCAGAAAATATATCTGATACATATGGAGATGATTCTCTTGAACAATGGTATCGTGGTAAGCCTATATCTAAGGGGAAAGCGTCTAAAATCTTGTCCTGTTTAAATAAGTCTAGATTTGAAAAATATATCAATGCCAGGTCTCTTTCGATCGACTCACAGGGTGAATTATGTAAGGATTTATTTGAGTTGCGAAAAAAGAAAATGAAAATAGATTTACTCGAAAAGGTATGCACCAATATATTCGTGAACATACTTAAAGATTGCGCTAGTGGCAAAAATCGTAAAGGTGCTGCTTCTGATACAAAAACAACCACATGAATTAAAACCACAAAAATCCCTTGTGATACGTTTCGGTATCACAAGGGATTTTTCGTTATATTGGATTTGGTTTAATTATTTCGCCGCCTTTTTTCTTTTTCCAACAAACACCAATTAAAATTACGTTTATTTTTAATAATTATTTCGTTTTAGTTTACGGACACGGATTGATTTTTTTACAGCAGTAGCGGCTTGAAGCATTACATATACTTCATCCGGATCGCAATCAGAAAATAATTGTTGTGCTTCTTCCAACAAATGAGGTGTAGCTTGATAAACACTATCTGTTAATAATTTGTCGGGTGTCGTATTCAGAGCGTTAGCAATATCAACCAACGCAGGCAAAGATACTTTCGTTGTGCCACGCTCCACATGAGCGCAATGTCCGCTCGAAAGATTTATTTTTTCGGCAAGCTGCTCTTGCGTAAGTCCTTCCGCTAACCGAGCGGATTTAACCCTTTTTCCTAATTCTTTGTAGTTCAATAAACCGCCCCCCTTTTTTTTATTTTCCTCTTGCATTATATAGTCAATTCTGCTATAATAACAGAAAGCACATAGTCAGATTGACTGTTATAGTCCTGTTGCTTTATAAAAATCAAAATTTACGGAGGTTTTTCCCATGAAAAAATCATGCACAGCAAAAATCACAAGTCTACTACTGGCGGTTATAATTCTATTTGCCGCTATGTCAAGCACAATCCTATCCGCAAGCGCGGAAGAAAGCCAACCCACAGTCACATGGTCACTCCCTCAATCCATTAAGGTAGGACAGGCTATCAATGACTTTGAAACACAGCCGTTCACGTCCCTTTTTTACGCTACTGTCCTAAATTTGCCGAGCGAATATAATTATGTAAAGGTTCACAACAACGGCGGCGATGATTTATATGGTAGAGCACAAGTCGGCGGATTTGCTTTTGACACAGACGAGGACGGAAACAGGGCATATATAAGTGAATCAGACGGAAAAATAGGAGCGTTTCCTTTCGGTGCAAAGTTTTACAAGCCTGGGAATTTCAGTTTGCAATTAGAAGCGTTTAACGGTTATTGGGACGATACAAATAATAAATGGATATACAACAAAACCTTAAAACTTGGTGAGCCTTATGCCTTTACAGTAGAAGAACCCGTCATTACAAGCAACGCTCCCGCAAGCATAAAAACCGGAAGTACAGTAGATTTCACCACAGCTTTAACCAATACGGCTCTCGAAAATGAAAGTTTAACCGACATTGACAATCCCGATGATTGGATTATTGACGATGATTATTTTCATTACGAAAAAGACCCTTATGCGATAATATACCGTCCGTCTGTTACTATAATTGAGGGCGCTGACCTTGTAACTCAAAGCAACAAAGATTACACAAATACATTAAAAACAAGCGAAAATTTAACCTTTACTAAATCGGGAACTGTAAAGCTAAAAGTAACCTATGAGCAAACTTTCGCCAGTTCGGAAGCTTCCGACGGTGTAACTAATTACAACTCCGAAAAAATCATCATTATAAATGTTGCCGATGAAGATATACAAATCCCCGAAACAACCGCAAAAACCACAGAAATATCCGGTCGTATGCTTGACAATAGCGGCACACCTATGGCGAACGTGGTTGTGGCGTTGTTCTCTAATCCAATAACAGCAGTCACCGACAGCAACGGATATTTCACCCTCAAGGATGTTCCGGTCAGCGAAACAGCCCACACTTTGCGGGTTTTCGCAACCGAAGCCGACCTTGCGAAATACATTGCCGACCCGAACAGCGTCAAGCCGTTAGCGGAAATTAAAAATGTAGTGATAACTGAAACAGACGGAAAGACGGTTATTACGATTGACGGCAAAACGGTAGACTTTACCGATGGGGTAATGTTCCAAGTAGGAGCAGACGGAAATATTATCGTAAATCCGCCCACAAGCGACACTACCAAAAGCCCCGAAACAGGCGATAATACAAATATGGCTCTTATGTTGGCGTTGATGGCATTGTCGGCGGGGGTGTTGGTGTTTGTTGGAAAAAGGAAAAAGGCGGCATAAATAAGATACAAATAAAAAAAGCGGTTACACTTTTTATGGTGTAGCCGCTTTTTCTTGCTATACTGCTATAAATAATTTCACGTTGTAGGTAAACGCATAATTCGGTGTGTTTGGATTGCCTTTCTTTCGGGGGAAGTTTATACTTCTGTTTGATACCGCCAATATGTATCGATGGTGCCGATGCCTTTAGACGTACTCCGTATTTGCCGCCTTGCTTGACGATTTCAGGTTCTTCGAGACTGAGTTCTTCCAGTGTAGGCATTACAATACCGTATCCGGTTGCGGTAACTTCGGCAAGAGCTCCCTTGATCTTCTCATATTCCTTTTTCATCTTGGCAAGCTCTATCATGCAGGGCATGAGATCGGCCTCTCCGGCTATCTGCAGTCCGGTTGTCTCGCCCAAAACCTTGTAGAACAGATCGGGGTTGAGATTGACCGAAACCTTAATGTCGCCCCTGCCTAAATCGATATTGTCTATTCTCGACTTATCTACATACTCGTTTTCGGATATAGAATCGGCTATCGAGTTTGCATCCCAGATATGCAGAATGTTCTTGGCGGCGTTCTTGATGGTGGCATAGAGAGACGACCTGAGCCAATGCTCCTTCTCGAGTGTCGTGACCCACCTCGGCATATTGATTCCTATCTCTTTGACGGGGAATTCAAACAGGATTTTGGTCATAACCTCTTTTATAACATCCTCGTCAACATCGAGACAGTTTATCGGCATGACCGGGACGTTGTGACGTTCACTGATGGCCTCTGCCATTGCCTTTGCTTCGGCCGCAAGGGGATCTATGGTGTTGAGCAGGACGACAAAGGGCTTTTTTATCTGCTTGAGTTCGGCTATTACCCGCTCTTCGGCCTCTTGATACTCCTCTCTGGGAATGTCGGTAATACTGCCGTCGGTAGTGATGACAAGCCCGATGGTCGAGTGTTCGTTTATGACCTTTTGTGTTCCGACCTCGGCCGCCATATTAAACGGGACTTCATTTTCAAACCACGGCGTCATAACCATGCGGGGCATCTCGTTCTCGATATAACCGAGCGAACTTGGGATTATATATCCCACACAGTCTATCATGCGGACATTTAGAGTAGCATTTCCCCCAACCGTTACCTGTACCGCTTCTTCGGGAATAAACTTAGGCTCTGTGGTCATAATGGTCCGTCCTGCGGCAGACTGCGGCAGCTCATCGGTAGCCCGTTCTTTCCTGAACTCGCTCTCGATATTGGGTATTACCAGTGTTTCCATAAACTTTTTGATAAAGGTAGATTTTCCCGACCTTACCGGTCCGACAACACCTATATAAATGTCGCCGTCGGTACGCGTTTCTATATCCTTGTATATATCGCGGCTTTCCATATATATGTCCTCCTAATTTATTATCGGTATCAACAGCATTTCGCGGTCGTTAAGGTTTTCGGCTTCGAGTGAGTTTTCTTCAAGTATCGCCGCAGGTGAGGTGTTGTATCGTTTGGCAACGTCCCATACCCTCTCGCCCCTGTCGGCATAGTATATAGTCAAGGCATTTGTGTTGTCCCGTGACTTGGGTCTGTTTTGGTCAATATTGATTCCTATAACCGCATCTATCATGCAGGAGCGGAAGATTTCTCCGCATACCCTGACGGCCGTTCTGACCTCTACCTTGTTATCCCCGACTACCGTAAATCCTATCTCGGCCGCCTGTGCCAATCCGTTTATGCTGAGGTCACATTCGCTCGCTATGTCTGTATCTATCTTGAATTTGACGCCGACACTCCTGTCAACCATCATCGGCATATTGCTCTCGTCACGGCAGAGTATGCTCAGATCCAGTTCGCAGTTTACCGCCGGACCGTCCTCCTCAAATACAAAGGATGTGTTCTTTGTTTCACAGCAAACCTCGTATATCTCGGTAAACTGTTTGTCGAGTTCGAGGGTTTCCTTTGAGTGGCAGAGCTGGTTAAAGGATCCCATCAGCTTTTGCAGACGTATCTTTTTTGTATCAAGCGCCGATTCGCATGAGGTGGAGAACATATCGGTTATGGTCTGCATCTCCCGGCTCTTAAACGCCTCACAGTTTACTATCACACTAAAGTCTGCTCCGACTGCTGCGCTGTCATTCTCGCCCGGCTTAAAGTCGAGATCGGCCGATATAACATCGAATTTTACAATGCAGTCGTAACCTTCGTCAATTCCGGGCAGGTCTACGATTTGGCTGATAGGGATAGTGTGTTCCATAATCATGGGCGGATTGCCGCTTTCAAGAGAACATAAGACACGCAGAGCAATCTCGCCCTTTGCCACAATCTTGTTGGCAATCACCCTGTGATCGGCGGCAGATGCGTGGAAGGTGGTGTTCAGCACCTCGGCCGATGCAAATGTTCCGCTCTGCTCCAAATCCTCATGCACACTAAACTGCTTATAGACATGAAGATGCTCACAGTCGGTAAAGATCGCCTGCTTCTGCAGCTGGGCTCCCATACCGTCTGCGTCGGTAACTATCTCTTCATTTCTAAGCTCCCACACCGATACCTTGCAGCTTACCGCCCCTCTGACGTCGATACGGCGTGAATTAACAACCCTGCAATTAACATAATCAGTTCTTATAACTGCCGTTATCTGAGGGTTACGCAGAGTATCCTTTAGATCCGCCGTCTTTGTAAAGGGCAGCTTCTGCTCCGCTAATTTGATCTCATTCGTCTCCTCGGCGGCATACATCACCTTTATATACGCTATGCCGTCTATTACGAGTTTGTCTCCGCTGATACTCTTTGATACAATTTTAGGTATAATCCTGCATTTCAATACCTTAAAGATATTAGGAAAGTAATCAGGCAGCAAATAATCAAGCTCGACCGATTGTTCGAGAGTGCCGTCAAACATAACCTCATTTATGCAAATCGTTTCATGAGTAAGTTTCAATTCCATATAACCTACCGCTCCTTTTAAGATTTTCTATCCTATCTATATTCAAAAGCTGTCCATAGTATGACAGGAGCGGGGAAGTTTTTTAATATTTTTGCGGATAACTATATCACTGTGGTGATATAGTACATACTAAAATTTCCAATTCCCCTCTGGGGAGGGGTGGCAAACACTCGCAACAAAGTTGCGATAGTGTTTGACGGGGTGG
>Ga0099364_10013385_pt1 | contig 11014 bp, 8 predicted proteins | sample TergutTh196P3_FD_73070 | JGI IMG/M metagenome (GOLD analysis project Ga0099364, IMG submission 73070) | Microcerotermes parvus P3 segment gut microbial communities from Pointe-Noire, Republic of the Congo - Th196 P3 | ecosystem: Host-associated > Arthropoda: Insects > Digestive system > Gut ... | reverse complement strand
GCTGCACAAAGGGCGAAATTCAATCCTGTCGGCGGAAATAATAATCAGTCCGGAACAATCACATACAACTATCGTATTTTATAATCACAAAATATATGAAAACTAAATTAATTGGCCTGACTATCATACTTCTGATTTTCACAGCATGCCGGAATAGCGAATCGAAAAATGACAGTCGGAGCTATTACAATGCTATCAATTTATACTTCAGTCCGGCTGAGGATTATTTGTTGAGGCACGAATTTTTTACCAATTTCATCAACTACCCCAACGACCTGGCCAAATTAGGCCTGAAAGGAAAGGTTTATGACATAAAGTACACCACCGTTCACGAATTGGGTTATCTGTTCAATGAGGAAGGAAAAATCATGGGGAAGATATTCACCGAGAATGGCGGGAACATGAAAAGGGCTTCCATTTATACGCATCATTACGACGACGAAGGGCGTCTTGTCAAAATTTCGGAAGAAGACCGCGTTAATACCGGCGGGGGATACCGTACGGTAAGCAACAGGACAGATAAGGTGATGGAAAGTATTATCTCGTATACTGCTTCGGGCAAACCGCTGAAAAGGGCGGTAAACGACCTGAACAGCAACCGGGTGGATCATACCGTCAGTTACGAATATGATGAAAACGGCATTTGCCGCGGTGTTGCCATAGCCACCGACAGTCCGAACAGGAGAGCAGACGCTGTCGTCTTTTCGTTTGAGTGCAACGAAAAGGGATTGATGACATACATCCATGCCAAACGTTCACGTATTCCTTACAGACTCGCGTCGGGTGAAAGAAAAATCACACCTGCATACGATTACCAGGGCAGGCTGGTGGCCATGCGTGAAACGGCTATCCCGACCAACAATGAAGCCTACCGCATCAACGAAATCTTTTCGACTACCCAATACAAATACAACCCGGAGGGCGACATTGTGGAATGCGCCTATAGCGACACGGCATATCCGAGCGGTGCGAAGGCGGATTTTGTGCTGACCTTTGTGTACGATTACGACCGGCAGGGCAACTGGGTCAGGAAACGTATTCGTGGCGACATATATGTGCTCGAAGGCCTGATGAACTCGTATTACTATGGGCAGTATCCCATTCTCCGTGTCGAGAGAGGAAACGGCAATGAGCAGGGAGAAGTGGTCATCGAACGCACAATAAACTATTATGGAGAAGATTAAAACCCATGTATTATGAAAGGAAACATTTTGAAAACGACCGTAATAACGGTCATCATTGTCCTGTTGAGTGCAGGCGGCGTATCGGCGCAAAGCGGTACGGACGGCTCTATCTCATGGAACCTGGATGGAAACGGTAAATTAACGGTTTCCGCATCTGCGCCGTTACATCCGTTTTGGCTCAATAAAAACCCGGGGTGGCGCCCGTTCATCGAGAGTATCCGTGAGATAGTCATCAATGAAGGGATAGGTAATATCTGGAGCAGCGCCTTTTCCGGTTGCAGGAATTTAAAAACCGTTTCGCTTCCAAATTCGCTCATACGCATTGAGTTTGGAGCGTTTAGCGGATGCGATCAATTACGGTCCATCACCTTTCCTTCTTCAGTAGCGGAAATCGGCGACTATGCATTTTCAGGTTGCAAAGGGTTGACTTCGGTTACATTTCCCAATTCGGTGGCTTCTCTGGGAGACTATGCCTTTGCCGGCTGCACAGGGCTGACTTCGATAACGCTTCCCAATACGGTGGTCGCCATAGGAAGCAGTGTTTTCAAAAACTGTACGGGGCTGACTTCCGTAAGACTGTCCAATTCACTCAAAGTGATACCTGATGGCGCATTTGCAAACTGTACAAACATCGCCTCCGTAACCGTTCCCGATGCTGTACAAAAAATCGGCAACGGCGCTTTTAGCGACTGTACTAACCTGCAAACCTTCACATTCGGCAGTTCGGTCGTTGAGGTGGGAAATGGCGCTTTCAGCCAGTGTGTGAGCCTGATTTCTTTGGAAGTGCAATGGTTAAACCCTGCAAACATTTCGCAGGCCATATTCTATGAAGGATTTAGTCAGCTTGTAAGCATTGATCATATCACGTTGATTGTGCCCGTCGGACGGACAGAGGCTTACCGGTCGTCGACGGGCATTTGGAGCCGTTTTGGTCGAATCGTTGAAAAGGGGGAATCGGTTGCGCTCGTCACTTACCGGACAGGAAACCTGCAATGGAATCTGTCGGGATTTACGCTTACCATCAGCGGAAGAGGGGCGATGCCGAATTATGAAGCCGATCAGGCTCCGTGGTATGAACACCGTCAACGTATCCGGCACATTGTCATATCGGAAGGAGTAACGACTGTCGGAACCCGTGCATTCCGGTATTTGACTGAGGCGGTTTCCGTATCCCTTCCTCAAACTGTCACACTGATTAATGCGGGCGCCTTTTTTCATTGCGACAAGCTTCAATCGATTACGTTGCCGCCGTTGTTGACGGCTATCGGAAACAATGCGTTTGAACATTGCGAGTCGCTGAATTCGATTACGCTGCCGCCTGTTTTGACCCATATCGGAGACCGTGCGTTTGTATTATGCGGAGTTCAAACAATGACCATACCCTGTTCGGTGACGCATATCGGACAACTTGCATTTGGCAATTTGAAGGAATTGGAGGTACGCTGGGAGAAACCTTTTCCTTTTGCAGGAACCATGACTGCCTATCTGTCGGTTTTGATTGTACCCCGCGGCGCAAGCCAGGCCTATCGCGCCAACGGTTTCTGGTCGCGTTACAGTGAAATACGAGAAAGCAATCAGCCGGGTTGCGATGCGAACGGGACGGCAGCAGCAAACTCCGCGACTGCCCTGCCTGCTGCCGGAAATCCGGTCAGCCTGTCTTCACTGACGGTCGGACTGGTGGCGTGGTATACGTTCGACGGCGAAAATGCGGACGATATGACGCGCAGCGGGTTTAATGCCGCCCTGGTTAACCGGCCGTCCTTTACCGCCGAAACGGTTTCGGGAAAAGGAAAGGCGCTCGTCCTGAACGGTCGCCGCCGGCAATTCATGAACATACCGTATAATCCGCTGAACAGGCAGGAAAATTATTCTGTTTCGTTTTGGATAAGGGGCTTCGGAGCGGGGGTGCTGTTTTCAGCCGTCAGCAGCGACAAGTATGTGCAATACGACATTCCGCGTTTATGGGCTGAAAGGGGCGATACAAAGTTGGAATTGTACACCTATACTGCGAGCGGCATACGTCCGTCAACTGCTACCCCGTTTTCATATTCTTACGGGGATATTCAAAAAAGCGGGTGGCACATGGTTACCATCGTGTGCAAATCGGCGGGAAGGGATTGCGTGAAATTGCTGTACATCGACGGACAGTTGCAGGATACGGCCAATGACAGTTTTGGCGATTATTACGGCACACGCACAAAAATTCAATTCGGGGGCAACGGCGACGGCAAGCACCGTATTTTCAATAGCATGACGGTCGACAATATCCGGATTTATAACCGCAGCCTCGAGGCGCGGGAAGTGATGGCCATTTACAACTCGGAAAAAGAATAATTCAAACAACTGAAAAAGTATGTATTCAATAATTCAATAAAATAGTTCAAAATGATAAAATTCAAAATCAGTACAGGTTTAATCCTTTCGTTCCTTTTGCTGTTTGCCTGCAGCGAAGGGACGGTTGAAGTGGAAGAAATCAGGGAAGTCAAAACAGGCAATCAAGTGACCGGGCTGCTCGGTCGGCAACGGGAAACAGAAACAAACGGGGTTTTTTCGTATCCGAAAATCAACGGACTGAAAAACAAAAAGTTTGAGGCGGAAATCAACCGTATCCTCAGGGAAAACGCCGAAAAACTGCATGTGGCGAATGCACTTGAAAGCAATGTCCATTATGAGGTTTTGAACCTCCCGACCGCTTCGAGCCGCTACCTGAGCATTATGCAGACCTCGGTGACCATTCCTGAAGGTACTACGCCCGCCTTCTCCCTGCTTGTATTCAATGCCGATGTCAAAAACAAAAAAATACTTGGAAACAGAGCAGAAGACTGGGGTATCAGCATCGGTAACATGTATCTGATGAATACACTGATACCGTCAATACCCAACAGACCGCGACGTGAAAGTATGGAAATCAGAAGAACGGTTTCGAGATATGAATGGAATGCCGTATATTTCAATGATTTGAGATTTGGAGTCAAAAACGACAGCATTGCTTTCATCTTCCGTTCGACCACCGGCCCGACCTACACGCATCATTATATGGCCATTCCTTACCTGCCGGCCGACGACCTTATGGACGAAGCCTCCGCACTTGAATTTGAGATGTTCATTTCACGTTTCTGCGAGGACAGGGACTTTCAGCTTTCACGCATCAAATTCCCTGCCGGCAACCGACGCATCCCTGTTGACGGCCCCTGTCCTGACAACGACCCGAACTATGAAGAAGGTATGGATGGATGTTATAAACTCGAACCATACAACAAAAATAACTGGAAACATATATCTGTCCTGCACATCACCCCTTTTGACGAAAGCGGCTATTACGGCTTTTGGTACAAAAAAACGAGAATTGCAGAATTTATATCCGGAATCAGTTTTGATATTTCCTACAAATGTACCTTCGAGAAGATAAAAGGTCAATGGTACCTTACAAAATACGATAATTTTTTTTAAATGGAAGGCAAGTCGCTCAGCCCTAAAAGCTGTATTGCAGGTATTATTTATCGGGGTGGTATCATGTTTCCAGTAAAAAAATCAATATTAATCCATTAAAATATCATTGTGAATACAGCCGGATATACTATCTGTACCGGATTTGTTTGATATTCGTTTGAGAATTGACACGCAGTTAGAAAAAGCAAAAAGTTATCTGAACGAAAATAAGATCAAAAATTAAATTATAACTTGAACAAAAAAAATAAATTAGAATAAAAATGAAGTACATAGAAACTTATAAAATGCTGAAAAATAGCATTAACTATGCAGAGAGTCAAATAACAATTCCAGAAGTTGTTGAAGTGCGTAATTTTGCTTTTACGTCAAATAATTGTTATCTTCTTCCGAACGATTCTGTTGAAGACGTACATAATAGTGGTTACGACTTAAGATGTGAAACGGGAATAACACACAAGATGCTCGACATTCACGATACCGATGTAAAGGATAATATTAATTATGTCTATCATGTGTTTTCTCCTGTTGGCTCTGAAAAGGCTGAAAAAATTGTGTTAATGTTTCATGGATTCAATGAAAAGTATTGGCATAAATATTTGCCCTGGGCAAAATATATCGTGGATACGACAGGAAAAACCGTAGTATTGTTTCCAATCTCTTTCCACATGAATCGTGCGCCCCAGGAATGGAGTAACACCCGACTGATGTATGAGGTAAGCAACCGGCGTAAGGAATTATTTCCCGACATTATTGACTCTTCATTATCTAACGTGGCAATAAGCACTCGTCTGCATATAAAACCTCAACGTTTTATATGGTCGGGTTTGCAGGCTTACCATGATGTGATACAATTTATGGATGAATATAAATCGGGGCTTCACCCGTTTATTTCCCGTGATGCCGAAGTTGACATGTTCGCCTACTCCATCGGTGCGTTTTTGGCTGAAATATTAATAATGACGAACCATCAGAACTATTTCGACAAGTCGAAATTAGTTATGTTTTGTGGAGGTCCGGTATTCAACCGTTTGTCGCCTGTGTCAAAATTCATACTCGACAGTGAAGCTAACGTAGCGCTCTATTCGTATATTATCGAACATTTAGACAGTCATCTGAAAAAAGACGAAAAACTAAAATACTATTTATGTGAACGCCCTGAAGGTATCAGTTTTCGCAGTATGTTGAATTACGGATTTATGAGCGATTTGAGAGAAGAGCGCCTTCGTGAAATAGGTCACAGACTGCTGGCTGTTACTTTGAAACAGGATAAAGTGGTGCCACCATACGAGGTTGCAAATACATTACAAGGCAAATACAGAGATATTCCCGTGAAGGTTGATATTCACGATTTACCTTATTCGTATAAACATGAAGACCCATTTCCTGCTTTAGAGAAAAAGATAAGTGACGAAGTAAATGAAGGGTTCAAACGTGTTTTCGAGCCGATAGGCGTTTTTCTCTCTGATAATATAAGATAGTACAGGCAGTCAATTAAATAATATTTTATACAAAAACATCATGGTGAAAAAGTCTATTTATTTATTTTTCATTGCATCCGTTCTCATGGGCGCCGGATGCAGTCATTCGATTGAAAAGCGGTTAGAGCCTGCTACAAGCGAATTAGATGAATGGCTTTTGCGCAACCCTGACAGAGGATTTCGTACAGAGGTTGTTGTGAGAGTCGCCGATGTAGGCAGAGATGGCGACATGGGCAATGTCTATTTTCCTTCGCAAAATGAAGCGACACAAAACCTTCGGACGTCATTAGCGTATTATGCTCCGGAAAACCCTGTCCTTGTACAGTTGTATTTTTATCTTACCGGTTACAACAAAACGCCTGTCATCCCGGACGAAGGCATGAACGTGATACAAGCCAATTTTGATTTTGCACGGAAGGAAAAGATAAAATTATTAGTGCGGTTCGCCTATCAGACTCATCAAGAAAACGGCATTGGAGAAGCCTCACAGGACATTATGCTGGCGCATATACAACAACTGAAACCGCTGCTTGAAAAAAACAAGGATGTTATCCATGTCATACAGGCTGGATTTTTAGGCGCATGGGGCGAATGGCACAGCAATACGCTGGAATGTGACAGACTTGCCCTCCTGAAAGGCATCATTGATATGACGCCACCGGACATATTTATTCAGATGCGCCTTCCGGATTATAAGAACCTGCTCCCAGCCACTGATCCGGATTATCACCGTATCAGTTTTCATATTGACGCCATTTGGGGGGCAGAAGGAGTTCATGACGGTACCGGTGGGGCGGATCCAGGTACAAAACAATGGCAACAAATGACGGTGGAATCTCCCAAACTACCGGTAGACGGTGAATTGTACTGGGGTAGGTGGTCGTTTAGCGAAAACAAATTCGTAGACGGGTTGCAGGTCATCAGGCAACTCAGCGAGCATCGGTATACTTCATTGAGCCTGCACCATAACTATCGGGAGAATGATACCAAAGACAAATATTCCATGCGGTATTGGCAGGAAACAGAAATTACCCCGGAATGGCTTGACGAACATCGGATTTTTTATGCGCCGAGTTGGTTTAAGAACAGGAATGGGCATACCGTTAAGCGCAGTATTTTCGATTTTGTACAGCATTATTTAGGTTATAAGTTAGAAGCAAAAGCTATTCGGGCAAAAACGAAAGGCGAGCAAATAGAAGTCGAATTAGATTTAGTGAATTATGGTTTTTCGGCCTGTTACGGATTAGAAAGCGGATTTTCTATCTTAGATGAAAACAACAACATCGTATCTAAAGTCCAAGCCGGAGAGCCTTCCGAATGGCACAGCCGTTCGGCTTTAGACTATAACGATGCGCACTTACTGACGCATACAGTGAAGGCTGTGCTGCCATTGCCTTCAGAAAGCGCCCCCTACAAAATCGCCTTTTATCTAAAAAATTCATTAGAAAGTTATGCAAGGCTTTCCAACAACATCACTTTCGAAAACGGTTACAATATTCTACTCACTAACCCCTAATAACTAAACTCGAATAACTAACCCATAATAACTACTCTAAATCACCTGTATCCCAGACGGTAGGCTGTCAAAAATGGACTAATGATATCAAAAAATATTCGTTCCAAAAATAATCCCATCGGGATTGAATATCGGTAGAAAATGGATGTTTCTGCAAGGCGCGTTCGGCGGCATTTGTAATGCCGTCGTCTAACACAATCGAATTTTAAATTCGACCGGGATGAAGAGCGGCAATACAATTGCCGCTCAACAAATAGCTCAACTCAGCGACGTACATGAATATGAATAATGCAGGTTAAAGCGCCACAATTTTTTTTGAACGAAAATAAAAATAGAAAAGTCAAATTTTTGACACCTCACCTAACGGGATGCGGGGATACGATAGGCTATCGTCAACTTAATCATTAATCATTAACCATTAATCATTAACCAGATGCGGGGATACGATAGGCTATCGTCAACCGGTATCAAAAAAAAAGTAGGCTATAAGGACGTTTTTTAAAAAAATATTTTTACCTTTGCAGCCGCAAAATTGCAAAACAGAGTTTTATTTAATTATTTTCAAACATGGCAACAAAAATTAGATTGCAGCGATTCGGTCGCAAAGGGTACGCCTTTTATCAGATCGTCATCGCAGACAGCAGGGCTCCACGAGATGGAAAGTTTATTGAAAGGATAGGTTCTTATAATCCGAACACTAATCCTGCTACAATAGATTTGAAGTTCGATAGAGCTTTGTATTGGTTAATGACAGGCGCCCAACCTTCCAACACGACGCGCACGATTTTATCGCGCGAGGGCGTCTGTATGAAAAAACATTTATTGGAAGGGGTGAAGAAAGGCGCATTTGATGAAGCTACGGCAAACATAAGGTTTGAAGCGTGGCTGCAGCAAAAGAAGGCCTCTTTGCAGAAAGTAAAAGACGCTGAAAGAGAGACGAAAAAGGCGAAGGCGAAGGTGCGTTTGGAAGCGGAGAAAGAAGTGAATAAGGCGAAAGCTGAAGAATTGGCTAAGAAAAGAGCCGATCTGGCCGCTGAAGCAAAAGCTGCTGCTACTGCTGCCGCTGCTGAAGCTGCCACTGCTGCTGCCGCTGCTGAAGCTGCCACTGCTGCCGCTACCGAAAAAGTCGTCGAAGTAGAGGCTACCCCCGTAGAAGAACCGACACAAGAAGAAACTTCCGTTGTTGAAGCTACCCCCGCAGAGGAACCGATAAAGGAAGAAGCGCCCGTTGTTGAAGCAACTCCCGCAGAAGAACCGGTACAGGAAGAAGCGCCCGTTGTTGAAGCAACTCCCGCAGAGGAACCGACACAAGAAGAAGCGCCCGTTATTGAAGCAACCCCCGCAGAATAATCCACACAGTAGAGACGTAGCATGCTACGTCTCTACGTCATTACGTTTTTACCTCATATTTCCGTAATTCGATCCGGAAGGTTGTGCCTTTACCTATTTCGGACTGTTTGACGTAAATTTTTCCGCCCGGATAGGATGCTATGATGCGTTTAACAAGCGAAAGACCTAATCCCCATCCTCTCGTTTTAGTCGTATAACCCGGATTGAAAATGGTTTTGAATTTGGATTTGGAAATTCCTTTTCCGGAATCCAAAACATCGATATAGACTTTTTTGGTATTATTTTCTACTTGATACGTAATACTGCCCTGTCCCTCCATGGCATCGACCGCATTTTTTGTCAGATTTTCGATGACCCATGAGAAGAGCGCGTCGTTCATCAGGACTAAGGCAGGCGATTCAGACGGTTTGACTTGCATGACAACTTTCGACGAGATACGTGAACTCATGTATTCATACGACGACTGCAAGGCGTCATTGATATTAAGCGGCAGCATATCCGGTTGGGACCCTATTTTTGAAAACCGGTCGGCGATAGTTTCCAAGCGTTTGACGTCTTTTTCCATCTCATTGAGATAGGTGTTGTCGACTTCTTTCGTTTTCAGGTATTCTACCCATGCGATGAGCGAAGAAATAGGGGTGCCTAATTGATGGGCTGTTTCTTTGGATAATCCGACCCATACCTTGTTCTGTTCGGCTTTTTGGATACTGATAAGTGCGAGGAACGAGAGGATGATAAAAGTGAAAACGACCGATAGCTGGATATAGGGAAACATAAGCAGCCTTTTCAGAAAAACGGAATCATCATAATATAAATACTGGCTTTGTCCGCCATCGTCAAATTTAATTTCAATGGGTTTATTTTTAGCTTTGAATCCATTCATCTTCTGTTTCAGAAAAGTCTGTTTCATTGCCTCAGATGTGTATTTTTCCGGTATATCAATGTTTCGAATGCCGCTAATGGAATCGTTTTCAGCCAAATACAGGATGACGGGGATAGAAGTGTTGGCTTGCATTTTGTCCACAAGCATCAGCGTAAGCGTAGATGTCGCCTCTCTATATTTCTCTTCAAGTTCTTTATAATCTGGAGAAACCTTGCTGTCGGTTTTCTCCATGTCGACCAGCATCTTCATCGATTCAGCCCATTCTTCAGCCTTATAAGTTTCTTCTTGCGCCAGGTTAGCGCTTAACGAATTGGAGAAATAAACGGTAGCTATCACAATCAATAAGGCTATCAGCATGAACACGTAAGCCCACCATTGTCTGAAATCATAAATATTTTTGCTCATAATCTAAACGGTTTATAGAGCAAAAACGTAAAAACACAGATAATATTGTGTCGGTAAAAAAAATGGATAAGGCCGGCTGTTTTGGCGTTTGCAGGATTAGCCAATCAATTGTCTATTCGTTTGCTCGCCCAGTCGATTATTACCTGCGCCTCTTTAAGTCCGTACTGTACGATTATATAACTTAAATTTCCGTCGTACCCCATCGACTTGTGCAGGGTGTCATAAGAACTCATCAGAGTTCGAGAAATCTTTTTGTCTACTTTGACGACGGCTTCCTGGTAATCTTTTAGATCAGGTCGTTGTCCTTTTTTTAGTCCGGCTTTTATTTTCAGCGCGGCGTCGAGGGCTACGAGCACGCCGCACCATGCAGCGTGTCCGGCAAGTTTTACATACTTTCGGTCGGTGTAGTAGTCACCGTCTTTCCCTGCCTTTTCGGAAAGAATTTGCCTTGCATTCTGGATATAACGCTCGGCTTCCTGAATTTGATTGATCTGTTCCATAGTTGTTGTTAAAAAAATGCCGGTATTCTTGATTACATGACTTTGTGACCCCGGTGCGATTCAAACGCACGACCTTCAGAACCGGAATCTGACGCTCTATTCACTAAGCTACGGGGCCTTGGGGATGGAGTAAAACGCTGCAAAAATAGATAAAATTTTTCAGTTTACAAAAAATTTAAGTTTTTTTATATTTCTGAGGGTTGGAATATGAGATTTTATTTTGTATGTTTGCAATTTGAAACTGTGAA
>Ga0099364_10013384_pt1 | contig 11014 bp, 9 predicted proteins | sample TergutTh196P3_FD_73070 | JGI IMG/M metagenome (GOLD analysis project Ga0099364, IMG submission 73070) | Microcerotermes parvus P3 segment gut microbial communities from Pointe-Noire, Republic of the Congo - Th196 P3 | ecosystem: Host-associated > Arthropoda: Insects > Digestive system > Gut ... | reverse complement strand
GGATCGCCATCCTTGTACTGCGGAACATCGAACACCGTTTGCCGCACCTTTCGCGGCTGCTCTGGCTTGCCGTGCTGCTCACCGGCTGGTGCTGGATGCAAGCGGTGATAGAGGTTCCCTACCATTTAGCCGGTACTCCGGCTTTGGAGACGGCAGTAGAGCCGGCGACTGTGTCGCCGAGTGGTTGGGTCGAATCAGAACCGGTTCAGAGCCGCAACCGGGAGGTTGCGACGTTCGATTCGCGACCTTCCGGTCGCGGCTCTGATGCACTGATCCCAGATGAGGCGACGACCTTGCCAACCTTTGCGGAACCGGAGTACCGGCTCGATGATGATTCCGTCATTGCGCTGCGCTCCATTCCGGCTTTTGTTGCCGCCCTCTGGCTTGGCGGAATGCTCATCACGATACTCCTATCAGCAACAGGCTACATTCGTATCCTGCTCCGCTTGCGATACACGACTCTCGCAGAGGACGCTCTGGCGAAACCGTGGAAAAACTTGCTGGCGCAGCACGGCATCGACTCGCGAACGATACCGATGTTGCTGTCGCAAGATGTAGGACCGGCATTGATTCAAACGCCGCTCGGCTATCGGCTTGTCGTGCCGGGCGAACTTTGGAGCGAACTGTCGGTATCGGGTCGGCTTGGGATTTTGAAGCATGAATTAGCCCACTTCCGGCGGTGCGACGTTTGGAAGTCCTTTTTCGTGCGGATTTTGACCTTGCCGCATTGGTTCAATCCGGTCGCTCACTATGCGGCGAATCGGTTTGACGAACTGGCAGAGCAACTCTGTGACAAGGAAGCGTTTGCAGGAGAGCGAGAGGGCATTTCGGAGTTTGCCGAAGTGCTTCTCTTGTTGCATGAAAACGCTCCCACGCATTTTGTTGCCCGGCAATCCATTTTCGGACGTAATCTGAAACGTCGGGTTGCGTCGTTACTGAACAATCCTCAATCAGAAAGGACGACTATTATGAGAAAGACATTACTCGTTATCGGAGCCGCCGCGATTGTGTGTGCGGCACTGTTTCGCGTCGAATTTGTTGAAAAAACGACAGCGCAAAACACAGAGCCCGTAACGTCAGTTAGGGACTCCCTGGCTAACGCCGCGGGCTCTGTAAACGATGAAACTGTGAATGATGCCGACTCTGCCGAACTGCGTCTGCTCGTTACGGACGAAGAGAACAATCCGCTTCCCGGCACGAAAATCGTGCTGCAATACGGTCTCCAAAGTCAGTATTCGCACCAATGGGAAACGGGTGCTGACGGTATCGGCACCACAAGAATCCCGCTTTTTGCCGCCAATAGCGAAAGCCAAATCATTCTTCTCGGCAAAGAAAAGGGAATGAGTGCAAGGAGGTCACTTTGGAAGATTCCCAAAGATTGGACACCGCCTACACCCATAGAATTAACCCTATCAATCTACAAAAAGACGCGTATTTTCACGGGAACCGTCGTTGATTCCAACAATAATCCCGTCAAAGACGCAGTCGTCGGCAGCGACTGGGATCAACCATTACATTGGGCTCGAACAGACAAAAACGGTCGGTTTGAATACTATGCGACCAACGTTCCGGTCGAGTCGCTCTTTGCCATCAAAGACGGTGTAGGAGCCAATGCGATTTCGCCCGATTACGACAAACCGGAAGAACGTTGGAAAACCCAAAATCCAGAAGGAGTCGAAGAATGGCGAAGACAAGAGAAGCACAATAATGGTCCCTTCACTCTGAAACTGACGAAAGGTCAGCCGGTTTCCCTTCGGGTAGTCAATCACGAAGGGAATCCGATAGAGGGTATGACGGTTGGTCCGGTATTTTTTTCAACGGACTACCGCTATACCAAAGAAAATCGACAGTGGAATACATACGATCTTGCTCGACATTATTGGAACAAAAAAACGGATGTTCAAGGCATGGTACGTTTCGATTCCCTTCCGATGGAGGGTTATGATATGATTACGTTCGACGCTTGGGGAACTGATCCTCGTGTGGACAAAGATGCAACGTCAAGCCGCTTTGGTCAAGGCACTGCTGTATGGCGAAGCCGGACAAACAATAACGACTTGGTTATTTCTGTGCAAAGACAGGTCATGCTGGAAGGTTCGGTACGCGATACCGACGGTTCACCACCGCCTGTGCCGATGCAAATTTCCTTCGTCGGAAGAACGTGGATGGATGCTGGACCACATACCGACCATGCTGGCAATTTTACCCTTTTTGTCAATGCCAACGAGATCGTTTCTGTTCATCCGGTTAGCGACGAACGGAATTATCCTGGAATCGGTGTTGCCCGTGCGATGATGAATATCGATGTCGGCGACGGCTGGAGAACGCCTGCTCCGCGATTCGATTTCGTGCTGGTCGAAGGGACAAAAGTTTTCGGTAAAGTTGCCGCCGATGATTCAGGTAAACCGCTTTCACAGACGCGCGTTGCGATTTTCGACATGGCATACGACCGGAAAGAAGGACCCGTCGAAACGAATCGGCTTTTCATTGTCATTGAAGTCAATGCGGCGGGTGAATTTGAAACCCGGCTGCCGCAAGGAAGGTTCCGCTTCAAAATCAATGAAAAGGAATCAGATGTCGTCTTGGAGATACGCGAAGGGGACGCGGAAGTGCAAATCAATTTCGATGCCGAAGGAAAGGGTACGATTAAAGAGATGGCGGCTGTGCCGCTCTAATCCGCAAACTTGTCGATGGACCGCCCAACGAATTGCTCCGACTCATTTTTTAGATTTTTTTGCTTGCGGCTTTGATGTCCCCGCTTGTTTTGTACGGCATCGCTTCGGGACTCGTGGGCGAAGATGGAGAAGAATCGTAAAGTTTAGGGTAGTCCGCCAACACGTTTTCCCAAACCGTAACGTTGTAGAGTATCGGGAGTCAAAAACCTCATTTTCAACCTCATTGACAAAAAACCAAACAACCTCAGTAGCCAATGCGCCCTGAAAAACTAACCTCATTTACCCCATTTTACACACGTCAAAATGAGGTTGAAAATGAAGTTGTCTTTAGAAAAGGACTAACCACAACGACACAAAGAATACACGAAAGGAAAATGGTAAATTATTGCCGTAAGGATACGCAGAGTGCGCAAAGAATCTTGTATTATTAGAGGTTCCCTTGATTATTTGGCGAAATTTCGGGTGGAAACGAAAACTAATACATTACCATTGTTATCACGATATTGGACTTCTCCCACAAAGGCATCTTCTTCGAGTCGTGTTACAACTCGGAACGTACCGTTAAATGGCTGTATATCGGGTCCGAGAATGAAATTTTCGCCGGAAAAATCCGGATCCGATTTCCGTTTTGTTTCGGCAATGTGGAGAGCATCGTTGAGCAGGAGCCGAGATTGTGTACGTAGTAAGTCTTGCCGGAATTCTTGTCGGTCACGAAGTATTTGCGGCAATACTATACCTGCGACGATACCTAGGACAGCGAGCAGTACGATGGCAATGAACAACGCTGCACCGCGGTGAAGAAGGGGGGGAGAGGAACTAGGCATGATGTTACGTAACGTTGTCGGCTGAAAATTCGCCCTTGCATTCATATTATCCGATTACTCGATGTTTTTCAACACGGGCGACATGGACGGGGCGTAGCGGCGAAATGTTGGAAACAGATAACCTTTCGATTTTTCGTGCCAATCACTCTTCTCTCTTGATTCGTCAACTCCAAACGCTAAAATAGTGCAAAACATGATTTGACGACCGACCGATGAACGAACTGACTAAAACCTCGATATTCCTTCTCCTCGCCGCCGCCCTCGTTGCCGGAGCGTTTATAAGCCGACCCAACGCACGCGATTTTCAAGCCGAAGAGCTACTCGGAAAACCCCTCTTTCCACAGTTTATCGATCCGCTCGGCATCAAATCCCTCGAAATCGTCCGACTCGACACAGCCGGAAGACAAAACGAATTCCGCATCGCCGAAGTCAACGGTGTCTGGTCAATCCCCTCACACGATAACTATCCCGCCGACGCCCGAGACCAAATGGGAAGAACCGCGGAAGCATTGACCGACCTGATTGTACTCGAAGTGATCGAACCAAGCGGAAGAGATTCGATTGACTTTCAAACGCAACACGGCGTAATCGATCCGACCGAAGACGGCACATCTCTCGGCGATAGCGTCGGTATCAAAATCACGCTCGGCGGAGAAAACGAGGCAACACTCGTCAATCTGATTGTAGGGAAAACCGTCGACCAATCACAATCGCAAGATAGAATGAATGACGGCGAAAGCCTCCGCTATGTCCGCATTCCCGGTCAAGCACCGGTCTATGTCGTCAACATTGATCCGAGTCATTTTTCGACGAACTTCGATCAGTGGATTGAGAAAAACCTGCTCGACATCAGCACCTTCGACATCAAAGAATTTTTCGTGGATCAGTATTCTCTTTCCGTCCGACCTGTTGCGACAACGCAGGGAACGCAGCTGGTGTTAGCACCTTCGTTTATCGGCGACATCACGCTTGGATACGACGGTTCCGCTGTCGGTGCTGCTAAATGGTCGCTCAATCGATGGATGACATTTGAAGGAGCTAATCTCGAATATAAGGAACGGCAACTCGAGTCGAGTAGAGAATTGAATACCGCAACACTGGATTCTATGGTATCGGCATTGAACGATTTGCGGATTGTCAGTGTTCTCAAAAAACCAGCGGGACTAGCCTCGGCACTTCGGGAAGGCATCGCGTTTGACAATATCGAACAGGATGATCCGATACAAAAATCGATGGAGGAGACCGGCTTTTGGCTGGTGCCGTTGCCAGACTTGAAAGGAGGAACCGAAACAACGAAAACGCAGTTGCTCTCGGATGAAGGCGACCTGCAACTCCGATTGAAAAACGGTATCGTCTATAATCTTCGTTTCGGTGATTTGACAGGAACCTCTTCGGAAATAGAGTCGGACGAAGGCGTGCTGGAGGCGTCGCCGGCGATGGGAGTCAATCGTTATCTTTTCATTACGGCGGAGTTTGACGCTTCGATCATTCCATTGCCGGAGTTGAAACCTATGCCGGAAGATTTAACTGAGACCTTGGCTGAAGAAATAGAGGTGATAGAACTTGCCAATCGGCGTGAAACGGAGCGTTACGAAGCCGAAATTGAGCAGGGACAAAAGCGTGCGTCGGAACTGTCCGACCGCTTTGCCGACTGGTACTATGTGATATCGGAGGATGTTTATAAGAAGATTCATTTGACGGACATGAATGTTTTCCGCTTTGTCGTGCCGGAGATTGATTTGCCGAGTATGGACGACTTCGGTTCGGTATTGGGCGGTAGTGTCTCCGGTGTACCGGAGATAGAATCTGTGCCGTCGGTCGATCATTTGCCGGACTTACCGGAGGTCAATCTCGAATTTGAGGAAATGTTTTAAGGAAACCTCTATACTGCAAACGGTATGAAAATGTTCCTCGAACACTTCGCCAATGGAATCGAAATGGACGGCGATAAGATCGTTGCCGTTATTGCGGAGCAGACGAAGACTGGACGCAAATTCCGTTTTGCCGGTTCATTTTTCGTCGATACGACGGGGGACGGCAACCTCGGCTATCTAGCCGGTGCGGATTACGATATGACCATCGAAGAGGGACACATGGGACCGTGCAATCTTTGGAATGTCATTGATACAGGTTCACCGCAGACATTTCCTCGAGTTCCCTGGGCACTCGATTTGACCGACAAGCCGTTTCCCGGTCGAGCGAACAAGAATCCGAACGACCTCGGCGGTTGGTATTGGGAAAGCGGATTCTATCACGATCCTATCGAAAAAGGGGAATACATTTGGGAGATTGAAGTTTATACGACGAAAGAGTGATTGTGCGAAAATCGTTGAGGGAACTTCTAAAAATCAAATTTTTATATTGATTTGTGCCGAAACGCAACGAATCGACACTTTGTGCACTTTGCGTAACTCTTTGCGCCCTTTGCGGTTAAAAAAGGATTTAACCGCAAAGTACGCAAGGAACGCAAAGAAAAACAACTTAGACTCCTGTTTGCGGTATATTACTTTCCGGCGGAATCCTTATGGCAGTTACCGAAAAAGTCTGCTCTAAAAACATCATTCTTACGAACGCTGCTCTGCCAACATTATGGTCGAGGTCCGCCGCCGCCCGGTGGACCGCCGCTCGGACGTGCCCCGCCGCGCCGACCGCCCTCTTGCTGTCCGCCCTGTCCTTCCCCTTGTCCGCCGCCTTGTCCGCCTTGTTGCTGCGTCGCCTCCCGACGCATCTGTTCAAGGAACTGGTCTTCTTCACCAGGATCCTCTTCATATTCAGACTCCTCTTCTACTTTCGGCAAATCGACTTTATCCCGATGTACCATCGCTCCCAACACCACTTCGTCGCCGACATCCAAGCCTTCGAGAATCATCACTTCTCTATCATTGGCGGGACCTATTTTAATTTCGACTTTGTCCCACTTGCCCTCTTTGAATGTAATCGCATACGTCTTGCCGCCGTGGGCAAAAATCGCCTGCGTCGGCAAAAGCAAGGCATTGGGTATCTCATTCACCACGATCCGCGCCTCGGCAGTCAATCCCGTCTTAACCCCCTCCGGCGGATTGAGGATCCTAACCGTTGTCAGGTACTCTCGCGACATCGGCCCCGCTCCGAAACCGCTCGGTTCAGGAAAGGAATTGACTTGAGTTACTTCGCCTTCAAAGACATCATTCAAAAAGGCTTCGAGCCGAATGGACGCTTTTTGACCAGGTCTGATATATCGGACATTGGATTCGTTGACCAGCCCTTTCACCTGCATTTGCGTCGGATCAGGAAGATGCAATAGAATCTCTTTATCGCTGACTCCTTTGCCTTCTCTAATGAGGTCTGCTTCTCCGCCCCAGCGGGGCATATAATAGACGACCTGCCCCGCGTTCGGTGCGTAGATTTTGCAATTTTCTAACTGCTGCTTCAAGTGGTTCAAGCGGTCAGTTGCAATTTTAAGGGTCAGTTCGCGTGCTTTGACGGTTTCTTGAATCGTGTTGATGGCAGCCTTGTATTGGGTCACCATTTTCTCCTTCGTGAAGGTTTCCAAGATTTCGAGTTTCTTTTTGGCGATTTCTTCGGCTTTTTCCGCTTTTTCGTACTCTATTATTGCTGCGTCTAACTGAGTTTTCGTAACATAGCCGCGTTCAAACATACGTTCGGCGTTTATCACTTGCTCTCCTTGGGTACGAACCTGTTCCTCGGCGGTAAAGATTTCATTTTGTATCGTCATTTGCGACTGCACAAATGTTCCTTCGAGATATTCGGTGAGGGTCAGTTCTGCGTTTTTAAGATCAGCCAGCGACTGTTCCAGTCTCGATTGTTCTTCGATAACGGAGACCTGTTGTCTTTCGACTTGTTCTCTGAGCCAGGCGGAGTCGAGTTCGACGAGTAGGTCTCCTGCTTCAACGAGGGTTCCTTCAGGAACGACTGTAACGATTGTAAGCCCGCCCATTCTTGCGCTTTCGACTCGTACACGAATTTCTTGGTTTCTAGCACTATCGACGCTTCCTCTTCCGAGGATTTCGTGTACGAAGGCATCTTTTCTGACGGCAACGAGTTGCGGCGGTTCGACTTTGACAGTTTCACGCAAGCGTCCCCAGCCGTAGTAACCGCTAGCGGCGAGCAGAGCAATGACGACAAAAATAATTAGTGAGCGTTTGAGCATCGGAACACCTTAACCGAGAATCCTGTTTATCCCATCGACAAACTAAGGTCTATTCTACAGGAAAAAAGGGTTCAACGGAATACGTTAACAGAGCTGCCCTTAACAGACCAGGAGAGTATACACATTGCCAAACGGTTTCCGATTTCGTACAATGGACACTCTTGGAAGTCGTTCCAGCTTAAGATATGCCTAAATCCGAGAAGAAGAATACATCGAAAATTCCGCCGACGCTGGACCGTGTTATTGCGGCGGCAAAAGTTGCCGAAGACAATAAAGGACACGACATATTAGTTCTCGACGTCAGAGAATTGACGAAGTCGTTCGACTATTTTCTGATTATATCCGGGGGGAGCCGTCGGCAGTTGTGCGCTATCGGAGACGAAATTCAACGCAAACTCGTCGCCGAACTGGGAGACGAATGTCTCTCTGTTTCAGGACATACCGAAGGAAAATGGATAGTCATCGACTACGGCGACATTATTGTGCATCTCTTTGAACCGGAGACACGAAAATACTATGCTCTCGAAGAGCTCTGGGGCAAAGGAATAATAATTAACGTTGCGGAAATGTAATGATTCGACCTTAAACAATATATTCACTGGACTTCTGCAAAATGGCATTTGGCTCTGTAAATATAGGCATAGAACACATATCTTCCCTTTCCAAAGTGGGGTACATTTTCTAAAAATTGGCCTTTACACGGAGTCGGCTTTCGGTGTATACAATCCCTTATCAAATACGGAGATGTTTTACTGGAGAGTTCTTTTGTTTTGTATTCAGAAATCGCAGACAATCCTTCGGAATATAAAAAGCACAGCATCCTCCGTTTTGTAGACAATTATGCAAAGGAGTATATCGGCAGCGAACGAACACCAGAAGCCTTGCCGATTGCAAACGACATGATGAAAAACCGGCATCAAAGCGTTTGACGCTGCTCATGTCGCCTGTGCAGTGTTAGCGGAGTGCGGTTGTTTTATAACGACCGACAAGGGAATTTTGAGACACAAAACAGACCGAATTAAACTTGTAAATTCGATAGAATTTGTAAAACTTTGGGAGGCAGTCCTATGATTAACGATGTCGCAACTAATGCAATTATGAGTGCAGGAATGAGATGCCTCGTAGAAAAACTCGGTATTGTCGAAGCGGAAACGTTTATTTCTGTCATTAGGGAAAGTTCTTTTGACTATACCGAGTGGCGGCACGACCATCTTTGGCAAGGCATGTCCCTTGACGAGATATTTCAACTCGCGGCGGAGCGGGAAAAAGCAAGGAAAACGTAAGATGGCGATTCAGAACCCCCCGTTTTAGCAAGGGGATTTATCCCCTTGTTCGTTATGCCTCACCGAAGGAAAACCAACGCCGCCCTGCTCCTGCGCCGGCGACAAATTGTCCCAAAGAGACGAGGTCGAAACGCAGTCGTTGATACGTCACCGCTCTCCCGGCTACGCACTCTTGACGTTCATCGACCGTTTGTTAGAATGAGACCATGACAGTAATACATTTTCAAGCACATGTTTCGGACAGTGGAGTGATAACGCTTCCGCCGCTCCCTGAAACTTTTTACGGTGAGGATGTTACCGTGAAGGTTGACATAGGCAGCAAACCGAAGCGTGAAATATCGCTCGACGAAATTTGCGGTGCAGGCTGGGCTGATGATGAACGAACCACCGAGGAAATTATCCGTGAAATTTACGAAGCCCGAACCATGGGAAGAGAAAGGGAACCATTGTGAAAAATTTTCTCCTTGATTCCGATACATGCATATCGTTCATCCGCGGCAACCAAAATGTCAAGAAAAGTATCGCCTTGGCTGGTTCAGAGAATTGTTTCATATCTGAAATCACAGAGGCAGAACTGCGTTTTGGAGCCGAGCGATGCAATCGGCGTGAAAGAGAACATGGTGTTGTCGATTTGTTGTGCGAAAAGTTTACGGTACTTCCCATCACCGAAGTGATCCGCACTTTCGCCGCCGAAAAAGCACGGCTGTGGACTATCGGGCGAAAAATTGCCGACTTCGACCTGTTGATTGGCGCAACGGCTTTGTATCACGGTCTCATTCTCGTAACAAACAACATGCGGCACTTCGAGCGTATGCAATCGCTCCGACTGGAAAATTGGATGTACGAATCCGAAGAGGCGGGAACGCAATCGTAAGATGGCAATGTTAGCCGCCGCACTCGTGCGGCGCAGTCAGCGCAGCGCAATGACGAAAAAGAGTGAGGCGGCGTTAGCCCCCCGGTATTTAGCCGGTACTCCAGTTTAACTCACCGAAGGAAAACCACCGCCCAGTCGCTCCTGCGCCGGCGACATATTGTTCCAAAGAACCGGGGACGCAGCGCAGTCCTCGGACTCCCCATATCCCTTCGAAAATGGTACAATCAAATGGAGTGTTGCTTGTCTATTTTTGCAAAAAAAACATGAAAAATGATGTTCGAGATAGAATCAAAGCGTTAAGCAAATCCGCAATTACGTTTGAAGATAACTGGACGTGGGATGTCTATTTAGCAGTATTGGACATTATCGAAGCAAATGGATGGAAAGACGAAGGAGTTGTCGAATGTCTTCCTCCAAAGATTCAAACGATTTATCTGTTAGAAGAGTTGAAGGCAACGATTAACAACGATGGTTTCCTTTCGGTTTTCTATAATGGGGCTCTCAGTGCTATTAAACGATTGAGAAATGCCATGCGAAATGCCATCAGTGTTCCCGGATTACAGAATATCGGTGATCTTTTTGATGAGGCATTTCAGTTGGTGGAAAATAAACTAAAATGGCCTGGTGAATACGTGAATCTTGTCTCTCTAATGGACGGTGCGCAACCATATGATTTTTTTGGTTGTGAGATAACAGATCGTATTGACGAAATTGAGAAACTGATTTCAGCCATTCTTTTCGCAGATGAATTTTGAAAAACTCATGGAATTGTACTTGAAATCGTAGCCCCACATGCAAATTTTTTTGAAGTATTGCACTACATCCCCGGCTCAATTCTCCGTCATTACGCTGCGCTCCATTCCGGCTTTTGTGTGCGCCTCGCAGGCGAGGCGGCTAACAACGCAATCTTACGATTGCGGCTCTGATATTCTAACTCCTAACTTCACCAAAAATGTTCACTCTCCAAGCCCCTTTTCACCCTTCAGGCGATCAACCGCAGGCAATCGCGGCACTGATACAAAGCATAAATGCCGGTCAGAAAATGCAAGGACTCAAAGGAGTTACAGGCTCCGGCAAAACCTTCACAATGGCTAACGTCATTGCTCACTTCAATCGACCGGCACTCGTGATGTCGCATAACAAAACCCTCGCCGCTCAACTGTACAGCGAATTCAAAACCTTCTTTCCCGATAACGCCGTCGCCTATT
>Ga0099364_10013383_pt1 | contig 11014 bp, 15 predicted proteins | sample TergutTh196P3_FD_73070 | JGI IMG/M metagenome (GOLD analysis project Ga0099364, IMG submission 73070) | Microcerotermes parvus P3 segment gut microbial communities from Pointe-Noire, Republic of the Congo - Th196 P3 | ecosystem: Host-associated > Arthropoda: Insects > Digestive system > Gut ... | reverse complement strand
CGATGCTTACACTTCCTTCAGAACAGGCATTGCAGAAGGCAGATGCTGAAGAAGTTGCAGCGGTAGGAAAACCCGCAATTAGCGGCAATATGGCAAAGTTCCCGCAGCCTCGCCGTCCTGTTTGGCGCGGGATATTATGTTTTGCCAAGTTCAAAATCACGCCGGCGGGCGCTTTTTCAGCCGGTTGTGGAAGAAGCCAAAAAAAAATAACGCCAGCAAAATGTTCAAATTTAAAGCATTACGACAAATGAAGAGGGCAAAAATGAAAATTTTCGAAAAAAAATTGAACAAAAATTTGGTGGTTTAAAAAAAAGTTAGTAGGTTTGCGAGAATTTAAAAATTTAAAAATTTAATCGAAATGAGTAATAAAGGAATAAAAGAATTTGGTAGGGATATAGACCCGAATGTGTTAAAAGACATGCTGGATAGCCCTTTGTGGAAAAACTATTTGAAAAAAGATTGCAAGGGTATAGACCCCAAAGGTGAAGATTGCAAACCAAGTGTGTTTCTCGCAGTCAGAAATGGTTGGATTGGTTTTTACCACAAAGGAGGTAAATTGTTTGGCTATAGGGAGGAAAGAGGTTTCGAAACGCATATTAAGTATGCCGCTATTGCAAGCCCAAAAGATAAAAAGCCCCAAGATGACCAAGACAAAAAAGAAAGTCCTTATGTGAACAAAGATGATTTGGAAAAATTTGAACTGATTAAAACGTTCGAAGAGGACGATGCCTACACGGGAATTAAGAATAACTGTGCACGCTATTCAAAAGGCACAGAAGCAGAAGGAGTTTCTGAAATGTGCAATAAAAACTCGTATCTTTCTGATAATGATATTGTTGTTTTGGATATTGAAGTTTCGTTTGAGAATAAGGAGAAAAAAAAGAACAAAATTGACATTTTGCTTTATAGCAAAAAGTTTCAAACTCTTAAATTTGTTGAAGCAAAACTTTTTTCCAACTCTGAAATATGGTCTTCAAAAAAGCCTAAAGTAATCGAGCAAATTGAAAGGTATGAAGAGCAGATAAAACTTAAAAAGAAAGAAATTATTGAGGCATACGAAAAATATATCGAAATAATTAACAAAGTGTTCGACAAATCAATACCTCCTCCCAAAGTGGTTGAAGATGAAGTTGCTTTACTAATTTTTGATTTTGACAAAGACCAAAGGAGTGGGCGACTTAAAAATTCAATAAAGGACAACGAGGCTTTTCGAGCACATAAGCACAAATTATGGCCTGTTGGGGGTATTGAAGATATTGTACTTAAAAACTTTTGGGACCCTTCAAATCCAAAAATTATCAACCCGTGACCATCACCATCCATCGCGGCACTAACCAGATAGGCGGTTGCATCACCGAAATTTCGAGTAGTCGGGCTCGGATTTTCATTGATATGGGCGATGAGTTGCCTTCGGAAAAGAAAAAGACCGATATCGAAATTGAAGGCGTCACTGAAGGCAAACGTAACTGTGATGCTATTTTTATCACTCACTATCATGGCGACCACGTGGGGATGTATAGCAAGGTATTGCCGGACATTCCTATATACACAGGCGAAGTGGCTAAAGAGATATTTCTGAATTTGAAAACACACTGCAAAGACGAACACATCGAAATTATCAAGCGTTTTGAGACTTTTAAAGTGGCACAAGAAATGAAGGTAGGGGATATGATAATAAAACCTGTTCAGGTAGACCATTCCGCCTTCGATGCGTATATGTTTCGTGTTGAATGTGAGGGCAAAAGGATATTACACATGGGCGATTTTCGTACACACGGACTGACAGGCAAATGGATGTTGCCACGACTTGAAAAACATATTGGAGAAGTTGATGTGCTGATAACCGAAGGAACAACGCTTTCGCGAACAGAAGAAAATGTTATTTCCGAATATGAATTGCAACAAAAAGCCCGCAAACTGTTAACCGAAAACAAATACGTTTTTGTGATGTGCGCTTCCACGAATATCGACCGTATGGCTGCGTTTCACAATGCAACGCCTCGCGGCAAGTATTTTATTTGTGATAAATACCAAAAAGGCCTTTTGGAATTTGTTGCCGAAAACGCACGTTCGCAGCAATACAAATTTGAAAAGGGGATTTATCATTATGGCGACAATCTTCTCGAAGAAATGCGTGAAAAAGGTTTCTGTATGATGGTTCGAAGCGAAAGTCCAAACAAAAAAGACCCGATTTTCAGACCTTTAATGAAACAATTTCCCGACCACTTGTTTATTTACTCCATGTGGGAAGGCTATCTTAAAGGCGAGGCAAAAATTGAAAGCATAGCAGAAATGGTTCCTTCGGGTTATGAGTATTTGCACACCAGCGGTCATGCCACACGCGATGCTATCAGGCAGGTTTGCGAAACGGTAAAACCTAAAATCATTATCCCTATTCATGGGCAAGCGCAGCATGAATTTGAAAAAATGGACTTGTGTGGCAAGGTGGAAATATTGACGGATGGCAAAAGTTTTGTAGTTTGATGTAATGTGAAAATAACAATTTAAATTTATAAATTTATATATTATGTGGATAGGTATTGTATTTAATAGGGAAACTATAAGACCGGTTGAACATGCTATAGCCAGGAATGAAAAAGTAGTATGTGGTAATCTTCTTGAGGCGTTCCATAATAACGAAAAAAATGAAATTATCAGAGTTAAAATCACATTCAAGGATTTTACAAAATTCCTTTTCGAGGAACTCAAGGGGTTGGGTATACGCACCTTTAGGAAAACGAAGCGTCTCTTCTTTAGGAATAATAGAAAAGGGCAGGTACGCTATTTATGATGATAAGGTAGAAGGTAGGAAAGTATATTCACTACATTCACTACTCAAAAATTTTTAATTCTTTAATTCTTTGTAAATTTTTTTTATATTGTGCGGCGTTTTTGCATAATTGTTAATTATCTTTGCACCAAAAATATTTGATAATTAATAATTAAAATTTTATGGATTATACAGAGTTTTGTAGTGAGGTTAATAAGCATTATGATAACATATTATCAGAATTGGTTGGAGAACCGGACCTGCATAAAAGTAAAGACGATAATAGTGTTGAGTGGACAATATCGTCATTTTTGGCAGAAATTTCAGACTTCGTAGACTTTTTCAAAAGACGTTCGGGGTCAGGAACATTTGAGTGGTCGGGGTCAATAGAAGGCGAGACCGTAGACCTCTCATTAACAGTAGAGATTGAAAAATCTGCATGGTGCGTATTCATAATGAATGGATACAAGATGACAATGTATGTGCGATTTATGGACAATCTACATACTGCGTTATATGAGTTATGGTTACGATTGCGCAAACCAAGAGAAGGGTGTAACATCAAACAAATTCAAACAGAAGACCAAAGGTCAATGCTCTCAAGTTTGGTGGCAAGATGGTTTTTCAGGCAAAAATCACCAGTTGCAAAAACTATGAAAAAACAAAAGGGATACATATCAGTAATTGCAGAGCAAAGACAAGTCAAAGTAATTATATATGTTATTAGAACAGACAATCTGGTTGTGATAGAAAACTCTTGTTTCAATGAAACATGGGAACAAATTCTTAATTTAATAGGATGAGTATAAATTAAATAATATATCAATGGAAAATTCAATTTATAAGTTAATCGAAATACAATACAGGAATTATAAGCCTCAATATCCTGATTTTAAGATATCCTACGAAACAGTGGGCTATTTTTCGAGCATCGCTAATGCCGAGCAAGCGATGAAAAATAAGATTGGGAGATATCGTAATCCTCCTTTTGGTTTTTGGATAAAAGAGCAAGTTCTCGACCTTTTAGAAGGTGAGGCAATGAAAAGCAAGCGAAGTTATTTATCTGACGGCTCGCTTTGGGATGTGTGGAATGCGTTGGAATTAAGAGATGTAGACAGTTGGGTAAGGTTTAACGGTCGTTCCGAAGACGAAATGCGTTTTAACTCGGGCGATATAGTCGAAATTGTATTAGAATATGAGGAAGTCGTAGTTCTCGGAATAGCGCTTCTTACTCCTCCTACAATTGAGGAGGCAAAGGAAGATGGTTTCCCTTTAGACTACTATTATGTATCACCTTATTATGTCGGATATAACGATAACGGTAGTTACATTCATTATCATGAAGCGCCAATTGATTTGTTTCCTCCGCGTTTTCCGGTCAGTGATGAATTGCAGAAAAAGTTAAAAGATGCGTATAAAAATATACCTAAAGAAAAATATAGTGAATTTATTGAAGACTGAATAATAAATTAAATAAATAATATATCAATGGAAAATTCAATTTATAAGTTAATCGAAATACGATACTGGGATAATGAGCCTCAATATCCTTTATTTAAAATACGTTATGAAACGAAGGGCTATTTTTCGAGCGTCGCTAATGCCGAGCAAGCGATGAAAGAATATATTGAGGAATATAAGCCTAATCGTATTTTTGGCTTTTTGATAAAAGAGCATGTTTTCGACCTTTTAGAAGGCGAGGCAACGAAAAGCAAGCGAAGTTATTTATCTGACGGCTCGTTTTGGGATGTGTGGAATATGTCGGAATTGGAAGATGTAGACAGTTGGATAAGGTTTAACGGTCGCTCCGAAGACGAAATGCGTTTTAAACCGGGCGATATAGTCGAAATTGTAGTGGAAGATATAAAATCTGTAGGTCTCGGAGTAGTGGTTCTTACTTCTCCTACAATTGAGGAGGCAAAGGGTGATGCTTTCCCTTTAGACTACTATTATGTATCACCTTACTTTGCGGCAGATTACGATGATGGTCATTACGAATATCATCATGAAGCGCCAATTGATTTGTTTCCTCTGCGTTTTCCGGTCAGTGATGAATTGCAGAAAACGTTAAAAGAATTGTATAAAAATATGCCAAAAGAAATTTATCGTAAATTTATTGAAGACTGAATAATAAATAATAAACTAAATAATATATCAATGGAAAATTCAATTTATAAGTTAATCGAAATACGATACAAGGATGATGAGCCTCAATATCCTGATATTGATATATCCTACGAAACAGTGGGCTATTTTTCGAGCATCGCAAATGCCGAGCAAGCGATGAAAAATAAGATTGAGCAATATGGGAACAGTAATACTTTTGGCTTTTTGTTAAAAGAGTATGGTTTCGACTACCTGAAATATGCGTCAACGGAAAGCGAGCAAAGTTATTTACCCGACCTCATGAGTGGTGCGAAAACAAAAAGGGAGCGAAATTATTTATCTGACGGCTCGTTTTGGGATGAAGTTTATAATCCGTATCGACGTAAGGATTTGGGAAAGTTTTACGGACGCCCCGAAGAAAAAATACGTTTTAAGCCGGGCGATATAGTTGAAAGTATATATCCGCTACAGGCAGTTCTCGCGATAGTACATTTTTCTCCTCCTACAATTGAGCAGGTAAATGGACAACGTTGTTCGTATAGCGATAGATACTACACAACACCTCATAATGCTACATGGGGCGAAGGCGTCTGCACTCATTACCATCCGACGGGAGCGTATTTGTTTCCTCCGCGTTTTCCCGTCAGTGACGAATTGCAGAAAAAGTTAAAAGAAGTGTATAAGTGTATACAAAAAGTGGAATTTGGTGAAGAAATTTCAGAAAATGAATAATAAATTAAATAATATATCAATGGAAAATTCAATTTATAAGTTAAAAGAAATACGATACTACGTATTCGAAGAGCCTCAATATCCTGATATTAAGATATATTACAAAACGTTGGGCTATTTTTCGAGCATCGCTAATGCCGAGCAAGTGATGAAAGAATATATTGAGAACTATGGCGATGGTAATCCTTCTATTGGCTTTTGGATAAAAGAGCATGTTCTCAACCTTACGGAAGGCAGGGCAACGAAAAGTGGGCGAAGTTATTTATCTGACGGCTCGCTTTGGGATGTGAGTAATGTGTCGCAATTAGACATCGACAACAGTAGTGGTTCGAAAAATTTTAAGGGTCGTTCCGAAGACGAAATACGTTTTAAGCCGGGCGATATAGTCGAAATGGTTTTAGAAGAATGTGTTTCTCTCGGAATAGTGCATTTTACTCCTCCTACAATTGAGGAGGCAAAGCAAAGATTTAGCCCTGACGACCTCTACTATATAACACCTCACAATGCTACATGGGGTAACGATGGTTGCACTCATTATCATTTATCGCCTGTCGATTTGTTTCCTCCGCGTTTTCCGGTCAGTGACGAATTGCAGAAAAAGTTAAAAGAAGTGTATAAGGGTATACAAGAAGTGGTTTTTCATAATTATATTTCAGAAAATGAATAATAAATTAAAAATTAAATAATATATCAATGGAAAATTCAATTTATAAGTTAATCAAAATACGATACACTGATGATAAGCCTCAATATCCTGATTTTGAGATATCATACACCACGTTGGGTTATTTTTCGAGCGTCGCTAATGCCGAGCAAGCGATAAAAAATGAGATTGAGGAATGTGGGAACAGTTATACTTTTGGCTTTTTGATAAAAGAGTATGTTATCGACCTCATAATAGGTCAGGCAACGAAAAGCGAGCGAAATTATTTATATGACGGCTCGTTTTGGAATGAAGTTTATAATCCGTATCTACGTGAGGATTGGGGAGAGTTTTGCGGACGCCCCGAAGAAAAAATACGTTTTAAGCCGGGCGATATAGTTTTACACACATACCCGCTACTGGCAGTTCTTCAGATAATAAAGAGGACGCCTCCTACAATTGAGCAGGTAAATAGAATAGGGTATTGTCCCAACGACGATATGTACTTCACAATACCTGACAATGCTACATCGTACAAAGGCGACTGGGGCACTCAAGACCATGCTGACGGAGTTAATTTGTTTCCTCCGCGTTTTCCGATCGGTGATGAATTGCTGAAAAAGTTAAAAGAGGTGTATGAAAAATACAAAGACTAACTTTTGGTAAAGAAATTTCAGAAAATGAATAATAAATTAAAAAATATATCAATGGAAAATTCAATTTATAAGTTAATCAAAATACGATACACTGATGATGAGCCTCAATATCCTGAATTTGATATATCCTACGCAACGTTGGGCTATTTTTCGAGCGTCGCTAATGCCGAACAAGCGATGAAAAATGAGATTGAGGAATGTGGGAACAGTTATACTTTTGGCTTTTTGTTAAAAGAGTATGGTCTCGACTACCTGAAATATGCGTCAACGAAAAGCGAGCGAAGTTATTTATATGACGGCTCGTTTTGGGATGAGACTTATTATATATTGCATTTAGACGGTACGGAAGAGTTTTGCGGACGTCCCGAAGAAAAGATACGTTTTAAGCCGGGCGATATAGTTTTACGTATATACCCGCTACGGGCAGTTCTTCAGATAATAAAGAGGACGCCTCCTACAATTGAGCAGGTAAATAGAATAGGGGATTGTTGCGGCGATCAGTACTTCACAATACCTCACAATGCTACATTGGACAAAGGCGGCTGCACTCAAGACCATGCAGAGGGAATTAATTTGTTTCCTCCGCGTTTTCCCGTAAGTGATGAATTGCAGAAAAAGTTAAAAGAGGTGTATAAGGGTATACAAAAAGTAACTTTTCGTAAAGAAATTTCAGAAAATGAATAATAAATTAAAAAATATATCAATGGAAAATTCAATTTATAAGTTAATCAAATTTTAATAGTTCCAAATCATGATCAAAATCTTCAACAAGTATTCAGACATCCTCAAGTATCCAAAGTTCAGAGTAAAACTCGACTATAAAGAAAATTATTTCATAGTATTTTTCCATGATCAGAAAATCCTTTACGATTTCAACTGCAATCGCCTATCACTTCCATACGAACCTCATATTGATAATCTCGTCAAAGATTGGTTCTTCGGAGTGGACAAAGATTTATGCTTAAACTCTGATGACTGTAATGGTCAAAGACTTTATGAAATTAACTGTAGAAAACGCGAAGTAGATCAGGATTACAACCTGTTAATTAATTATAGGATAATGATGAACAAACACTCCACTGTCCTCCCCTATCCACTCTACAAACTCTATTTCACTCGAGACGGTTCACAGGAGATATATGTTGAATATAAGTCCAATATTATCAAGTATGATTTCGAAGGCAATCCGTTAGGGATTAAATCTAGCATAGATGGCGCCGTAAAAGCATGGACTGATGGTATGGATGAATACTGGGGAGGGGGTGGTACTAAACCAAATGGAAGGATCCTAAAGGTAGTTAAGGGTGATAGGTTAAGAACCCAATATGGGGATAATATTTATTACGGTTTTGTTAAAGGGGATATAGTCTTAAATTTATCTTCTCAAATAATGAAATATCCGAGGTATAAACTTATTCTTAATAGAAATCATATAGATAATTATAAGTTTATCTATAATAGCAAGGAGTATATATTAAATAAAAATTTTCAAGATATTAATAATCTTGAAATACCCAATATAGTTAATAAATGGCTCTCCGGAAATGATCCTGGTTGGTGTGTTTACAAGCATAACAAAAATAGAGCATCAAGTTGGAGATTAAATTTAACATAATTTATACATCATGAGCATTCTAGAAGAAATAGTAGGCGCTGATTTCATCACGTATCGACGTGAGGATTGGGGAAAGTTTTACGGAATTCCCCTTGCATCATATCAAAATCGAACTTTTAAGTTTTTTTTACAAGTTCAAAATGCCGATTTGACGCGCGTTTCGTTAAGTGGAGATGCTTATTTGTGACTGTCCCAGATAAGTCCGAAGGACTTGAACGTGGATAACCGCGAGTGAGCGAAGCGTAACTCGCGGCGTGAAACGGAACCACCACCTTGAGAACTCCGTATGGAGTTCAACGTGGATAACCGCGAGTAAGCGAAGCGTAACTCGTGGGAGTGAAGCGTACATGCCCCTCCTGAAACTCCGTAGGAGTTCAACAAACAAAAAAAATAATTTGGAAATAAAAAATATTTCATCTACTTTTGTGCGATTATTTAATTTAAAATTTATGTCAGCATATCGTCAAATATTGTATCACATCGTTTTTCGCACTAAAGGAAGTGAAAAAAGCCTTAATCCTGAACATAGGACTGAATTGCATCAATACATCTGGGGTATTATAAAAAACAAGAACTGCGTTTTGTTTCGTATAAACAGCATGGAGGACCATATTCATATACTTTCGGATTTACATCCATCAGTTGCTTTGGCTGATTACATTAGAGATATTAAAGTATCTTCAACAAAATGGATAAAAAATTCAGGTTTTTTCCCATTTTTCAAAGGCTGGGGAATAAAATATTGTGCCTTAACTTACTCTTATAGTGAGAGAGATACACTTATTAACTATGTCAAAAACCAGCAAGAACATCACAAAAAAGAGAGTTTTCAAGATGAAATCAGACGATTGTTTAAAGAACAAGGCATTGATTTGGACGAAAAATGGTTTTGGGTAGATAGTTGAACTCCATACGGAGTTCCCAAGGTGACGTGCAGTCTCACGCCCCGAGTTACGCTTCGTTCACTCGGGGTTATCCACATTGAACTCCATACGGAGTTCCAGGAGAGGCATGTACGTTTCACTTCCCCGAGTTACGCTTCGCTCACTCGAGGTTATCCACGTTGAACTCCATACGGAGTTCCAGGAGAGGCATGTACGTCTCACTCCCGCGAGTTACGCTTCGCTCACTCGCGGTTATCCACGTTCCTTCGGAGTTCCCCCCAACCGTAATCTATTTTCAACTTTCAATTTCTATCACAACGGGCTTATTTGTCAATTTATCATCTTCGTTCAGCAATGATGCGTTCACAAAAGTTGTTTCGTTTGATTTTTGTATGCCATAAGCGCCGTGCACGTGTCCGAAAAGGTGATAACGCGGCGCTATCTTCCACACTGCCTGCATCAAGTGTACACAGCCGTAGGAATTGTTGGTTCTGTCTAAAATGCGAAAAGGTGGGCGATGCGTAACTAAAATATCGGTATCAGCCGGTATTTGCAACATAAATTTTCTACAAAGTCCTTTATTAATGAAATAAGGAACGCCCCAAAATTTCACACCATCAAGGGTGACGCCGCTATTGCACAGATAATAAGAGTTATAGGACAAATATCCCGGAACGTATTTTTCGTTGTGCAAACAGGCGTCATGATTGCCGGCAACGAAAATTTTATATTTGTAGTCCAACGCGCCAAACCAGACAAAAAAATCTATAATTTCGTTTATCTGCCCAAACTCTGACGCATCGCCCGAATGAACTATTACATCGGCGGCAGGAAGGTCGTTAAGCAACCAGTGCTTGTTATGAGTGTCCGAAAGATGTAGGATTTTCAATTTTTGATTTTTGATTTTCTATTTTCAATTTTTGATTTTTGATTTTTGATTAATCATTATTCATTATTCATTATTCATTGTTTTTTCCTCCCTTTCATACAATTCTTTTGTTTTTACCATTTTCTCCTCAATCCAATCCTTTTTTTCTTCAGCCCATTTTTGCGCTACCTCTTTGAATTGTTCTATGTCTTCATTGCTTAATCGACCTCTACTGTATGTCAATGCGATTTTTTCTTTTGAAACAACAAAATGTTCATCCTGACCTTCGCCGAATGTTCTTAATTCCACGCCTGCTTTTTCAGCAATAAGTCTTGTGCCGGTCCATTTGACAACACTCTCCCGTAATAATTCTCCCGTAAAGTGTTGGTAGTCTGCGAACCTGTATACTACGGTATTGCTATTCAATCTCTTTAATAACTTTTTCATTACACTGATTTTTATTATATTGTTAATATTTTTATATCATTTTTTTTTATTTTTCCTGTTTTTTTCAGCATTATTCAGCATTTCAACAATCGCTTTCTCTTTATTTTTAATAGCATATTGCATTGCAGAAAACCCTTTTTTGTCTTTTTCGTTCACATCGGCGCCGGCATCCAGCAACGACTCTATAATGAGTTTCTTATTTTCACGCTCTAATAAAACAGCGTATATCAGGGGCGTAGCGCCCATTTTTGTGTCTTTGACATTGACGTCGGCGCCAAGTTCCAACAAAAATT
>Ga0099364_10013382_pt1 | contig 11014 bp, 6 predicted proteins | sample TergutTh196P3_FD_73070 | JGI IMG/M metagenome (GOLD analysis project Ga0099364, IMG submission 73070) | Microcerotermes parvus P3 segment gut microbial communities from Pointe-Noire, Republic of the Congo - Th196 P3 | ecosystem: Host-associated > Arthropoda: Insects > Digestive system > Gut ... | reverse complement strand
AGTACAAATACGGCAACAGACACTTTTGGTGTCGTGGGTATTACGTAGATACGGTGGGCAGGAACAAAAAGGCAATAGAGGAGTATATACGAAACCAGATACACGAAGACAACTCATACGAGCAGTTGACGCTGAAGGAGTATATCGACCCGTAAACGGGTGAGCGGACGAAAGACGGCAAACAAAATGAAGCCCCTTTGGGGGGCATGCCCGTGTAAAAATTGCGGTTGGCGAACTCTTCGATGAGCCTATAGGCTCCGCCTTGCCCTCTTTACTAATGTACAATACATTCGTTCGACCAGTCGGTGATTCTGAAGGCTTTCGGTATAGACGATTCGGCGCAGTTCAGCCAGTTTAGTATCACCAACGGCGAAGCGATAACCAATATGGCGAACGCGCTCAAAGCGACAATGCACGGCACATTCATAATGTCATCAGTTTAAGGAAAAGTGAAAGCAGGGTAAATCGCGATTTGTTGAAACTGTGTCGGTTGTATCTCTTGAACTTGCGCGGATATCGTCTGCCCTTCCTCACAGGGGGTTTCTTTTGATTTTTCTGTGTTTATCATATTTCTTGTTCGATTTAACCCTTATATTCCATGTTTAATTAACTTTTCCTCTCCTTTTTGCATTTTATTTTACCATATTTCTGCAATATCGTCAATACCTTTCCTTAAACTGATGACATTATACATATCCCGAGCGCGTTATAAGGTTTTGCAGAGAGAGTGCAGAAATGCACCTCTTTTTTGCGAAAACGCAAAACGGAGCTGACAGCTCCGTAATGATATAATTTTTTAATGTCGTTGTCGCGGTGTAAAACTTATATCCACATCAAAAATATTTGCTAAACTGCATAGGGTTTTTAAAGTCGGACTTTGTTCTTTCTTCTCGATTCGTGAAATTACCTGTTGTTTCGTGCCTATTTTCTCTGCAAGTTCTTCTTGTGTCCACCCTTTTTGATTGCGTAATTTTGTTAATTGTGCTAAGACTTCAATCTCTAAACGACTATTTATTTTCAATTATTTAATTTTAGAATATGAAAATACTCTCTTAACAATAATATATCTATAAATATTATACAAAAACTATTGACAATTTTAAATATTATGTTAAAATATCTATATATGACAAATTTATCGTAAAATTTAAAATAATAGAGAAAAGCGGAGATTTTAGTATAAATGAACAGACGTATCTTTAATAATAACGCTTTTGATGATAGCGCAGAAAAATTAAAACCCGTTATAAAAACGGTATTTTTAAACACAGACAGCGGAGCGAGTTTTGTAAACTTTTTTGTTGGAATTGCCCTGCTATTCTTTTGCATACTCGCGGGAACGGTAGGCGTGGTTTTATGTTTAGCTGATTCGTTTTCACTTGAGATAACTTTCGGTCGGATTTTTTTGCAGAGCTTTTTACTTTTGATTATATTCACAGTGATATATCTTCTGCCCTCGCGCTTATTCACCGCCGTTTCTTTTTTGACGGGCGCGGGTTTATTTAGCTTATATATTTATATGCACTTTGAAGAAATCTATCGGTCTTTATATTATACTCTCAATCTCTGTCTTTATAAGATAGCAAGAGAGGGGTATATAATCGGAAACATCGTTGACTACGGGCTTGCGCGGGAGCCTAATCCCGATGCGGAAAAATTTATAAATACCTCGATATTTCTTGTCACTCTTGCCATTGTCTGTATATTTTCGTATATAGTATATTCTAAAAAGAGTATGTGGATTGCGCTTGCGGTTTCCCTTATTGTCATTTTCCCGGGATTTTTCTACGGCTTTATTCCGGCGTATTTTTCATTCAGTATTATTGTCGCGTTTTGGGTTTCTGTATTTGCCGTCAATATATTCGAAACGGGATATATCGAAAATTTTATAGACAGGAGCAACAGAGTCCCCGAAAAAAAATTCGGTAAATATAAGTATAAACTATTTAAAGAACAATATTACAAGAATGTAAAAGCAATAAAAAGCGAGATTGCGAAGATTGTCAAATCCCCGAACCGTGAAGATAATTCACTGCGCTTAAATAGACTGGTCAGAGAATTACAGCAAATTTCAAATAATCAGGACTGGTTTTTGCGTTTTTACGGACTTAATAAATTATATAAGCCTAAGAAGAAAAATATTCCAGAAAGTATAGATTTGACGAACGCTCAAAAAGTTAAAAAACCAAAGAAAGAAAAAATTCAAAGCCTTTTAAAGCTCGAAAAGTTGAGAATAAAAGAAGAAAAACGCGCTGAAAGAAAAAAGCAAATTGAGGAATTTGAAGCGAAGAGAAAAGCACTGGGCGAAATGACTGTCGGCAAACGCTTTAAGCTATATCTAAAACAGAGTTTTTCGCTTAAAGTGGAGCGTTCGACAAAAAGCGGATATGTCGGCTTCTTTGCATTTACTATAGCTCTCGCCGCAACTATTATCGCTCAACCCTTTGTTTCGCCTCAAGCTAAATTCAAATCAACATTGCCGCAGGAGGTTATGCAGACGCTTACAAATACTGTAGAATATATTCTTGTAGGCTCAAATTCGCGTGTTTACGGCGGTTACAGCGGAGGAATGGGCGGAGGATTTTTATTGAATCCACAAGGCGCGAATTTTCAGTACAAGCCTATTTTGAGATTAAGACCGATACCCGTCGAAAATAATAATTATTCAAACCGTGCGTCTTTATCTTCGGACACATTTCGAAGCGGGGTAGTGTACCTCAAAAACTGGTACGGCAATATGTATAACGGTCAAAGGTGGTTCGAGGCGGACAAAAATCACGTAGAAGCCTATGACGAAATGAGAAGCGGTTTTATCGCGGGCGGGATTGATGAAAGCAACTATTTTGAAGTGTTTACCCGCTATATGCAGGAACTGTTTACAGCCTCCACAGACAGAAGAGGTGCGGAACTCAGGAAAGACAGTATAATAATCGAGCATCTTGTAACGGGAGGACGCGCATCTTTTATTCCGTATTTTACTTATGACGTCTTTCCCTTTGGGAATAATTTTGCCATGCAGAAAACTGCGGATTTGAATATCTCGCTTGCGAGACCGCTAAACGCTTTATTCAGATATCCGGAGTACGCCGCACAATTTTATTCAGTAGATAATGTCTTGAACAGGTCGGAAATTGCTGTAGAAGATTTAAAGCAGTATCTTAATTACTACGAAAATTATTTTCCGCAGGATTTAGAAACTGCCAATGAGATGTATAACTTAATGCTTGAAAGAAGGCGTGAAGAAAGAGCTGCGGTTAACGAAGTTTTATATTCTTTCGGGTTCACGGACGCAGATATAACATGGCGTTCGGAAGGGTATTATTATTACGTTCATGTATATAATAATATTCCCCCCGATGTTGATATGGATAAAGTCAATGAGGCGATAGCAGAAGTTTACAGAAATATTAATGACACCTTTTATTTTGGAGAGCAATTTAGAGTATCTTTATCTTCGGTAGTTGCTTATACGGTGAATTTCGATTATTTAAAAGATATGGAGCCTTTTTATAACGCGGAAAGTGCGTATTATGATTTTGTAATGGAGCATTATCTGGACGTATCTGAAGATTTTCCGCAGGAAGTTATTGATTTGACTTTGGAGATTGTACAGGACGCAAACGCAGTCACTAATTTTGAAAAAGCGTTGGCTATAGAAAAATATTTGGCGGAAAATCACGAATACACGCTGCACCCGATGATGCCCGATGACCCGACGGGAGATTTTGTATATAATTTTTTATTTCAGACAAAAGAGGGCTACTGCACTTATTACGCGACTTCGATGGTAATGATGATGCGGACGCTCGGAATACCCGCGAGATACGCCGAGGGCTATCTTGTCGATATGCGGAGAAGACAGAGAGACACGGACGACAATGTTTTTATCACGGTATACGACAGCAACGGTCACGCTTGGCCTGAAGTATATTTCAGAGGGATAGGCTGGATTCCGTTTGAGCCGACCACGGCGGTAATCGAGACCCCCGCCGAAACCGAGCCGTATGTATATAATCCCCCCGCAAGGCTTCCGGGATTTGATATGATGGGCGAGATGACTACTATGTCCGACGATTATTTCTATGACGACGATTTTGTGAGAGTGACCGAACAACAAGTTGATTATTTTGAAATATTTTTAAGAGTAGGCATAATCCTTGGAATTATATTGATAATTTTAGCGTTTAGTCTTGTTAACCGATTTATAAATGCAAAGCGACTGAAATATTTTAAGACTGCAAAATCAAAAGACGCCGTTGTAAAAATGCTTGCGTATACGCTGAAATTTTTAAAACACTGCGGATTTGTGATACACAATGACGAGGGCTTAAATAAATTCGCCGAACGTGTTTCGGCTAATCTTGAGATATTCTCCAACGTGGGATTTAAACAGACGGCGGAAATAATGCAGAGGGCGAGATACAGCAATCACGAAACTAACGAGAGAGACCGCGTTTACGTGTATGATTTTATAAAAGCTATGAATACAAACGCTAATAAACAGCTAAAACCGAATCTTAAAATAAAATTCAAATATTTATATTTTATATTATAATTTGTTTAATAAAAAAAAATTTATAAACATAAGGAGAGTAATAATGAAAATTGGCGTAAGTTCGTATTCTTATTCAAGACTTTTCGGGAAAAATGGCTTTGATATTTATAAACTTATCAAAACTGTAAAAGAACAGGGCTTTGACGGTATAGAATTTGCGGGTATACCCGGAGAAAATGACGTAAGCGATATTTTTAAGTTGTGCGAAGAAGTCAAAAAAATATGCGCGGACGAGGGATTAGAAATAATAAATTATTGTATAGGTTCCGACTTTTTGAACGGCAGCGGCGGCGACATAGAAAAAGAAATAGAAATGGTAAAACGCCATGTAGACGCAGCGAATACTCTCGGCTCAAAATGTATGCGTCATGACGCTACATGGGGCGTTGCGAAACACGTTCCCCCTCCAAGGGGATTTGACGATGTAGTTGACAGAATCGCATACGGATACAGAGAAGTTACTGTATATGCGGAGAAAAAAGGCGTAGTAACGTCGATAGAAAATCACGGATTGTTTGTTCAGGACAGCGTGAGAGTGGAAAAACTCATAAACAAAGTCGGACACGCGAATTTCGGTGCGCTGATAGACATAGGCAATTTTTTATGCGCCGACGAAAATCCGACTTATGCGGTCGGCGTGTTAGCTCCGTATGCGAAACACGTACACGCTAAAGATTTTCATGTCAAAAGCGGTATGCTTAGAAACCCGGGGGACGGGTTCTTCAAATCGCGGAGCGGCAATTATCTGAGGGGGGCAATCGTGGGACACGGCAACGCTCCCGTAGACCAGTGCATAGCGGTATTAAAAAATCAAGGTTACGACGGATATATTTCACTTGAATTTGAGGGACTTGAGGACCCCATACTCGGTACGACAATCGGCAGAAAATATTTAGAGCAGTTGATTTAATTTATAAATCAAAAAAAATGTTTAAACTTATCTTAAAATTTTCACCAAACCACAATATATAGTGTCGGTTTAAAAGTTATCCACAATATCCACAATAAATATTGTGGATAACTGTATTTTATCGCCTAATTATTTCCAATTATGGCAAAATAATGCGTCAAATCACACTCTTTAGGCAAATTTTCGCCAATTATTGTAAATCAATTTACTTTACACTATATATTGATAAAACGTATTTTTTATATACTATCAGTAGTGGGCAGATATTAAATCTGTCCTTATTTTTCTTTTTTAACAAAAAGCTGTGTTAGACATATGTACAAAATCACAAAACACCCGTCACTCGCTACGCTTCGTGCCACCCTCTTTACGAAAGAGGGCTTTTGGTGCGCTATTTTCCTCGCCCTCTTTTGTAAAGAGGGTGCCGTCCGCAGACGGCGGGTGTTTTTCTTACACGCTTGCAAAAAAAATAAAATTTTTTTCCAACCTTTTTTTATTTTGGCTCACTATATATATGAACGTCAAAAAGAAAGGAATATCACGCAGATGAAAAAAGAAATTGCCGATAAAATTATAACCGAATATACGCAAAAAATTTTCGGTTTTGCCCTCTCAAAAACCCACGATACATACAAAGCGGAAGAACTCGCTTCGAGGATAACTCTCGATGTTTATACGTCTTTGCTCAAAGCTGAAGATATACGGAACATCGACGGTTATGTATACCGAGTTTCATGCAATGTATACGCAAGATTTGTCGATGAGGAAAAAAAAGGCGCGTATATCTCGTTTGACGAAGCGGGAGGTATGCGTATACAAGAAAACAGTAGTTTCACCGACGATTTAATTCATGAAGAAACGCTTGAACAACTGCGGCGTGAAATAGCCTTTCTGAGTAAAATCCAAAGAGAGATTATAATTATGCACTATTTTCAAAATTTGAAGCAAAGCGAAATAGCCGAACGGCTGAATATCCCGCTCGGCACGGTAAAATGGCATCTTCACGATGCAAGAAAGAATATTAAGGAGGGTTTATTAAAATGAAAAGAGAAAAAGGAACACTCGGCGCAAATCCGATAAAATTCACAGGTATGGGGCATAATGGTATACCTGCCCTTGACGGAAAAGATACGGCGTATTATCTTAAAAAAGCAATCGCGCAGAATATAGCGTATTCCGCATATCATGAAGCTAAAACTATAGCCGAAATTGCGGAGGAACTCGGGGTTGCCGAGGCGTTTATCGAAGATGAAGTCGCCTATCTTGAAGAATACGGTTTTATGGATAAAACGTCGGACGGCAAATATCTGACGAATATTTGCATAAATATACCGTCAAAAGACGCGCTCGAAGAACAACACAAAATTTATACGAAGTATTCAAAAATCGTCCGCGATAAATATATCCCGCTTGTATTTGATGCTATGTCGGATTATAAATCAAAAGATATTTATGTCCCGAAAGATGATTTTAATTTTTTGATGTGGCTTGCCGTAAGTTATTCATGCGGGAAAAATCTTTGGGTGGTCGGTGAAAGCGGAAATATTGATATATCAAAATACAACGTAAAACGCAAAGATGGCGGACAATATATCGCGCACGCGTCGATGGCGGCGAAAGAGCCTTTTGAATTGAGCTTCGACAGTAGTTTATACGGCGTATGCGGCGAAATGACTCGCGACGGGGGCGGAGTATTCGCATGGCAGATTGACACATATTATGACAGCAGAAAAGGCGGCTGGCAGGATAATTATTATACAGATTATGAGTATTTATATGAATTTTTTACGGGGAAATTGACAAAAGAGACTGAAAATATAGAAAAATACAAAAGATTAATCGACAAAGGCTATCTGATAAAAAATGACGACGGCTCGGAATACGTGAATATGATTTGCGCCCTTTCTCATGATAAGTTTAATGATATGCTGCCGAAAATTCCGGAGGAATTAAAACCGTTAAGCAGGGAACTCGATGCGGAGCTTTTAAAGATAAATAAGACGCAGTATCCGCCGCATATGCAGGACTTGTGCCGTTCATGGAGTAACGGCAGTCTCTCGGGCAACGGCATAAGAATGCGCGTAGTGGAACAGCTCGCCGCAGACGGCACTCTGAAACCTTTGAGCGACGTGCAGAAATGCTCGGTCAATACAATTCTTTTCTGCGATATATTGCCGAAATAAAATATATAAATCTATTGAAAAAAATATCTGCGGGACGGTTTTCACATCGTCCCGTAAATTTTGCTGTAAATCCTTGACATAAAAGAGTTTTTAGTGTATTATTGTGATATATAAAATCCGTTTATTAATTTTGTTATACAGGAGAATATTTATGAATAATAACGATAGAAAAATTGTAAGAAATTTAGCGGGTCAATATTATAATATCGCGGTGAGCGATGAAAACACAGAAAAAGTAAAGCTGTATAAATCCGTAAACGATTTAAAAATGATTCGCCCCGTTGTGTTGATTGATGAAATACCGTGGCATGAGATGAACTTTAACGGCGAATTAAATTTGCAGTGCGAGGACGGAAATATGCGAGGATTGGAACATTTTTTCAGATATCAACTGTTCAAGCATAAATATTTAGAAACAGATATGTATTTAACTCCGTACTTTTCCATAGGAAAGCGCGTACATCACAGTAGTATCGGAGTCGGTATCGAGGAAAGGACATTAGCCACCGACCCTAATAATTATATCGTATCCCATGAATACATGGACAAGCTCCAAACCGAGGAGGATATAGCAAAACTGCATAACAAGACTTTAACATATGATAGAGAAGCCACGGAAAAATATTTTTCTTTTGTCTCTGATATAATAGGCGATATTTTGCCCGTAAAGATAACCGGACATAATGTGGGAATGGGACTTACCGCATGGGACATAATTTCTATGCTTAAAGGCGTTACGAATTTATTGACGGACCTTGCGGAACGCCCTGATTTTATGCACAGGATTATGCGGAAACTTACGGATATATATATTGACGAAGTAAGACAATGCGAGGAGTTAAATCTTTTCGACGTTAATTATCCGTATATACATTGTGCGCCCGCGTTTACGAACGACCTTGAACCTGTTTCGGACTTTGATAAAGTTAAGCCCAAAAATGTATGGGGCAGGGGTGTAGCGCAGATTTTCGGCGCGGTGTCAAAAGAAATGCACGATGAGTTTGACACGCAGTATATGATTGAAGCGTTGGAGCCATTCGGATTGGTGTATTACGGCTGCTGTGAGCCTTTGGACACAAAAATTGATATACTCAAAAAAATTAAGAACTTACGGAAAATCTCTATAACGCCGTGGGCGAATATAAATACGGCGGCGGAAGCGATAGGCAAAGATTACGTAATGGCTTTTAAGCCCAATCCCGCAAACGTAGGCGTAGGATTTAACGAAGATACTGTCCGAAAAGAACTGACTGAAGCGGCGGAAGCGGCGAAGAAAAATAATTGTTCGTATGATATAGTTCTAAAGGATATTTCAACCGTAGCGGGTAATCCCGAGCATTTGATAAAATGGTCGCGGATTGCTATGGAGGTCGCACAAAGTCAATAGTTAACATAGGTTCAATAAAAAAACAACGAATTTCGTAGGGCGCGACGACCCTGGCGCGCCGTGTGAAAAATCTGTATTGGCGTAAATTCACGGCGCGTCATAAAATAAATCCAATGTCAGCATAAATTTACGGCGTGCCGAGGTCGTCACGCCGTAGATATATGCCATATTGAATTTATTTTCACGGACGAACCGAGGGCGGTCGTCCCTACACATGGGTTTTCGTACACGCCTATTATTTATCGCTAAAACAAATACAGTCGGGCATTGAAGCCCGACCATAAATAAATATATAATCAAGAGTTATTAACAAAACGGATTTTCAGTCTTGTAAAGCATACCCGCAGGCTGATTAAAGCTTACATCGGTAACGCCTATCATTTTCATAAGCTCAAATAAATATTTTCCGCATTTCATAAAGCCTACGCCGCCGTGATGCGGGAATTGTTTTTGTATCAGAACATGACGGTAGAATCTCGCCATCTCTTTAATTCCCATTACACCTATACCGCCGAATGACATACTCGGAATATCGAGGGTTTCGCCTTCCGCTATATATGAACGAAGTTCGCCGTCTTTGCTGCTCTGCAATCTGAAGAATGTTATATCCGAAGCGGCTATATTGCCCTCAAGCGTTCCGCGTGACATATACGGCTCGCCGTTGGGTTCAAGCAGACGCTTCATGATAAGCTGATTTGACAGAGTGCTTTTTTTCAGACGGCATACGGGAGTATTTCCGCAGTGGAATCCCATAAACAAGTCGTTTAATTTATAATCGCCGACTATTTTTTTATGAGTATCGTACAAATCTCTCGGCACAGTGTTGTTTATGTCAAGCAGAGTAACCGATTCTTCGGTTATACACGTAAGTATATATTCAGTCAATGCGCCGTATATATCGGTTTCGCACGCAATCGGAATCCCTCTTGCCGCAAAACGTGAGTTTACGTAACAGGGTACAAAGTGGAACTTTGTTTGGAACGCGGGCCAGCACTTATTGGCAAAAGCTATATAATTTGACGCACCCGTATTTTTTTCCTGCCAGTCACGCAATGTAAGTTCGTACTGCGCGAGCATGGGGATAACTTTCGGGAACTTAACGTCAGTATCACTGAGGTCTGTTTCTATTTCCTTAACAATTCCCGCTATTCTCGGGTCGTTGCTGCGTTTTTCAAATGCCTCAAACAAATCGAGTTCGCTGTTTTCCTGTATTTCTACGCCAAGCTTGAACAGGGGAGCGATAGGCGCGTTGCACGCGAAGAAATCATGCGGGCGAGGTCCGAATCCGATAATTTTTAAACCCTTTATTCCGATATACGCTCTCGCTATTACTTTAAAGTCCGCTATCATATCCGCCACTTCATCTGCTGAACCTACGGGATATTCGGGGATATAAATGCTGTCGCTTATGTTTCTGAGTGCGGCTGTGCATGACATACTGAGCATACCGCAGTACGCATCGCCTCTGCCGTTAATCATATCGTCTTTGGTTTCTTCGCCTGCCGCCACAAACATGACGGGACTGCCGAATTTCTGTGCGAGCAAGGTTTCAGGTCCTTCCGGACCAAAATTGCCTAAGTAGATGACAAGTGCGTTTACGCCGTTTGCCTTAACATCGTCAAGAGCTTTCATCGCGTCGATTTCGTTTTCGAGTATAATTTTGCTTTCATATATATCAACAGCTTTAGTTTTAAGGCTGCTGACGATAGCCGTACGTCTTTTTTCGCTTAGTTTAGCGGGGAAACAGTCACGGCTGACTGCAACTATGCCGAGTTTTACAGTCGGGATATTGCATGATGTAATTTTAAATGACATAATTTTTTTGTCTCCTTTATTTTTAAATAATATTTATAATAGTTATTTAATTGATTTGTTTTATACAAGTGTGACTTTAATTGAAATATTTTCAACTTTTTTTGCTTCTACCGATAATTTATATTTGCCGTCCTCAAAACCTTGCAAATTCAATGTACATTGCC
>Ga0099364_10013381_pt1 | contig 11015 bp, 6 predicted proteins | sample TergutTh196P3_FD_73070 | JGI IMG/M metagenome (GOLD analysis project Ga0099364, IMG submission 73070) | Microcerotermes parvus P3 segment gut microbial communities from Pointe-Noire, Republic of the Congo - Th196 P3 | ecosystem: Host-associated > Arthropoda: Insects > Digestive system > Gut ... | reverse complement strand
GTATGGTTCATTTATTGAACATCTTGGCAGGGCTGTATATACCGGTATTTACGAACCCACACACCCTTTGGCAGATCACCAGGGCTTTCGAAAGGATGTAATCGATCTGGTGCGGGAAATGAATGTTCCGGTAGTACGCTACCCCGGAGGTAATTTTGTTTCCGGTTATAACTGGGAAGACGGAATAGGCCCGGCGGAAAACCGGCCAATGCGGCTTGACCTTGCCTGGCATACGAAAGAGTCAAATAAAATAGGCCTTAATGAATTTGCACAATGGTGCCGGTGCGCTAATTCGGAATTAATGTATGCTGTCAATCTGGGAACCAGAGATGCGGAAGCTGCCCGTAATGTTGTTGAATACGCTAATTTTCCAAAAGGAAGTTACTGGAGTGATCTTCGCAGGAGCCACGGTTTTGAAGAACCGCATAACATCAAACTGTGGTGCCTGGGCAACGAAATGGACGGTCTATGGCAGATATGTCACCGCAATGCTACCGAATACGGCAGGGCTGCAGCCGAAGCAGCCAAGGTTATGAAGTGGACAGACCCTTCAATAGAGCTGGTTGCATGCGGCAGCTCACATTCCGGCATGCCCACATTCGGCAGCTGGGAGATGGAGGTACTCGATCACCTCTACGATCATGTAGATTATATTTCTCTGCATCAGTATTTTAGTAACAGTGATAACGATACCCCGTACTTTTTAGCATCCAGTCTGATTGTTGACAGGTATATTAAAACAGTGGCAGGTACCTGCGATGTCATGAAGGTAAAGAAAAAAAGCAAAAAAACGATTCATCTTTCATTTGACGAATGGAATGTCTGGTTCCATTCATTTAAACAAGATTCAGAAATTGAAAAATGGATCGAAGCAAGGCCTCTCCTGGAGGATATTTATACCATGGAAGACGCTCTGGTTGTCGGCTGTACGCTTATTACTTTTTTAAAAAACGCTGATCGGGTAAAAATTGCCTGTCTTGCCCAGCTTGTCAATGTCATTGCGCCCATTATGACCGAACCCGGCGGCAAAGCCTGGCGGCAAACCATTTTTTTTCCATTCATGCATGCTTCCGCCTGGGGCCGGGGAAAAGTGCTTCGCTGTCCTGTTGCCTGCGAAAAGTACAGCTCAAAAGACATTGACGATGTACCATATCTGGAAAGCGTTGCCGTTCATAATGAAGAAAAAAATGAATTGACCATTTTTGCGGTAAACAGAAACCTGCACACATCACTTGCCATGGAAACGATTTTTTATGGTTTTGAAAATTACCGTCTCCTTGAACATATCAGCATGAGTAATGCCGACCTCAAAGCGGTTAATTCTGCGCAGGGCGAAACAGTTCGACATGGAACGGTTCCGGCAGGTACACTTGAAGTATGTCAGGGCTTTTTACGGTATGAAGCCTGCCTGCCTGCGGCTTCATGGAATGTAGTGCGCTTTGCCCTGTAGAGGTTTTAATAATGCAGTATGAGTCGGTTTCTTACAAGCAGGTAAAAATTAATGATACATTCTGGGCCCCTTTTATGGAGCGGGTCAGGCTGTCCGTTATTCCCTATCAATGGGAAGCTTTGAATGACCGGATCGAAGGTGCAGCGCCCAGTTTCTGCATACGGAATTTTAAAATTGCCGCGCAGGTCACTCATCCACAGTTGGATTACGACGTGGACAGCAGCCTGGGACACGGCGGTTATAAATGGCAGGACAGCGATGCTGCAAAATGGATTGAGGCAGCCGCCTATACTCTGATATGGCATCCCGATCCGGAACTGGAAAAAACCGTTGACGAAGTAATTGATATTATCTGCAATGCCCAGCAGAGTGACGGTTACCTGAATACTTACTACATTATTACCGGGCTTGATAAACGTTTTACTAATTTGAGAGACAACCACGAATTGTACTGTTTTGGACATTTTCTGGAAGCAGCGCTTGCTTGGTATGAAGCAACAGGAAAAAGAAAATTCCTGGATGTAATGATTCGCTATGCCGATTGTGTAAACCGGTTATTCGGCCCTGAAGAAGGCAAGCTGCAAGGATATCCCGGTCACGAAATCGCCGAAATGGCTCTGGTATGGCTTTACCGTGTTACCGGGGATGTAAAACACTTAAAACTGGCGCAATATTTTATTGATCAACGCGGCCAGCCGCCCCTGTATTTTGCCGAGGAGGCAACACGGGATGGCAAAGGCCCGCCCTGGGAAGGCAGTTACTTTGGTTTGCAATATTATCAGGCGGGCAGGCCGGTACGCGATCAGCACATTGCCGAAGGGCATGCAGTACGCGCAACATACTTATATTCAGCAATGGCGGACATTGCCCGTCTTACCGGCGACGAGCCGCTTCTGGAAGCCTGTAACAGCATTTGGAATAATATCGTCAACCGGCAAATATATATAACCGGCGGCATTGGTCAATGTGCCTATGGCGAGTCCTTTACTTTTGACTATGATCTTCCTAATGACATGGCCTATGCAGAAACCTGTGCATCAATCGGCTTGGCATTTTTTGCAAAGCGCATGGCATCAATTGTCGTTAGTGGTACGTACGGTGATGTACTTGAAAAGGCCTTGTACAACGGCATTATCAGTGGTATGTCCCTGGACGGTACAGAATTTTTCTATGTGAATCCCTTGGAAGTGCATCCGGAATCTTGCCTGAAGGCCCAGCCATACCGTCATGTAAAAACACGGCGGCAAAAATGGTTTGGCTGCGCGTGCTGTCCACCGAACCTAGCCCGGATAATTGCATCATTGGGCAGTTATATTCATACAACCGGCGATGCGGCTGTGTATACCCATTTATTTATCGGAAGTGAATCTGTCATCAAAATAAACGGAAAGGAATTACTGCTAACAATTACAACGAAATATCCCTGGGATTCAAATGTGAACATTTCTTTTGCAGTAAAAAGTCCGGTTCGTTTTGTTTACGGGTTTCGCATTCCCGGCTGGTGCAGTTATTTTTCTGTTAAGCTTAACGGTAATAATGTAGGTTTTACGGTAAATGATGGTTTTGCATTGCTCGATCGCCAATGGCAAGAAGGCGACTCCTTGGAAATAATGTTTGACATGCCCGTGCAGTTTATTCAGGCAAATCCCAAAGTTCGGGCAAACTCAGGTAAAGTTTCAGTTATGCGAGGGCCTGTAGTGTACTGCATGGAAGAAACTGACAACGGTCCGGGGTTACACAATGTTCGTTGTGGACAGCCCAGGGATATTGACTTTCAATACGAATCCGATCTACTCGAAGGAGTAGTTACCGTTTCCTTTACCGGAAAAAAGGAAAGTGACTGGGACGGGGATTCTTTGTACAGGAACCTGCAGGATACTGCATTGGATGAAGTGCCGCTACGCTGGATTCCCTATTACGCATGGGCTAACCGGGAGCCAGGCGAAATGATCGTTTGGATAAAGAGGCAGTATCATGAATGATGAACACCAATTGGTAATCCATCCTCTGACAAAAGGTATCCGTTATACCCATCATAACAATGATTTTTCGGTTGCTGTGCGGGTTGTCGATGGTGATTGGCAGGATTTGTATCCGTACAAGGTGATTGTAGATATGGATAGACCCCAGCCGGCTTCCATGGTACAGTTTGACTGCTACGGCAAAGTGGAAGTACGGGCCAAGTACAAGTACGGTACAGTCCATTCTGTAGTAATCCGGCCTCTTTCACAAAACATACAACCGGTTATTAAGGGAAATTATATTTCATTTTTTCTTGACAAGCCGGTAAAACTGTCTGTGGAAATTAACGGCGACCGGCACCGCAACCTTCATGTTTTTGCCAACCCGCTTGAAACGGAAAGACCCTGCCCCGGCGATCCCAATGTAATGTACTTCAACGAAGGCATTCATGTTCCCGAAGATACTGAAAAAGGTATTAATATCCCATCCAACACAACGGTGTATCTGGCGCCGGGCGCTGTTGTGCAGGGTAAATTTTTCTGCGAACATGCAGAAAATATACGCTTTATCGGCCGGGGTATTCTAGATAATCCCCCGCGCGGATTCGAACTGAAGTTCTGTCGTAATATCGAAATTAACGGTATTACCGTTATCAATCCACAGCACTATACAGTCTGCGGCGGCCAGTGCGACGGAATAAAAATTCGCAACCTTAAATCTTTCAGCTGTAAGAGCTGGAGCGACGGCATTGATATGATGAGTTGTTCCAATGTTGACATCGAAGATATTTTTATGCGTAACTCCGATGACTGTATTGCCATCTATACCCACCGCTGGGATTTTTTCGGTGATGCAAAAAATTACCACATAAAAAATGCCATTCTCTGGGCGGATGTTGCCCATCCGATTCATATTGGCATTCACGGTGATACTTCCATCGAAGGAAATGTCATAGAAAACTTACGTTTTTCAGAAATTGACATACTTGATCAGGATGAAGATGACAGGGAATACCAGGGCTGCATGGCACTATGCGCAAGCGATCATAACCTGATACAGGATGTGGTTTTTGAAAATATCCGTATTGAGAATATTACCGAAGGCATGCTTTTTAACCTGCGTGTGTTGTTTAACGAAAAATACTCCAGCGGACCCGGACGGGGTATACACAATATCACATTTCGGAATATATTGTATAATTATACCGGATGGCGCGAAAATCCATCAGTTATTAACGGGTTTAATGACGATCGTATGGTAAAGGATGTTCATTTTGACAATATTGTCATCAATGGTACCCGTGTTACCTGTTTTAAAAAAGCAAATATCTGTATTGGTGAATTTACGGATAATATTATATTAACATGAGGAGAACAACATGAGTAAAGAATGGGCGGGAGAGATTTTTGAAAAACTCAGAGTAAAACTAGCTGCTGAATGCGAGCGTAATCAAAACAATATACCCTATATACCGGTAAACGGCCGTTATACATCTGATTTGGAAGAGTCTCACGGCATCTACTGGTGGACAAACGGTTTTTGGGCAGGAATGCTGTGGCAAATGTATAATGCCACAAAAAATGAATCGTTTCGTGCAATCGCAGAAAACAATGAAAAACACCTGGATACAGCTCTTGAAGGCTATGAAGGCTTGCACCATGATGTAGGCTTTATGTGGCTGCATACAGCGGTGGCAAATTACCGTTTAACGGGAAATAAAGATTCCCGCAGGCGGGGACTCCATGCGGCAAACCTGCTGGCCGGGCGTTACAATCCTGCCGGTAAATTTATCCGTGCCTGGAACGATGAATGTACCGGCTGGATTATTATCGACTGCCTGATGAATATCCCCATATTGTACTGGGCTTCCAATGAGATACATGATCCGCGTTATAAAGTCATCGCAATGGAACATGCCTACACCTCGATGGATCATCTGCAGCGGCCGGACGGAAGCTGCAATCACATTGCCATTTTATCCCCGCAAACCGGTGACTGCCTGGAAACCCCCGGCGGACAGGGTTTTGCTCCCGGTTCATCCTGGAGCCGCGGGCAAGGCTGGGCTTTATACGGCTTTGCCCTGAGTTACCGGCATACGGGCGAACGTAAATTCCTGGATGCAGCAAAAAGAGTTGCTCATTATGTTATTTCCAATGCTGCTCACAATGACTGGTTGCCCCTGGTAGATTTTCGTTCTCCGGTTGAGCCGGTAAAATACGATTCCACTTCGGCAATGATCAGTGCCTGCGGCCTTCTGGAAATTGCCCTCCATGCCGGCGAGCATGAAAAAAAACTATACCAAGACTCGGCAATAAAACTGTTAACCAGCGTAGAAAAAGCTTTTGCCGACTGGAATATCGAAACCGACGGGATCATTGGAAAAGGGACAGGCGCCTATCATGGCAAACCCCATGATACTGAGGTACCTATTATTTACGCAGATTATTTCTTTACCGAAGCGATCCTGCGTCTGCTGGAAAAAGATTTCTTAATCTGGTAATAATTATTTTCCCGGTTGAAACCCAAGCGGCATTTTTCGGATACTTTCTTTTTATTTTCGACTCGTTTTGCGACTCTGGCGATATGTGGTCGTTGACATTGGGTATACAAATATATTTACATATTGTAAAGTAACTATAGATATGTCTTTACTTGATCCGGCGCTCAGCCGTCATGAGCTAATACAAGTAATCGAAGGGAGGGGAGCAGCCCGACGCATTCCCATGGCAATACATCAGTGGATCAATGCGTCAACCTTCGGTAGCAGGGGGCCAGCTTATCAGGAACTGCTGGATCAATACCCCTGTGATATCCAAACCTTCACGTTTAATACCCCGCAAGTTTTTGACGCGCCACAAGACGATCCCTCTTACTGCTGGCTTAATTTCGACAATCCCTTTCCTCAGGGAACGCCCCTTGATGCCGTCAACGCCCTTGATGACTGGACAAAACTGGACGGGGTTTTAGCGAATTTCCCCAGCCCTGATTATCCGGGCCTAATCCCCAAAAATCAGCCGGCGGATAACGGAACTTACCGGGTAGGCCACTGGTGGTACTGGCTTTTTGAAAGATTATGGTCAATCAGGGGCATGAAGAATGTCTTCCTGGATTTTTATGAATACGAAAATGAGATTCATCGTCTTTTCCGGGCCCTCACGGATTTCTACAAAGTCATAATAAGCCGTGGTAAGAATGAACTTGGCCTTGATGCAGTCTGGACAAGCGACGACATAGGCATGCAGACCGGCCCTTTCTTTTCTCTTGGTATTTTTCGCGAATTTTTTAAGCCGTATTACAAGGAGCTTATCGATCATACCCATAATCTCGGCATGCATTTCTGGCTTCATAGCTGCGGCAACATAGAACAGTTCATACCGGAATTTATAGAAATCGGCCTGGATGTGCTTCATCCAATACAGAAATATACCATGGATGAACGAGAGATAGCCGAAAAATTCGGCAAAAACATCTGCATTTGGGCAGGTATGGATGTTCAGCGCATCATTCCTTACGGTACTCCCGAAGATGTCAGGAAAGAAGTCCGGTTCATGTTTGACACATATTACCGTAAAGAAGGGCGGCTTATGCTTACTGCGGGAAACGGCATGACTGCCGATACGCCTTTTGAAAACCTTAAGGCTTTTTTGGATGAAGCATTGGTTTATGGACAAAAAATATCATCGTAAAGAGGGTAAACAGATGAAAAACAGCACTGATACCACCTCGTTTTTCCAATACCTTCCCGATAAAACCGAAGATTCAACACCGTACATGGTATGTACTGCTGCAGGTTTGGATATAGTGAAACCAGGTACCGTATATTCTACTCCCCCCAGACCGGCTGCCGTAGGCCGTATTTTATCGGATTTTCAGATAAATTATATTACCCACGGCGAGGGGGTGTATGTCTGCGGCGGCAGCAAGTATCAGGTGAAGCCCGGATCAACGCTGCTTATCCTTCCGGGGGTTAAACACAGCTACCACCCCCGTACCAAAACCGGCTGGAATGATTATTGGGTACGGTTTAACGGCTTGTATTTTAATGATCTCCTTAAAATGGGGGTTCTTTCACCGGTAAAGGTTTTTTTTGAATCCGGGCTGAACGATTCCGTTTTGTCTTTTTTTCATCTGATATTAGACGAAGTGCGTAACCTGTACCCTCTGTACCAAATGCGGGTTTGCGCGGCTATTGTATCTCTTATAGCGGAAGTGCTTGTCAGGGAAAGAAACAGGGATGTCCCCGTACTTTTTCAGCAGGTAGTGGAAAAAGCAAAATTTTTAATGGAAGCCGATATTTCCAGCACCGTTAACCTGGCGGTTATTGCAAAACAGCTGGGGGTCAACACTACTCATTTTCAAAAGTATTTTAAGCGCTCCACCTCGATGACACCCTATCAATATTATATCCATAAAAAAATAGTCAAAGCGGAAAGCCTTCTGGGTAATAAAGGTATATCGGTTAAAGAAACCGCGTTCCAACTTGGGTTTGAAGATGAGTTTTATTTTTCCCGGCTGTTCAAAAGAAAAACAGGCGTTTCCCCTTCGAAATGGAAAAAAACCATGGGATACCGCCAGGTAGAGACCAGATGGTTTCATGCTACCAATTTCGGCATCGCCCCGTTTTACGGCGAACCCAGTTATGGGGTTACCAAAGGACAGGACAGCCAGGATGTATATTATATAGAATACGCGAAAAACGCGATAATTGAACCCCCGCACCGGGGCTCAATAGACCCGGTTTTCCCGGTTTACAATCTGAATGCAAGGGGATATACCCGAATGACGGTTGATATAAGAGTCGATAACACAGAACTGCTGGAAGATATAGATGTGTTTCGCATTAGATTTATGTCGGAAACCAGCGGAGCTGATTGGACCTGCACCGGGGAATGGAATATTTTAAAGGAAAAGCTGATGTCCAACCCCGAGGAATTTCAAACATTAGAGTGTAATATAGGCGGTCAGAGATCGGCTGAATGGGGAGACGGAGACGCCGCAGCGGAAGTAGTGCTTGTTATTTTTAGGTTTCTTACGGTGAGCGAAGATGATATTCCCGGCAGGATTTACTTCCGCAACCTCAGGTTTTATCTGTAAAAATTGTTCTACTATTGTTAATGCAAAAGCTGCCGGGTGCCTCTTTCGTCCCCTTCTTAAATATCCATGATATATTAAGAAATGTACATGCTAATTAAGTACAATCGCTGATAATATGTAAATCATACGGAGGCTAATATTTTATGAACGGGACAAAATTCAGAAAATTGGCGGTTGATCCAACCAACAACTGCGAGGCGTGCAGCGTATTCGATGTGAATAACGACGGGGTTATGGACATCGTATGCGGCGAATACTGGTATCAGGGGCCGGATTTCAGGACAAGGCACAAGATCTGCGACATACCAACGGAGGGTGAGTACCGGTGTGATTTTTCAGATTATCCCATGGACGTAAACGGTAACGGGCGGATGGATATTATCACTTCCTCCTGGTGGAGCAACGGCATCTATTGGCGGGAAAACCCGGGCGATAACGGCCGGTGGGCTACGCATCAAATTATCGAGTGCGGGAACTGTGAAACAATCCGTTATTTTGATATTGACGGCTGCGGTACCGTTGAAATTTTTCCCAACAACCCCGGCGAACCTGCCTTTTTTCTCAAGCTGGTTAAAGATAAACAGGGCAAAGGCACGGGTAAATTTGAAAAATACGTGATAGGCGAACAAAATGCCGGGCACGGAATGGGATTTGGCGACATTGACGGAGACGGTAAAGTCGAATTGATTTTAAATGAAGGCATCCTGCACATGCCGCAGGCCGGGCCTTTGGCGGGCTTGTGGACTTTTTCAGCGGAATTCACCATGGAAAAAGGCCCCAGCGTGCCTATTCTTGCCCACGACGTTAACAAAGACGGCCTTATGGATATCATTGTCGGTGCCGGGCATGGCTTCGGTTTGTACTGGTACGAACAGGGCAAAGACGAAAACGGTAAACGTACCTGGAAGCGCCATACCATTGACGAAGGCTGGTCGCAGTACCACGATATGCAGATGGCCGATATTGACGGCGACGGCGAGTTGGAACTGGTCACCGGAAAACGGTGGAAGGCCCACTGCGGCGGCGATCCCGGCGACGCCGATCCGGTGTTCATCTGCTACTACAAAATCCTCAAGGACGGCCTTTTCAGCCGGCACATGATTGAGTTTGGTGATGCCGAACAGGGTTATTCCGGCGTAGGCATTTATTTTTGGCTGCATGACCTTACCGGTAACGGCAAGCTTGATCTGGCAGCGCCGGGCAAGGAAGGCCTGTATGTGTTCTTTAACGAATAAATTTTTGGAGGAATGAGTATGACCAGGATAGCAATTATCGGAGCCGGCAGTATTGTATTCTGCAAGACGCTCATGCTTGATGTTTTTAACACGCCGGGGCTCGGCGAAATTGAATTTGTACTAATGGCGCCGACCACCCGCAGGACGACCCATGTAGCCAATTACATGAACCGCGTCATCAAGGATAATAATTTGAAAGCTGTTGTTAAAGTGACCACCGATCGGCGCGAGGCAGTCAAAGGTGCAAAGTATGTCATTGCGACATTCCAGATCGGCGGCACTGCTGCCTTTGAAGTTGATTACGCCATACCGATGCGTTACGGCGTTGACCAGTGCATCGGCGACACGCTGGGGCCGGGCGGTGTGTTCCGTGCGCTGCGCCATATTCCGGTAATGAACGAACTGGCGGCAGATATGAAGGAACTCAGCCCTCCGGATGCGCTGCTGCTCAACTATGTCAATCCGAATGCAATGATCTGCTGGGCCTTGGGCGAAACCGGCGTGCAGTATGTGGGACTCTGCCACGGGGTCCAGACCACGCTTGATCTCATAGCAGGCTATGCCGGCGTACCCAAGGCGGAAGTCGATTTCCTTTGTGCGGGGATCAACCACATGGGGTGGTTCCTCAAACTGTCGCACAAGGGAAAAGATCTGTACCCCGTACTCCGCGCTAATTTTGAAAAGCCCGAATACTATGCTAACGAAAAAGTACGCGGCGAAGTATTCCGCCAGTTCGGGTACTTCATGACCGAGTCAACCGGGCACTTAAGCGAATACCTGCCCTATTTCCGCAAAAATGATGCGGTCATGAAACTATACTGTGACGAACCCGGTTTTGGCGGCGAAACCGGCGCGTATGTCAATTTCTGCAAGTATGTGGGCGAGAAGTACAACAACCAGGACATGCTCAAAGATGAACCGACACAGCTTGATCAGCGATCCATTGAATACGGTTCGTACATTATAGAAGCTTGTGAAACGGGAAAACCGTTTATCTTCAACGGCAATATACGCAATAACGGTATGATTTCCAATTTGCCGCATGACTGCTGCGCCGAAGTTCCGATGTTGGCTGATGCGAACGGGCTGCACCCGATGTCGGTCGGTGATCTGCCGCCCCAGTGCGCCGCCCTGAACCTCACCAACATCAATGTGCAGCGTCTGGCAGTGTATGCCGCGAACCATGCTGACACCGAAACCATTGTCCATGCCTGCGCCCTTGATCCGCTTACGGCAGCGTCAAAGCTGTCACTGGCAGATATACGCAACATGGC
>Ga0099364_10013380_pt1 | contig 11015 bp, 10 predicted proteins | sample TergutTh196P3_FD_73070 | JGI IMG/M metagenome (GOLD analysis project Ga0099364, IMG submission 73070) | Microcerotermes parvus P3 segment gut microbial communities from Pointe-Noire, Republic of the Congo - Th196 P3 | ecosystem: Host-associated > Arthropoda: Insects > Digestive system > Gut ... | reverse complement strand
TTTCGTAGGCGGGTTTAAGCTCAACATTTTTTAATCTATCAAATGCTTCTACTGCGTTTCTAGCAACTCGAAATGATCCTATCTGTAAACGGTATGTCTTGCCGTCTTCAATAATGGTTTCCGGTGTCAGTCTTGTGCGAACGGGAATCTGCAAGGGAACAGTCTGCGCAGCAGGCGCGGTTTGCGGTACGGCAGTCTGCGATACGGCAGTCTGCGCAGCAGGCGCAGTTTGAGTAACCGGAGCTTGCGGAGCCGGAGAAGCTTGGGTAGCAGACGGCTGTTGATTTACCCGGGGAATTTCACTTTGCCCTGAAGAAGCAGCCGGGGGAAAAACAGTTGTCTGTTGAGCCGCAATCTGCCCCGCAGGCTGTGTTTCGGTCATCATACCAGAAGACGCTTGAGGACAGGATTGATCGTTTTCATACCGGGGCGGCTGAACTTGTGATGCTGACTGCGGGGCAGGCTGCGGAGCAGGCTGCATTGCAGGCGCAGAAGAGGGAGCGGAATCCGGTGATGTAAAGACAATTCTGTCAACACTCTCGACTATAACCGGCGCCGTTCCCGTTACAATCATATCGAGTTGTTCGGCTGCCGCTCTGGAAACATCAATTATCCTTGCGGCTACAAAAGGTCCTCGATCATTTACCCTGACAGTTACTTTTCTGTTATTATGCCGGTTTGTTACAACAAGTATTGTTCCAAACGGAAGATTCGGATGAGCCGCAGTTAATAAAGATGAATCGTAAATCTCTCCGGAAGCCGTCGGCCTCCCGTCAAATTCCCTGCCATACCACGACGCAATACCTTCCTGACGGAACACTTCTGTCCCGCTATTTTGAGCCAATAAATACTGCGGAAACGTAAAAACCAATAATAAAGGGACTAGAACTATAAATTGCTTTTTCATATTAACATTATCGGCATTTGGTAATTCAAATTTAACCAGACTTATAAAGTAAAGTGTCAAATTCTGGGGGTTTTGAGCATTTGGCTTGTTCGGCAAGCAAGCTAATGCTTGCGTTATCAGTTGGCTGCCCCTAACACTCAAAGTCAAGCAGTGCGCGGATTTGTGTATTTTCGTTAATGCCCGGGTAGGTTTCTTTTAACTTTATACCCTGTTCGGTTAGTTCAAATACGCAGCGCTCGGTGATGTATAACACTTTTTGTCCGCGCTTTATGGCGTTTTTACCGCAAAAGCTAACAGCCGTTACTTTGTTTTTGAACTTCTTTATAGAGCCTTCCTGTTTAATTTGCACTATGCCGTTTTCGTTTGTAACGATTAGGTCTTTGGCGGTAAAGCTTAAACAAAACACAATTGTTTTTGTTGCGTGGGTAATGTTAGCAAACCCTCCTATTCCCGCATAACTGTCTTTTAATTTATGAACGTTTACATTGCCCTCTTTATCAACTTCAAGACCGCCAAGAAAACAAATATCAAGACCGCCGCCGTCATAAAAGTCAAACTGAGTCGCCATGTCGCATATCATGTCTGCACCTATTGTTGCGCCGAATGCAACGCCCGGCGTAGGCAGCCCCCCTATGCCGCCGGCTTCGACAGTAATAGAAATATCTTTTAATATACCCAGCTTAGAAGCATAGTTCCCTACGTGTTCGGGGATACCGATTCCTATGTTAATTATCTGCCCGGGCTGCATTTCGCGCGCTGCACGTTTGGCAATTGTTTCGATAATCTTATTTTCCGTTTCCTGCTTTTTTCTGCTAACGGCAACTTTGTTTACAAAGTAATCCATGTGCGATGCGGCAACGTGTACATCCCCCGAAAGAGCGGGATTATACGGAATAACTTCCGGCGGGTTTTCGCATACAACAACATAATCAACAAGGATTCCCGGAATAATTACATTACGCGGGCGGGAGAACTCGTGGTTTACTTTTTCTACCTGTACAATTACTTTGCCGCCGTTTCTTTTTACCGCCTGCGCCAGGTGAATTGCGTCGGCTGTTATGTATTCTTTTTCAAAAGAAACATTTCCATTAGGATCAACAGTAGTGCCTTTAATAAACGCTATATCAATCTTTGGAGTATTAATAAATAAGTAATCTTTTCCTTCGATATTTTTAACTTTAACAAGTTCTTTTTTAGATACGTTGTTTAATGCGCACGTATCTACCCGCGGGTCTGCAAAGATTCCAATGCCTACATCGCTTAGAATCCAGTCTTTGCCTGCGGCGGCGGCGCGTATTGAATGAGACAATATTCCCATAGGAAGGCAGTACGCCTCTATCTTACAGTCATGCGCCATTTTTTTTGCACCGGGCATACTGTTGTAATGGCTTGCGATAATCTCGCTTACTGCTCCCGCTTTTACAACGCGGTCTAAGTAACGGTCTTCATCCCATGCGCCTATACCTCCCGTGCTGAACACCCGCAAGTTTTTAGGAGCGCCGGTATCAATATAGTGTTCATATAAGGCATCCTGAAGAGCCTCCGGGTTAGACAGCGCTAAAAATGAATTGATAGCAAGGCAGTCCCCGTCTTTGATAAGCTCAACTGCTTCTTTTGCAGAAATTATTTTAAACATACTCATTGAATCCCATAATAATATGCAATACCATATCTTTCAATCATTTCTCCTTAAATTCTCTTATTAGGCTTATCCGGAAACTGGAGCCTCTGAACGAGTCTAATAAAGATATTTTTTCCCTCTTGACAAAAATACCATAGTGTACTAGTGTAGTAGTACACAGAAGGAGGTAGCTTTATGCCATTATGGGAAAAATGGAGATTTGCATTTGATGACCGAATGCCAATTTACCGTCAAATCATTCTCCTTTTCAGACAAGCGTTTGTTCGTAAGGATATTCAGCTTGGGGAGCGGATTCCGTCCATTCGTGAAATGGCTGCCGTTTTGAGGGTAAATACAAATACCATACAGCGTGTTTACCAGGAAATGGAGAGGGATGAGTTGATAATAATTAAAAGAGGCACTGGGTATTTTTTTACGGAGGATTTAAGCATGATGAAAAAAATACGTCATCAATTGGCACAAGAATCCCTGCAACGTTTTGTTGAAGAAATGCGCGCTTTGGGCTGCGCGGACAGGGAAATAAAAGAAGAATTAATATCATTTATGGAAGGAGGTTCAAATGAATAAAATTCTAGAAACTAGAGATGTTAAAAAAACATTTGGAAGCTGCGAAGCTTTGTGCGGCGTAAACATGATTATTCCGTCAGGGCAGATTGCAGGGCTTTTGGGACCGAATGCATCGGGGAAAACTACACTGTTAAAAACTGTTGCAGGGTTGCTTCAGCCGTCTGCGGGCAATATTACATATTACAATAATGCCGCACACGGACATGAAGCCAGAAACACAATAGGTTTTTGCCCGGATGCAATGGGCTTCCAACGCTGGATGCGCGTACGCGATGCATTTATTTTTTACAGCGAAATGTATAACGACTATTCATCATCCAGAGCTGATCAGCTTATACGTATTCTTGAGCTGCAAGACATTCAGGACACTCACGTTAAACGCCTGTCAAAAGGCATGAAGGAACGCCTTGTTTTAGGTTTAACCTTTTCACGCGAAACTAAACTGTACTTACTAGACGAGCCGCTGGATGGAATTGATCCGGTTGGGAAAATGCGTGTAATAGACGCAATTCTTGCAATGAAACCAGAAGGAGCGTCCATACTCATTTCTACGCATTTAGTTAAAGACATAGAACGCATTTTTGACAGTGTATATTTTTTATCAAAAGGGAAAATTGTGTTTTCCGGTGCATGCGATACCATTCGCGAAGAACGCGGTCTTACCGTAGAACAAGCTTATTTGGAGGTGTTCAATAATGAAAAATCAATTTAAATACGCAATTAGAGCCGGTCTTTATGTACGCGGTCCGGTATTTGTGGTTATTTTTGTAATGAATACGATTTTTGTTACACTGGGAATGTTGGATTTGCTCCCGCTTCCGGCTCTCATCACGGCAGTATCTCTTGGCGGAGTTGCAGTCGCTGTAATGTTATGTGCTAATATCGGCAGCGATGTGATGATTATTCGCAGAATGTTTACATCCCCAGAAGCTTACCTTTTTGCGCTTACTCCCGTCCCCAAATGGAAAACATTGCTTGCAAGCATTATTACGATGTTTGTAATGGATATTGTTTCCATGGCTTTTGTTATCATAACACAGGTTTTGCTTTCGTTTAACATGATAGGGTTTGATCAAATGTGGAATATTGTTGTTTACGGTTTTAACGAATTATCTTTCGTTTCGTCTTACACTATATGGGGAATTATACTTTTTATTGCGGGTTACTTTCTTGTATTAATGGTTATTTTGTTCTGCATAACTGCCAAAAAATCATTTTTGTATAAAAAACCCGCGTCGGGGCTTTTGACATTCCTGTTAGCCTGTTTATGCTTTTATGCTGTCAATTTGATTCAAGCAATTTTTATTCCATTCGGAACAGTTAATACATTTGGACCTTTTATAATGATTACAGTTAAAAGCGCTATAGCATTTCCGCTTTTAACCCTGTTCTTCCTGCTGGAAGCCGGTGTTTTATTTGTCTTTACATCAAAACTTATGGAAAGGAAAATGAATATATGAAAAAATTAATTTTATTTGCACTTATTATAGTGCCGGTCATTGCCGGTTTCGCCGGATGTATATTTGTAAATTTTTCAGAATCATCTGCTGTAACCGGAATAGGCGATCCGGAAAAATTTGAGATTAAAGTTGACGGGTATAGCGGAATCAGAACGGCGGGATTTTGTGAAATCCATTATTATGCCGCTCCGTCGGATACTGTTATACTGGAAATCCAGCCAAACCTGCGGGAGTATTTTATTATTGAGGTTATTAATGACGATCTTGTAGTCCGGCCAACAAGATGGATCAACCCGGAAACAACGCCAATACTGACAGTTTCAACACCTGTGTTAAACCGTTTGTCCCTAGATGGAGTAGGTGCTTTTACAGCTTATGATACGATTAATACCAGTTCATTTACTCTAAAATTGTCCGGGACAGGAAAAGGCAAAGCCGAATTAGATGTAACCATATTTAATGCGGAGCTATCGGGTGCAGGCAGTTTTGAACTTTCCGGCAGAGCAGAAACGGCAGATATTTCCATGTCGGGCGCCGGTGAAATTAATGCTTTGCCGCTTGATACAAGCGAGGCTAGAATCCGTCTTTCCGGCACCGGTTCTGTAAAGATAAGTTGTTCCAATTATTTATATGTTAAAGCGGACGGTATGGGCTCGGTTGAATATATAGGTTCACCGCATATTGATTTAAATACGAGCGGATTGGTTAGAGTAAACAGGCTTAGATGAAAGCGGCATGCTAATCAAAACAAATTATCTGAAATGCGTATGTTCAAGTTATGTCAATAAGAGTTGTTTGGAAGCATCAGTTTCTGAAAACTCTTATTGATAATTTATCCCTTTCACTGTAGTATTAAGCCAGAGGTATTTATATGAAGAAGACAATAATCGTTTTTTTAATTGGTATAGTGCTTTGCGTTTTTTCTTTGTCAGCTCAGGATGCTGCAGTTCGTCTGGGAGTCATTCTTAACAATTATTCGCCCCGTACAAATTTTACCACAGGTGCAATACCCAGAGCGGATTTGGACATGATTGTACAAGCAGCAGTACGCACAGGCAGCGCAGGCAACCGCCAGCCCTGGTTTTTTACCGTGGTGCAGGATTTGAGTCTTGCTCAGAAAATTATCCCGCAATCCGTTCAGGGTAATATAGTCATTGTTATTTCAACCTCAGGTTCTACAAACAGGGAAATTATTGATTGCGCACTTGCAACACAGACAATTTATCTTGCAGCCCAAGCTCTGGGCTACGGCTCTCAGATATACACCGCTCCTATTGCAATGTTGAATAGGGATCTTAAAGACGAGCTGGGATTTCCTGCAAACCGTAATGCCGTGGCTACTGTCCGTATAGGCAGGGTTCTACCTACAGTAGATGCCATAAGCGGAGCCTCGCCCCGCAGGAATGCAAGCGAAATGGTAACATATAAATAAGATTTGCAATATGCTATCTTCTTTAAGTTGAATCTTGGTTTTTTCTTATTCCTACTTGACACATAGGTTATAGGTGTATTAGTATTAAAATATTACATATGTGAATCATGTGTAATAGACTGTAAAATGAAAAGAAAAGGAGATTTATTATGGAAAACAAAAACTACAGATTTGAGACAATTCAAATCCACGCGGGGCAGGAAAAACCAGACCCTGCTACAGACTCAAGGGCAGTGCCTATTTATCAGACTACTTCCTATGTGTTTCCCAATTCAAAGTCGGCAGCTGACCGTTTTGCGCTTACGGAAGTTGGCAACATTTACACTCGTCTTATGAACCCCACATGGGATGTCTTTGAAAAACGCGTGGCAGCTCTGGAAAAAGGAGCGGCGGCTTTGGCAACCGCATCCGGCGCTGCGGCTGTTACTTACGCTATTTTAAACATAGCAAAAAGCGGCGACCACATTGTGTCTGACAAGCAGCTTTACGGCGGCACTTATAACCTGTTTGCCAATACCCTGCGCGATTTAGGCATAGAAGTTTCTTTTGTAGACGGAAACAATCCCACCAGTTTTGAAAACGCAATCCGCCCAAACACAAAAGCGGTATTTTTTGAAACGATAGGCAACCCCAACGCCAGCATTGTAGACATCGAAGCGGTTGTTGCCATAGCGCACCGTCACGGAATACCTGTTATTGTTGACAGCACTTTCGCCACGCCTTACCTTTTGCGCCCCATTGAGTACGGAGTTGACATCGTAGTACACTCCGCCACAAAATTTATCGGGGGGCATGGAACATCCATTGGCGGCGTTATTGTAGACGGCGGCAAGTTTGACTGGGCGCAGAATGACAAGTTCCCCGGTCTTTCCCGTCCAAACCCCAATTACCACGACCTTGTTTTCACGGACGCTGTCGGAAAATTAGCCTACATCATCAAGGCGCGGACAACTCTGTTACGTGACACAGGAGCGGCTCTCTCTCCATTTAATGCCTTTATGTTTTTGCAGGGGTTGGAAACTTTGTCCTTCCGTGTTGAGCGCCATGTAGAAAACACAAAAAAAGTTGTGGAGTGGCTTGTAAAGCATCCGCAGGTAGAAAAGGTAAATCACCCTTCGCTGTCCGATCACAGGGATCATGCTATGTATAAAAAGTATTACCCCAAGGGCGGCGCTTCAATTTTTACTTTTGAGTTAAAAGGGAATGTCGAAAAAGCCAAGCGCTTTACAGAAGAACTGAATCTGTTCTCGCTGCTTGCGAATGTGGCTGATGTAAAGTCCCTTGTGATACACCCGGCAACCACAACACATTCCCAGATGAGCGAAAGCGAGCTGCTTGCTTCGGGTATCAAACCCAACACAATCCGCCTTTCCATTGGCGCGGAACATATTGACGACATCATTGATGATTTGAAGCAGGGGTTTGAGGCGGTTAAGTAGAGTCCGAGTGTCGTCTATAAAGTAACCGACTTTATAGACGACACTAAGCAGGGGATTTCGGGCGGGTTCAAATGAAAATGGAAAAGTGAGGTTCGCCTGCCTGCCTGTCTGGCGGGCGCAGGCAGGTAGTTAAATATAAAAATTGCAAGGGTTTTATTGGTCTAGCATCTCCTGATAGACCAGCCCTTTATATTGTTTTTTTCTTTGCTGTTAAAATATATTCTGAATTACCTGTTCCAGAAAAATATAATATTATCATTTATTTATTATATTTTCCAAATAGAATTTTGTAAAATTTTCGACACTATATTCGGTTTTACCAATAACACCATTTTTTATATTATGCCAAAAACAAGCCGGTATTTCGCCAAGTCTTAAATTTTTTTGAATACAAGGATCGCACCCTTTTTTATTATTAAAAGGATGTTCAGAACATTGTGTTACCGTACATGTGCAAAAATGTTTTTCCATATACCTATGGTAACCAAAAAATACAAAAAAAAGCAAGGTTCCCTCACGGAAATCAATTTTCAAATTTCATACGGATTGCGTACCTTCGGTACGACACGGATTTACACCGATTTACACGGATTTTAAGAATCAAAATTAAGAATTATCCGTGAAAATCCGTAAAATCTGTGCTAACCCGTGTGAAATTTCATATATACTTCTAAAAATTGATTTCCGTGGACAGAGAGGCGACCCTCACACGGGCTAGTTGCTGATCGCCCACTAGGCTGGTGGACTAACTCCCACTAGGCTAGTGGACTAACTCCCGCTAGGCTGGTGGACTAACTCCCACTAGGCTAGTGGACTAACTCCCACTAGGCTAGTGGACTAACTCCCACTAGGCTGGTGGATGAACTCCCACTAGGCTAGTGGACTAACTCCCACTAGGCTGGTGGACTAACTCCCACTAGGCTAGGTGCAGAACTCCCCCTAGACTAGGCACTGATCTCCCCCTAGGCTAGGTGCAGAACTCCCCCTAGGCTAGGTGCAGAGCTCCCCCTAGGCTAGGTGCAGAACTCCCCCTAGGCTAGGTGCAGAGCTCCCCCTAGGCTAGGTGCAGAGCTCCCCCTAGGCTAGGTGCAGAGCTCCCCCTAGGCTAGGCACTGATCTCCCCCTAGCCTAGGCACTGATCTCCCCCTAGCCTAGGCACTGATCTCCCCCTAGGCTAGGCACTGATCTCCCCCTAGGCTAGGCACTGATCTCCCCCTAGGCTAGGCACTGATCTCCCCCTAGCCCTAGTGGGCAGTAACAACAAACGCAAGGGATGCTTTTCTGGCATTAAAGGGCGTTCCGTCTGGCGCAGCGTCTGGAAATACAGCGTACCTAATTTAGTTTTCATTCAAAGTTCCCTCAATACAAATAACAAAGCCAGAAACAAGATCATTTTCCCTTGACAGTGCCACCATTTTATGCCACTATAAGCCATGAACAACAGGCAGAGAAAAACTCTTGCGGCAATTTTTTCCCACCCGATACCTAAAACTATGGCGTGGGCTGATATTGAAGCTCTGTTGTTGGCAGTTGGCTGTGAAGCTATTGAAGGCGACGGCTCAAGAGTCAGGTTTATTCGGGATGATGTAATGGGATATTTCCATAGACCGCACCCCCAAAAGGAAGCCGCGCCATACCAAATTCGGGATGCCAGAACATTCCTGACAAAATTAGGAGAAGAGCCATGAATAACACTATTGTTTACAAAGACTATACCGCTATTGTCGGGTACAGCGCCGAGGATGAATGTCTTGTTGGGCACATTGCCGGTATAAATGATGTAATCGGCTTTCATGCGGACTCGGCGGAGGAAATACGCAAGGTTTTCCATGAAACTGTTGATGATTACCTTGAAACATGCGCAAAAATAGGCAGGGAACCAAACAAACCTTATTCCGGTAAAATTACCCTGCGTCTGCCCCCCGCGCTTCACGCGCAACTTGCTATTCAGGCGGAGGCCAACGGCAACAGTCTTAACAACTGGCTGGTATCCATGCTCAGGCAATCGGTCGCTCACGCAAGGTGTTGAGGATTGTTTACAATATTTAGTTTTCATTCAAAGTTCCCTCAATACAAATAACAAAGCAGTGGTTAGTGAGTAGTGATTAGTTTTCGCCGCTTGCTTTTCCCTCTGTTTTATGCTATGTTTAATATATGCACACTGAACATTTTGATAGAGTAACCCATAACCCTGCCGTAATGGGCGGCAAAGCCTGTATTCGCGGCATGAGGGTAACTGTCGGTATGGTGGTAAACCAAATTGGCGCAGGTTACTCCATTGATGAGGTTCTCGCTTATTACCCATACCTTGAAAGAGAAGATATTTTACAAGCTCTCCAATACGCAGCTCACTGATGATATTGAAAAAGGCGCACTGGTAACGATTGATCTGCGTAAAACTCGCATAACACTGCTTCCCTTTAAATAATTCTTCATTAAAAAGGGTACACCCATAATAGATGTACCCTCGCTCTTCACCTGTTACCTGCTACCTGATTACGGCTCCCAATTATCCGCCGTATTTGTGTGCAAAGATATAGTATCCCCTGCGGTGGTATTGCGGAATTTTATAATTGGGCTTCCAGCGTTATAGTTCCTATCATATACCGCCTGACCATCGGTGGTTGCTGTATTCCTCAAATTCTCCGCTATTGCTGTTTCTGAGCCGTAGATAGTGCCGCCGGTTTTATTAAAAACAATTGCTCCGCCGGTACCAGCATATACACCGCCGCCGTAATTGGCTTTGTTGCCCGAAATTATGCCATCTATCATTGCGATGTTCCCCCCATATATGCCGCCGCCTTCACTATTGGTAGTATTGCCCGAAATAGTTCCGCCGTTCATGGTGATGGAGGAGTACGACCCACCATACACACCGCCGCCACCATAACCAGTGGCATCATTGCCCGTGATGATTGCTCCGTCGTTCATGATAAAAGAGCTATCATGAATTGCTACACCGCCGCCACCTAAATAAGAAGTGTTGCCTGAAATGGTTCCCCCGTTCATGATGAAGGTTCCACCAGTCGTTGATACGCCCCCGCCATATGATGCGGCGGCTGTATTATTAGAAATAATACCACCGTTCATGGTAAAAAAACCTGCCATAACAAGCACACCGCCGCCGGAGCTATTACTGGAAGTATTACCGGTAATGATCGCTCCTTCATTCATAACAAGATTACCGCCGTTATTAGCTATTTGAACAAGCGCTCTATCATTATCGATGTATCCTTTCAGGGTTATGTTGTAATCAAGAGTCAATTTTGCGTTGGCATTGTCTAACATAAATAAATAACCATTCTCCGACAAGGTAATTGTCTGCCTGCCGCCTGCTCCCACCAGCATTATACTGCTCACATTGGAGATATAACGCGACACAATACTCACATCATTGCCAATCATCAGGATATAATCACCGGGATTGTCTCTCACAAACATAGTCGCTAGACGGATAAACTCGCTTCCCCAAGTTGTGTCTACTCCTGACAAATCATACTGAACCGGAACCCACTCTGGATTTGCAGGCTCTTTCCACTTTGCGTAAATGGTTGTGGTTGTCGTTACA
>Ga0099364_10013379_pt1 | contig 11016 bp, 9 predicted proteins | sample TergutTh196P3_FD_73070 | JGI IMG/M metagenome (GOLD analysis project Ga0099364, IMG submission 73070) | Microcerotermes parvus P3 segment gut microbial communities from Pointe-Noire, Republic of the Congo - Th196 P3 | ecosystem: Host-associated > Arthropoda: Insects > Digestive system > Gut ... | reverse complement strand
TAATTTCTAATTCCCCTCTGGGGAGGGGTGGCAAACACTCGCAACAAAGTTGCGATAGTGTTTGACGGGGTGGTCTGCTACATTGTCAATTCTCCCCCATCAACCTTACCATTACCGCTTTTTGTGCATGGAGCCTGTTTTCGGCTTCATCGAATATTACGTTAGCGTGATTCTCGAAGATCTCCTCGGTTATTTCCTCTCCCCTGTGGGCGGGCAGGCAATGCAGCACTATTGCATCTTTGGCCGCAACGCTCATAATATCAGAGTTTATCTGATACCCCGCAAAGACCTTCATGCGGGCCTGCGCCTCTTTCTCCTGCCCCATCGATGCCCAAACATCGGTGACAAGAACATCGGCGTCCTTTGCGGCTTTTAACACATCATCGGTATAGCTGAACCTACCGCTGTTTTTAGCAAAATCCATGACGGCAGAATCGGGTTTGTGCATAGGCGGAGTTGCAACCGATACGGTCATTCCGACCTTTATGCCTCCTACGATCAATGAGTTTGCCATATTGTTACCATCGCCTATGTAGCAGAGTTTTAACCCCTCAAGGCGCTTTTTATATTCTCGTATGGTCTGAAAATCCGCCAGCACCTGACAGGGATGGGCAAAATCGGTAAGGCCGTTTATGACGGGAACACTGCCGAATTTCGCTAAATCCTCCACCGTCTGCTGAGCAAATGTGCGTATCATAATCCCATCTACATAGCGGGACATTACTCTGGCGGTGTCGCAAATCGGCTCACCCCGTCCTATCTGAAGGTCATTCGAGCTGAGGAAGAGCGCATGACCTCCAAGCTGGTACATACCCGTTTCAAAAGAAACTCTTGTGCGGGTTGAGGATTTTTCAAATATCATTCCCAGTGTTTTTCCTGCAAGGAGCTTGTGTTCCTCACCCTTTTTCTGCTTAGCCTTGAGCCGATCGGCAAGCTCTAATATCGATAAAATATCATCCTTGCTTATATCCGATAGTTTTAACAAATGTTTCATACTCAGTCTCCTCCCCATGCTATGGCGCTGTAATCGCCTTGACCTGCTTCTATCGTGATTCTTATCTCATCCAAAGACGGAACAACCTCTCCCATCTCCTGCTTAAACTGTAGTATCTCACCGTTTTTGCAGAGTTCGAGTTTTCCTACATCTGAGGATATATCTATAGACAGTTCTTCTCTCTCAAATTCGCCCTCTATACCGCCGACATAGTAGACAAGATTGCAGAGCGGAATCTCAGGGTCAAAGAGAGCCGACATTACACTGCCTGAAGAGACGACTGAGCGTGCGATATTTTTAGCCGTCTGCTCGTTATATGCGTTTTTGACCACACATTCCACCAGCTTTGAGCATCCGTATGAGTTTTTGACAAGCTGCTTTGACAGATTCAGCATTGTGATATAGAGCGCATTCACAAACATATCATAGTCATCACCGCGCTGGTTGATTATCTTGTTCTCTGCGGCTCCGGACGACATTATGAATACCATGTCGTTCACGGTAGGAGACATTCCTATCATCTCAAAGGTTCGGCTCCCGGCATATCTCAGCGCCGCATTCAAGAACGGCTTGGATATATTCACATCGGTGGTAAGTATCATAAGATTTCCCGCAAAATCGTGCTGTCGGATGTTGCCTCCCGTTACCATGCCTCCGATAACGCAGTGCGATTTCTTTATGTCGAATTTTACCGCATACTGATTCTTTTGGTTGCTGTCCCGCCGCAAAACGCTTGCCGCAGCATCGTTGCCTGTTTTGGACAACCCTAATACCAATCTTCTTGTACTGCCGACTATCCTATCGGCATCAATGGGTTTGCCTATAATCCCAGTGCTTGCAAGACCTATGCCCGTCTGCTCTGCCCCCAACGCAGAGGTGATGCGGGTAATAATATAGTTAGCGGCATTCATATCCTCATCAGGGATGTAGCAGTTGGCGTTCTTACCCGTGATTATAATAGCTTTCATGGATTTGCGGCGGGCTAACAAGCGGGTCGCTTTGAGGGATGCGCCGTTGAACTTGCTGCGTGTCGCAACCATCGCAGCTTTGCAGGCTTTTTCGCCTGCCACTATCGCTAAATCAGGCGATGTGCTATCACCGCCATCACAGCAAACAGCGTTTGCCCCGAAACCTTGTGCCGCACAAACACCGCCTGATGTGTATATTATATTATCGAGAATAGATATACTAATCAACTCCTTTTATGCTGTCACACCTCTATCATTTTTCCTACGCCTATTCGGGGGGCAACGGTTATTTGGTAATCCTGTTCTATTCTGAGTCCGTTTTTATGTAAGGCTGATACCGTTTCTGCCAGGGCTGTTTCGGGTCGGTTGTTTTCTTTTGACAGATGAGCCAGTACAAACTTGGATGTTCCATTTTTAGCCAAGCGGGTGATTTCTTTCGCACACCCCGGATTGGACAGATGCCCGACATCGGAGCAAACCCGCCGCTTGAGGGCCGGATGGTAACTTCCGCAGGCAAGCATCTCTTCGTCATAGTTGGACTCAAGCATTACAATATCGCATCCATCGAGATTCTCTTGCACTACCTGCGAAACATATCCTAAATCGGTACAAACAGCGGTCTTTTTGCCCGACTGTGTTGTGATTGTTATTCCCAAACTCTCTGCGCTATCGTGTGAGGTATGGAATACACCTACCTCCATTTGATCGATAGATATAGTCTTTTTGTCAATCTCATAGAGCTGTGTTTTGGCGGAGATTGCGTCCTTTTGGATAAGGGCGTTCAGAGTACCCTCGGATCCGAACACGGGGACGGAGTATCTTTCGGTAAAATTCCGCAATCCGCTGATGTGGTCGGTATGTTCGTGTGTTACAAAAACCGCCTTTATACCCTGCGGATCGACAGACACAAGCCCAAGCTGAGCATGAAGTCTCCGCATACTGAGTCCGGTGTCTATTAGTATTCCGGAGCTTCCGTTTCCGAAATAGCAGCAGTTTCCGCTTGAGGAACTGCATAGTGTATATAGAAAGTGAGCCATCTTTTTACAACGCCTTTTTTATTGCTTCTTCAGGGACATGAATCTTTTTTATATCGGCTCCGAGACTACGCAGTTTTACCACAATGTCCTCATACCCTCGCTCGATATGATATATATCCTCTATCTCGGTCACACCCTGTGCGGCAAGACCCGCTATTACAAGAGCGGCTCCCGCTCTGAGGTCTGTAGCCTTTACCGGAGCCCCTTTTAAAGAGCCTTTTCCCTCTACAACGGCAACCTTGCCGTCTACAGAAATATCTGCGCCCATCCGTCTGAGTTCGTCTACATATTTGAATCGGTTATCCCAAACATTGTCGGTAATCATGCTGGTTCCCTCTGCAAGGGTCAGCAGTGCGGTCATCTGCGGCTGCATATCGGTCGGGAATCCCGGATGCGGCATGGTCTTGATGCTGGTTTTGGTTATATTGCCCTGCGATCTCACCCTGAGGCTTTCGTCAAATACCTCTATATCGGCTCCGATCTTCTCGAGCTTGAATGTCAGCACCTCCAGATGCTTGGGTATGACGTTTTTTATAACGACATCGCCGCCTGTTGCGGCTGTTGCAACCATATATGTTCCGCTTTCTATCTGGTCGGGTATAATAGAATAGGTTGCTCCTCCAAGACTGTCAACCCCATGAATCTTGATAACATCGGTACCCGCTCCGAAAACATCGGCTCCTATTGAGTTGAGGAAGTTTGCCAAGTCTACCACATGGGGTTCTTTGGCGGCATTTTCTATGATGGTCAGGCCCTTTGCCTTGACAGCGGCAAGCATTACATTAATGGTCGCCCCTACCGAAACTGTATCAAAATAAATCTGCGTTCCCATCAACTCGTTTGCCTTGACATGGATGAATCCATCGTCGATAGAATCCTCGGCTCCAAGACTGCGGAAACCCTTGAGGTGCTGGTCGATAGGACGAACTCCTAAGTCGCACCCTCCCGGCATGGGAACTGCCGCCTGTTTATGCTTTGCCAGCAATGCTCCCAAAAAATAGTAGGAAGCCCGCATTTTTTTTGCAAGCTCGTAAGGAACATACGGATTTGTTATGCGAGTGGGATCAATCTCTATCGAGGATTTGTTTATCGTCCTGATCTTGGCGCCCATGATAGACAGCACCTCCAGCAAAACACTCACATCGCTTATGTTGGGAAGATTCTCGATAACACAGGGCGCTTCGGCCAAAATCGCAGCAGGAAGTATCGCTACGGCGGCATTTTTCGCCCCGCTTATCGTAACCTCTCCGGAGAGCCTCCGTCCTCCGTTTATAACATATTTGTCCAAATATATACGCTCCTTTGTTTTTGAAAATTCTTGCCCTCTCAGTCGGCGATAACCACGAAAAAACACCCGCCGCTGCAATAACCACGGACGAACGAAGTTCGCCCCTACAGACCACCCCGTAATTTGCGATAACCACGAAAAAACACCCGCCGCTGCGGCGGCACCCTGACGACAATTAACAGTTGACAATGTACAATTGACAATTATTTGTAATTTAAAGCCCCCCGTAACTGTCCATTGTCAATTGTCAACCGTCAATTGCAGCAGACCACCCCGTCAAACACTATCGCAACTTTGTTGCGAGTGTTTGCCACCCCTCCTCAGAGGGGAATGATGCCAATTGACAATTTACAATGAACAATTGACAGTTACGGGGGATTAAAATCCAACTCTGCTTTTACCAATAAATCTATATTTACAATAATTGTTAATTGTCAACTGTTAATTGTCAATTGCCATCGGGGTGCCGCAGCGGCGGCGGGTGTTTTTCCCCGAAGGAATACGGAAATTTTAGTTCGCAAGCCCCATTCCCCTCTGGGGAGGGGTGCCGCCGCAGCGGCGGGGTGGTCTGTAGGGATGACCGCCCTCGGTCATCCGTGGTAACCGCAGCGGCAGAGAGGGCGACATTTTTATTTTTGACAATACAAATGTAATAAATTCAGGGGTTCTTCGGAAATTTCCGAGGAGGTCTGATCTAATAATTTACAATTCGTATACTTTCGATAACAACATCGTTTACGGGTGTGGTTTCTTCTATATCGGGATGGTCGGGCATCAAACTTATAACCTCTACCTTTGCGATTTTGTTCAATACATCCATTCCCTCAAACACCTGCCCGAAAATGGTATGCTGTCTGTCGAGTGTCGGAGTACCGCCGAATTGGGCGTATCTGTCACGGACATGGGCGGGGAAGATATAGTCTATCCCTGCATCTTTAAACATATTTTCATATTTTTCAAAAGACGCATTGTTGTAGTCTCTCTTATTCATGGCCGACAGATCTGTATGAACTATAGCAAACTCGCTGAACTGCCGATTGGTCTGATCCTTTATCATGGTCAAGGCCCCTGCGTAATGATGGAGTTTGTCGGATACCTCCGGATAGGCTCCGTTTGTGAATATGCTCCTTTTCTCCTCACCGTCACGAGGTCTTCCGCCGTGTATTATAAAGTTTTCAAAGACACGGTGGAATTTTGTACCGTCATAATATCCGTCCTTGGCAAGCTCTGTAAAATTCTGAACGGCATACTCTGCTTCGGACGGGAAGAAGCGTACCTTTATATCACCGAATCCGCCTACTGTTATTACAGCAATCTCTTCGCCCGATTGAGGCAGGGCAAACTGGTCTATGTCATACTCGGACGGAGCGGGTTCTCTCTTGCATCCCGCCAAAATCGCAGTAACCATAACAAGGCAGAGTGCTAATGATAATATTTTCATATCAATATGCAACTCCTTGGGCTATCATGGCTTCTGCAACCTTGTTAAAGCCGGCTATGTTGGCCCCTACTACAAGGTTGCCGTCCATGCCGTATTTTTTAGAGGCGGCATAGGAGCTGTCGAATATGCCTTTCATTATTCCCTGCAGCTTTTGGTCAACCTCTTCAAATGACCAGCTGTATCTCATAGAGTTTTGCGACATCTCGAGACCTGAGGTTGCCACGCCGCCTGCGTTGGCGGCCTTTGCAGGCCCGAACAGCACACCCGCATTTAAGAACTCTTCAACGGCATCGGGGGTGCAGGGCATATTAGCGCCCTCTGCAACGGCGATAACGCCGTTTTTGATAAGGGTTTTTGCATCATTGCCGTCAAGCTCGTTCTGTGTAGCGCATGGCAGAGCTATATCGCAGGGGATTGACCAGATACCTCGGCACCCTTCTGTATATACGGCTCCGTCAACTCTCTTGGCATATTCTGATATTCTTCCCCGTTCTACCTCTTTTATCTGCTTGACAACATCGAGATCGATACCGTTTTTATCATATATATAACCCTGCGAATCGGACAGTGCCACAACCTTGCTCTTAAACTCAAATGCCTTTTGTGCGGCATAGATAGCGACATTTCCCGATCCCGATATGACCACAGTCTTACCCTCGAATGAGGTGTTTTTCATCTGTGTGAGCATTTCCCGGGTAAAGTAACAGGTTCCGAATCCTGTTGCTTCCTTTCGGGCAAGTGAGCCTCCGTAGGTCAGTCCCTTTCCGGTAAGAACTCCGGTAAACTCGTTGCACAGCCGCTTGTATTGACCGAACATATATCCTATCTCACGGGCTCCAACGCCTATGTCACCGGCAGGAACGTCTGTATTAGGCCCTATATGCTTTGATAGTTCGGTCATAAAGCTTTGACAGAATCTCATTATCTCGTTGTCGGATTTTCCTTTGGGGTCAAAGTCGCTTCCGCCCTTTCCTCCGCCCATCGGCAGGGTTGTGAGGCTGTTCTTGAATATCTGCTCGAATCCCAAGAACTTTATAACCGATCCGTTGACGGTGGGATGGAATCGGCATCCGCCCTTATATGGCCCAAGCGCCGAGTTAAACTGCGCCCTGAATCCTCTGTTGACATTGACCTTTCCCTTGTCGTCAACCCAGGACACCCTGAACTGGATAAAACGCTCAGGCTCGACCATTCTGTCGATAACCCCTGTATCTATTATATGCGGGTCACGCTCTACCACAGGCTCGAGAGACTCCAGTACCTCTCTTACAGCCTGTAAAAACTCAGGTTCGCCCTGATTGCGCGCCGATACACTGTTGTAAACACCCTGTAAATAACTACTTTTGAATGACATATTTTCACTCTCCTATTCTATTATTATCCGTTTGTGATAAGTCTTACCTTGATAACACCGCTGATTGCGGCAATCTTGTCTACAAATTTTTCAGCGCTGCCGCTGGAAAAATCGATTATAGTATACGAATTGTCGCCTTTTGAGCGGTTGACCATATCCTCTATGTTGGTTCCTGCATCCCCCATAATTGTAGTAAACTGTGAAATCATAGCCGCTACATTCTTATGGAATATGCAGAGACGGGAGTTGCCCGAAAAGGGCAGAGAGGCATTGGGGAAGTTGACTGAATTTGTGATGTTTCCGTTTTCGAGATAGTCTATCAGCTGCAACGCACCCATCTTAGCACAGTTGTCCTCGGATTCGGGTGTAGATGCTCCCAAGTGAGGTATGTTGATAACCCCCTTCTGTCCGATAAGATCATCGTTGGGGAAGTCAAGCACATATGCCGACAGCTTTCCGCTGTCGAGAGCGGCCGCTATGTCGGCCGATACTGCAAGTTCACGGCGGGCAAAGTTGAGCAGACGCGCTCCATGCTTCATCATTGCGATGGTGTCGGCGTTTATCATGCCCTTTGTTTCAGCGTTATACGGCAGATTGAGCGAAATATAGTCACAGTTTTCATAGATCTCTTTGAGTGTACCTGCATGAACGACCGATGCAGAGAGTCCCCATGCGGCATTGACCGAGATAAAGGGATCATATCCGTATACCGTCATACCGAGATTCTTGGCGGCGTTTGCAACCAGCACTCCGATAGCTCCAAGCCCGATTACACCCAGCTTTTTACCGTAGATCTCAGGCCCGACAAAGGCTCCCTTGCCTTTCTCGACCAACTCAGGCACCTGATCGCCTTTACCCTTGAGGGTGTTGACCCACTCTATAGCCTCCGGTATCTTTCTCGATGAAATGAGCAGACCCAGAATGGTCAGCTCTTTAACGGCGTTTGCATTTGCGCCGGGGGTGTTGAATACCACCACACCCTGCGATGCGTATTTGTCAGACGGGATGTTGTTTGTTCCCGCTCCTGCACGGACAACCGCCTTGACCGATGGGTCAAGCTCCATATCGTGCATAGATGCGCTCCGCACCATGATGGCATCGGGGCTTTCGCACTCACCGCTCACGGTGTATCTGCTCTTGTCAAACAGATCTGTTCCCACCGGGGAAATCTTGTTTAGTGTTTTAATCTTATACATAATCTTTCTCCTTATAATAATAATTAGTTGCTCTTCTCGAACTCCTTCATAAACTCTACTAACGCCTTAACGCCGTCTATCGGCATGGCGTTGTAGATGGATGCTCTCATTCCGCCTACAGAGCGGTGTCCGCCCAGGTTTACAAACCCCTGCTTTACTCCCTCTGCTATAAACTTTTTATCGAGATCCTCTCTGCCTGTAACAAAGGGTATGTTCATAAGCGAGCGGAAAGGCCTTTGCACGGTGGCGCTGAACATAGCCGAATTATCGAGATAGTCATATAGGATTGCGGCTTTCTTTTGATTATACTCCTTCATCTTTTCAAGTCCGCCCATTTCGTTTTCTATCCAATCAAGCACAAGACTGTGCATATAGATAGAATATGTCGGCGGGGTGTTGTACATAGACTGATTGTCGGCATGGGTTTTGTAGTTAAACATAGTCGGGGTTCCCTCACGCGCATTGCCGATGAGATCCTCTCGTATGATAACCACCGTAAGACCGGCAGGGCCCATGTTCTTCTGCGCGCCTGCGTATATAACCCCGTATTTCGACACATCAATAGGCTCGGACAGTATGCAGGAACTCATATCCGATACTATGGGAATATCTCCAACATCGGGGAGTTTGTCGAATCTTGTGCCGAAGATGGTGTTGTTAGAACAGATGTGGAAATAGTCTGCGTCCTTGTCAAATTTTTCTACATCGGGGATATATGAAAAGGTCTTATCCTTAGAGGAGGCAACCGCAGTCGCCGTCCCGAAACGTGACCCTTCTTCAAAAGCCTTTTGCGCCCACTGTCCTGTTATCATGTAGTCAGCCTTTCCAGAACGCATCAAATTAAGGGGAACCATCGCAAACTGTGACGATGCTCCTCCTTGCAGGAATAGTATCTTATAGTTGTCGGGTACCGACATTATTTTACGCAGGCTCTTCTCGCACCCGAATATGATTGCCTCATACGCCTTTGACCTATGCGACATCTCCATAACCGATTGCCCTGTGTCTTGATACTCGGTCAGTTCCGCTGCCGCTCTCCCCAGTACACTTTCCGGTAATACCGCCGGACCTGCGCTAAAATTGTAAACTCTGCTCATATAAAATACCTCCAAAATAAATTCATCTTAAATAGTATCATTATATCAGCAAAATGTCAAATCAAATGAATATAAAGCAGTGTACAAATTTTCCGACAGTCACGGGTTTTTTTGTGTATATTGATAGGCCTCCTCGAAAACTTCTGCATGAGCAGATTTACGAGATGATTTTTTCGATTTGCAAGAAACAAGACCGCAGGAATGCTTTGTGCCTTACAAGGTTTTGTGACGCAGCAAATAGGAAAAATAGCCGGAAAGATGCCATGCACGAAGTTTTCGAGGAGGCCCCTAATACTCCCCGAAAGTATATTGGTTTCGTCCGTTTTGCTTGGATGTATAGAGCATTTCGTCCGCTTTTTTCATATAATCGTCACTCCTGCGTGTGTGACGTGCCTTGCCTGTTATGCTTCCGATCGAAACTGTCACATGTTCGGCAACCTCGCTGCTTTGATGCGGAATCTTGAGATCGCTTATGCTGGTGATTATTTTCTCGGCTACTGTATACATTCCGTTTTTGTCGGTATTGGGCAGAACAACGACAAACTCGTCCCCGCCGTACCGCGCTACAAAATCTCCGCTTCTCGTCGTATCTGCGGCAAGTGTCTCGGCAACGATCTTCAGGCACTTGTCTCCCTTTACATGACCGTATGTGTCGTTGTACTGTTTAAAGAAATCTATATCCACAATCATCAGGCTGAGCATACCGTCCGAGCGGGAGAGGAATTTTATCAGACGATCCAGCTCCTCATACAGATAGCGTCTGTTGTGAATGCCGGTAAGAGCGTCATAATAGACCTCATCGGCCTTTTGCTCAAGTTCCTTTTGTGACCTGAATATTTCTCCGACTATATATCTGCCGAAGAGATATATAAGTCCGTTTAGCATGACCACACCGGAGTAGTGATATAGGTCGGTTAATATCTTAGCAAAGTCGAAAAAGAAGATACAGAAAAGAAGACCCAGGCTGTTAAATATCGCCGTTACGGCAAGTCCTAAGTTATCCGCATACAACAGGCTCAGGAGGGTACAGCCGACAAGGGCGATGTAGATCATCTGATCGCCGCCGGTGAGAACAGACCCTATCAGCTCAAGCAGACTGAGCGAACCGGGGATTATCCAGGATAGCTGCTTTCTGGTCAGTTTGTTTGTGCAGATCAAGACCACGGTAATGCCTACCATCGCAAGGTGTATACACCCGCGCGGCATCCAATACACGCTATCGACAAAGCCTAAGAAAAACAACTGCTTGACAATCACATACACTATTACGGTTATCAATGTGATTTTCTTGGCATTTGTAAAGATATGGTCACTGCTAATCTTTTTCAACATAACCCCTCCGCTCCAACATTATACAACATAAATTTGAAATATGCAACTATGAAAATTAAAAAAGGCAAATCGCCCCTACACGCCGCAATAATCACGGGCGGCAGGTTGCCGCCCCTACCGCAAATTGTGGGATTACACATAGGGCGGTATGCACGGGGGTGCATACCCTACTATAATTTCAATCCCCCGTAACTGTACATTGTTCATTGTAAATTGTCAATTGTAGTAGACCACCCCGTCAAACACTATCGCAACTTTGTTGCGAGTGTTTGCCACCCCTCCCCAGAGGGGAATTGGAAATTATAGTAT
>Ga0099364_10013378_pt1 | contig 11017 bp, 7 predicted proteins | sample TergutTh196P3_FD_73070 | JGI IMG/M metagenome (GOLD analysis project Ga0099364, IMG submission 73070) | Microcerotermes parvus P3 segment gut microbial communities from Pointe-Noire, Republic of the Congo - Th196 P3 | ecosystem: Host-associated > Arthropoda: Insects > Digestive system > Gut ... | reverse complement strand
TATGACGATGAACGTCAAGATTTTTGACAAGGAATACCTGACCATCAAGGAGTTTGCCGAGCTTGTGGGCATGACTGCGGCTTCGCTGCGGCATTATGACACGACGGGTGCATTTCCCCCTGCCAGGCGCGGGGATGAGTTTGGCAACAACTACCGCTTCTATTCCCCCACTCAGGTCACGACTGTAAACATGATACGGGTTTTAACGGAAATAGGCGTGCATATCGACACGATCAAAGAACTTGCGCAAGAGCGGACGCCGGAGAAGCTGCTGAAGCTATTCCGGAAACACAAGGACATGACTGCCGACAGGATAAAGTCTTTGCAGGAAGCGCATCTGATCATCAGCACATTCGCCGATATGCTTTGCAACGCCATAGGCGTGACAGAGGCTGACATTTCTGTCTCCGAAATGCCTGAGAAGAGGATTATATTGGGAGATGTTACGGATTATAGCGGCACGGTAGGCTTTATCAGGGAGTTTACGCGCTTTTGCCACGATATTCATGAACCGAAGCTGAACTTGTCCTACCCAATAGGGGCGTACTTTGAGAACATGGCGGCGTTCCTGACCGAGCCGTCACAGCCGACCCGGTTCTTTTCACTCGACCCCAAGGGGAATGAGAAGAAGGAGGCAGGGCTGTACCTCGTCGGCTATACGCGCGGCTACTACGGGCAGGCAAACGACTTGCCTGAGCGGATGGCGGCGTTTGCCAAAAAGAACGGGCTGGTATTTAGCGGCCCCGTCTACAACATATACCTTGCCGATGAAGTCAGCGTCATGGATCCGGAGCAATATCTTCTGCAGGCTTCCGCGTCAGTATCTGAAACGCGGCATGTGCCCTCACGCAGCCCGCGCCCCCGCTTCTGACGCGCAAAGGTTCTAACGGTTGGAACCCTCCAGGCGAAAAGAGTATTTATGGAGGGGGCAGAAAACCATTGGTATCACTGGATTCCCCCAAATAACATTTTCTCATAACCCTATAAACCTTCTAATGGTTGGAACCTTTACAATCATATTAAGGGTTGCCGCCCTCCAAATCAGCCCCCGGAAGACAGCAAGCAAAGCTGCATGCCGGGGGTTTTTCTTTTCCACTTTCCGGCTTAGCTATGCAAACGGAAAGAGGCGTATATGAGCTCTCGCCGCCAAAGTCTTCCTCTCCAATCAGAATTCTATAAAAATCAGATTGGTGAAAGGGCAATGCTTGATAATACAAACCCATACGCCTTGCGTATGGAGATCAGCAGGAGCATTACGCGTTACTATACTTTTCTTTCACGGACGGGGAAGGCGCAAATCGTGAAACAGATGCGTCCCGCCCCGCCTACTTGGGTTCCTGCGCTTTATCAGGGAAGAGCACAACTTGCGGCGCTGGAACAAACGCCATATTGAGCAAAACATTGCGCAAAGGTTCTAACGGTTAGAACCCCATGACGTTAAAATAGTTTTTTCAGAGGGTGGAAAACCATTGGTATCACTGGATTCTTGGAAATGACATTTTTTTCATAGCCCTATTGACCTTCTAATGGTTAGAACCTTTACAATCATATTAAGGGCTGCCACCCTCTAAATAAACCCCTGGCAGACAGCTTGCAAAGCTGCATGCCGAGGGCTTTTTCTTATGCTCCGTTCCGGCGCGGTTTTGCGGCGGAAAGGGGTGTTTATGTATCCTCGCTGCCGCAGCCCACCACTCCAATCTGGATTTTTACAAAAATATCAGATTGGAGAAAGGGCAATGTTTGACAACTATAATCCATATACCTTGCGTATGAAGAACGCCGGGGGCATCACCCGATACTTTGTCTCATTCAAGGACGGGGAAGGTATCAACCGTGAAACCGAGGTGTCCCGCCCCGTTTACTTGGAGTTTTTGCGCTTTATCAGGGTTGAGCGTAATTTGCATCGTTGGGACGAGCGGCATTTGGAACAATCCGCACTGACCGAAGAAATGCTCTGCATAAGGGCGCTTTACCCACAAAAGAGCGTTGAGGAGACGGTTTATGACAGCTTGCGAAACGAGCTGTTCAGATTGGCAATTAAAAGCTTATCTGAAGTGCAGCGCAGGCGATTCGTATTGCACCACGAGCTTGGACTTACATATCTGCAGATCGCTGAAATGGAGGGATGTACTTTTCAAGCTGTGGCATTAGCTGTGAAAGCTGCCAGAAAGAAAATAAGAAATTACTTTAGAAATAGGCTTGAATAATCGCCTCTGACTGTGGAAACAGGTGAGGGGGTATTTACATCCCCCGCCTGTTCCCCGCATACGGCGGGGGATGGGTATGAAAACTTCATAACCATTCATCAAGCACGTTCCCATTGCTGCCGTGATGAGCGGCAGCCACATTAGCGGTCGCGCCATGACATTGCCGCTGCGGGCACAGAAAACAGGTACACATTATATATATAGCCTGCTTGCCTGTCCGCCGCGCAACTGAGCGAGAACCTTCCGGCTATAAATACCGGGTATCCCACCGCAGGGATATTGCCCCCGGTACGGTGATGAAAGGCAATGGGGATAATGATACTCCTGCCCGGCCATAAAGTCGAGCGCGATAAAACCGTCGCAACAAGTGGGGGCAGCTCGGAGAGATCCTCGGAGGGGTGAGATTCCCGTGGAGCGGCCGGCAAACCGCCGTTTGATGATTTCCCTTGGAGCTTAAGCTCATTGTCTTGGGGTGTCGGGGACAAATAGAGACGTTCGATGTATCCACAAAAGCGTAGGCCTGTCAGTATTAAGGATGCCGTGGCAGGCATGGTGATTGAAAGGACGGCTTACCATGATTGACATAAATGAGAAAGCATACATTGACACTGATAATCAGATAGAACAGGATATCGGCGGCTGCAAGGTACGGCTTCATTTTTGCTTGGCGCGCAACGAGAAAACCGAGCGGCTGGTGCTTGACAACCTCATGCTCGTTTTTGACCGGAAAGTGCAGGGGCTGTCAAATGTGCGGGCATAGGATTCGCACCTTCGACAATACCTATTATATAAAGTACAATTTCATTAGGATCACCTGACCGATGGCTACAATAAATCAAGGAGGGTCTGACAACAATGAAACGGGTTAACTGCTTATACCGCGTATCCACAAAGAAACAATTAGGGCAAGCGGGCGAAGAAAACGACATCCCCATGCAGCGCACCGCCTGCCACGAGTTCGCGGACCGTAACCGGTGGACGATCACAAACGAGTTTTACGAGAAAGGCATATCCGGATTCAAGGTCTCCGCAAACAAGCGGGATTCAATTCAGGACTTGAAAGCCGCAGCGGAAAAGCAGGAGTTTGACGTCCTGCTGGTCTACATGTTTGACAGAATAGGCCGCATTGACGACGAAACGCCATTTGTGGTGGAATGGTTCGTGCAGCACGGCATTGAGGTGTGGAGCGTCAAGGAGGGCGAACAGCGGTTTGACAGCCATGTGGACAAGCTTACGAACTACATCCGCTTCTGGCAGGCAAACGGCGAAAGCCGCAAAACATCCATGCGCGTAAAGGACTGCCTGAACCAACTGACCGAGAAAGGCGTATACACCGGAGGCGTCACGCCGTTTGGCTATAAGACCGTGCCGAGCGGGCGGTTCAACAAGCGCGGCAAGGAACTGGTCGACCTTGTGGTTGACCCGAGCGAAGCCCCTATAGTCCGCATGATATTTGAAAAAACCGCCCATGAGGGCTATGGCTCACATCGCGTCGCAACCATGCTGAACAGCATGGGCATCAAGACGCACAATGGTAGCGAGTTCTGGAGCAGCGCCGTCAACCGCATATTGAAAAACCGGATTTACTGCGGTTACTATACTTCCGGGGAGATTGTTTCCCCGCATCTGCCGCAACTGCAAATCATCGACGAAGGTATTTTTGATCAAGTGCAGTCAATCCTTGGGCAGCGGGCGGGGAAAAACGAGGAAAAAACACAGATTGCGCGGAACACCAAAGGGAAAACGCTTCTGTCGGGCAATATCTACTGCGCCCACTGCGGCTCCCGCATGTTGGCCACAAGTTATGTGGATTCCCACATCAGGGCAGACGGCAGCAAATACGAGTCGCGGAAGCAGCGGTATATATGCTGCAACAAAGCGCGGCATCGCGGCATCTGCGACGGGCAATCCGCCTATGTGTCGGACCGCATCGACGGCGCCGTGGATACGGTTGTCCGCGAATACCTGTCACGGATCAAGACCACTGCAAAGTCAATAGCCCTTGAAAAACGCTACGAGAATGAAATTGCCGAAATGAAAGCCCATAAGCGTGAAGCCGAACAGGACAATAAGAGGTGCAAAGAGCGCCTTGCGCAGCTGTCGGCGGAGATTGCCAAATCCCTGACAGGGGAGAGCGCCTTCGCGCCGGACGTTCTGGCGATGGCTATCGACAACACAAAAGCCGAGTTGCAGAAATCAGGGGACAAACTGGCGCAGCTCAACTACGGGCTTAACAACAGCCAGGGCGCAATGAAAAAGCTGGACTTCTACTATGACCAATTCCGCGGCTGGGCAGAAGTATTCGAGGACGCGAATCTGGAACAGCGCAAAATGATAATCTGCCAGTTAATAAAAGAAATCAACGTATCCAGAGGCTACGAGATGGACATAGTGCTAGACCTGAACTACGAACAGTTCTTGTCGGCTTCGTGAGAAGGAGGCCGTTGACCTTTCACTACCCTTTGCGGAGTTTTATATCTTGTCAAACCTTTTTTGAAACTGCCGTAAAAGTTTTACGGAAACTATTGAACTTACAGTTGATTTAGTTTATACTCATGTTTGAGGAGTGATGAAAATGCTCAAGCAATTTGAAGTCATTGGCTACAAGAATTTCAGGACTGCGACCAGACTGGACTTATCAGACGTGAGGGATTATAAATTCAACAGCGATTGCATTACTAACGGATTGATTAGCAAAATGATAATTTATGGGAAAAACGCTATCGGTAAAACCAATTTTGGATCAGCGTTGTTGGATATCGTTTCGATTAGGCGCTACCAGAGGTCAAGATCAGCCACGGCTTTTGAGGATGATACATATGATGAATCATATCTTAGTTCCGGAAATACGAATGACTATGCAGAATTTAGATATGTGTTCTGCTTTGGAGATCAAGAAGTTGAATACATTTATCGAAAGAATAGGTGGCAGTCGCTAATATATGAGAAGGCATCGATAAATAGTACACTGTTATTTGATTATGATAGGGAACACCCGGAGGAATGTATAACTACCGGTATATCAAAACTGTCGCCAACATTGATATTGGACTTTGAAAAAGTGGATTCAATTCTGAACTATGTGGTATCTAATACACCCTTAGACTCTGAGCATCCGTTGCGGAAAACAATAAATTTCATTAGCAAGATGAGTATAAGCAGAAGTCCATATAGTCGTTTAGGCACACTAATTAGAATGAGAGAGTACTTCCCAAAGTTTTTAATGGAATCAACAAACCTCGCAGAGTTTGAGTACTTATTGCACGACTCTGGCATCAATGAAAGCTTAGTAATTCTGAAAGATAACGATGGTAAAGAACGATTGTACTTTAATAAAACACCCCCACTCTTATTTGAGCTTGTTGCTTCAAGTGGAACAAAAACATTACTCGATCTATTCGTTTCATATAAGCGCGCTGAAGACGGGTTTGCATCACTTTTGTTCCTTGATGAGTTTGATTCGTTTTATCATTTTGAACTAGCGGAAAATATAGTTCTTATGCTAGAGAAAATAAGAAACACGCAAGTCATTTTTACGTCACATAACACAAAATTGCTTTCAAACCGCATTATGCGACCGGATTGTTATTTTATTCTCACTGCGGACAAGCTGACATCGTTCGCTAACGCTACTATGCGGGAACTGAGGGAGGGGCATAATTTGGAAAAACTATATATGAGCGGTGAGTTCGATGAGCAAAGGTAGAATTCTGATCATTGTGGAAGGTTCAAGGATAGATCTGCGCTTGATGACACACTTGCTTGATATATATGATATTGCTGAACAATACCAGATTGTTTCTTACAATACGAACATATATGCTTTGTATAATTCAATGTTTAAAAATACTGATCCTGCTGACATAGATATACTGGAGCATCTCAAAGAACACGAGTCAGATCAGGCAAAAAAGCAAATCTTCAATGAACGGTATTCAGATATCTTACTTGTCTTTGATTTTGATCCTCAAGACCCGCAGTTTTCAGTAGAGAAGATTATGGAGATGGCAGAGTACTTTGTTGAATCTACTGATATGGGCAAGCTTTATTTGAACTACCCGATGGTAGAATCATTCTATCATATGAAAAGTATTCCTGATAGCGAATACAACTCCTATACAGCGTCAATGGCAGAACTGGAGTCTGGAGTCTATAAGCAAAGGGTTAATACAGTAAACCGTAATCGCGATTACAGAAAATTCGCGGTGGACAGGATCGAATGCAATATAGTTATCAAGCAGAACATTGAAAAAGCACGGATTGTTATAGAAAAGTATACTCGTTCAACTCCCTCATACAATACAGATTACCTTATTCTGGATTCAATAGATATTTTGTCAGGGCAAATCAAGAAAATGCTTGCAGAAAGTGAAGTCGCTGTATTGTGTACATGTGTTTTCTATATAATTGATTACAATCCGAAGTTGATAAGAAGTGAGCATCATCCGTAGCGAAATCACATTAGCATCGTTCCCCACATCGGACTCGCCAAACAACCACAATCCGCCGTAGCCTACCGCACTGCCCGCCAGAGCATGCGGCTGTTAACCGCAGGGTCGTTGGTTCGGGTCCAAGGCTCCTAAAAGGCCTCGCTTACTGCAAATCGGGGTTTTTTGACAAAGCTGGGTTGTTAAGCGATGCATATAAACCATTGAATTAAAATTGCATAGTACAATGCCAATTTTGATGTTTACTGCGAGTCAAAATAAGTATAATTTAAATGTTAACTGGTTGTGAAACAGATGATTTTTCTGTTGAGAAATACAAGTTTACGGCGATGCTATACGGCTGTGTTACTACCGTCATATATAGTTATAAACCGGAGTTATCGAATGGACGCGTTTTACGGCTTTAGTTCAGGATAGCGCCGTATATAGGTGTGGAACGTGATTTGCGCTGTGCTGACACAACCGCGTAAGTGTACACCACAAGAGAGTCACGGTTTACATAAATTAAGATTTATTCAATCTAGGAGGAAAGCAAATGAAAAGAATTATAGCAATTTCCATTGTTCTTGTGATGGTGTTTGCCCTTGCCGCCTGCGGTGACAGCGATAGCGGCGGTTCCCCTGCACCAGAGAACACAGGCGGAGCGGCGGCGCCCTCAGCGTCTGCGCCTGCTTCCGCACCCGCACCTGCCTCCCCTTCCGGCGAGGCGATCGATATGTCAGCGCCCAGTTTCGAGGGTGAAGGTGCGGTCCCGTTCCCGAACTGCAACCCGGACGGATCTATTAACCTCGACAGAATCGCACACTACGATGCAAACTATGACTACACGCAAAACGAGAGGTACAAGGCCACTTATATCGCTCAGGACGGCGGCCCGCTTTACCAGCAGTCCGCAAGGGCCTACGAACACTGGGCACCGCTGTTCAACATGGAATGGTTCGGTTTCCAGAGTTCCAACGGCGACGCGGTTTTGTGGATGGATCTCCTGCAGAACAGCCTTGACCAGGGCGTAAGATGCTTTATCCTTGACCCTGACACCACGATTATACCCGCAGTCGTTGATCTTATGAATGGATACCCCGACGCCGCATGGCTGACTCAGATGGCCGCCCCCCGTGACGGCACCTCCGGACCCGGCGTACCGCCGGGAGGCAACATGGTCAACAACTACATCGGGTTTGACAACTATGACGCCGGCATCCAGGTCACCCTGAAAGTCCTCGAATGGAAAGAAGAAAACATTCCCGACGTAGCGTGGGAAGATATCGGCATGATTTGCATGGCATTCAGCACATCGCCACCGCTCAATCAGCGTGTTGACGCCACAAGAGACCTCTGGCTTGAAACGACAGGCAGCCTGGACAACTTCTTTGTGGCCGACGCCGCAACTTTCGGCATCAACTTCCAGGGCGGCCTTGATGCGGTCGGCCCGATCATTACAACGAACACGGACTACAGGTACTGGCTCGTCAACGGCCTGATCGACGACTTTGCGCAGGCTGCGGCTGCCGTTATCGACCAGCAGGGCCTGACGGACAACTCCGTCGTAGCCTGCTTTGGCGGTTCCGGCCTCCAGATGCAGTGGGATGCGGGTACGTTCGACTCTTTCCGCTATGCCCTTTACACCGCACAGAACCTCTATGCAGAGCCGATCATCGGCGGCGTGTATGCGTTCCTTCAGGGATGGACGACGCCGCAGGAGATTTGGCCGAGCTGGGTCAAGTGGGACGATAAAGGCGGACCGAACGACACATTCTCGAACCTCCGCCTGCCGACGGTATGGCTGTATCCGGACACATACAAGCACTATCTGGCGTGGACGGATATGTATGCCAGCGCCAACGCTTATCCCGACTATCCGAGGGACGGGATTCCGATGGACGCTTACTCGCCGTTCGTAACGGAGATACCGGCCGACTTCAGGGCCCCATAGGATTCAACGCAGAAAATGACGGATATGGACGGTGGATTCCGCCGTCCATATTCGAAATATTATGTATTGGCAGGTGGTCACATGGAAAAATCACTGGAGTTCAGAGGAATCAGCAAGTCTTTTCCGGGCGTCAGGGCACTTGACGACATCAGCTTTAAAACCGGAGGGGGAAAGGTACTGGCTTTACTTGGGGAAAACGGCGCAGGCAAAAGTACGCTGCTCAAAGTCATGAGCGGTGATATGAAAAATGACGACGGTGAGATTCTGCTCAACGGGGAAAAAGTTGTCTTTCACGGTCCGCAGGAGGCTATTGCCGCCGGAATCAGCGTTATATACCAGGAACGCCAGCTTATGCCCAGTCTGTCCGTCATGGAAAACATTTTCCCGGGCGCCCTGCCCAAAACGAAAATCGGGCTGTATGACAAGCGCAGGCTCCATAAGGAAGCAAGCGAGATTATTTCCAAGTTCGGCCTTGAGGGCATTGACCCTTTGGAGCCGGTCGGGCGTCTGAATATTGCACACCAGCAGATGGTTGAGATAATGAAGGCGTACCGCAGGGATTCGGATGTTATCGCTTTTGACGAGCCGACCGCCCCACTGACGGATACGGAAATAGAGATACTGTTTGACCTCATAAGAAAGCTCAGGGATGACGGAAAAGTGGTCATCTACGTGTCCCACCGGCTGGCCGAGATATTCCAGGTCACGGATGAGATAGTCGTCCTAAAGGACGGAAAGCTGGTCAAGACGTTCACAACGGCGGAAACAAACGAAACCGAACTGATAAAAGCCATGGTAGGACGCGACATCGGTGACACATATGCAAACCTGATCAGAAACGAAAATATCGGGGACGTCGTGCTCGAGGTCAATAACCTCAGCTCGATCGTTCTGAACAACGTAAGCTTCAAACTCCGTTACGGCGAAGTTCTCGGGTTTGCGGGCCTGGTCGGAGCCGGACGCACGGAAGTCGCGCGCGCAATATTCGGTGCCGACGATATCACAGGAGGCGAAATCAAGCTTGACGGCAAGCCCGTCAGGTTCAGCACCCCGAGGGAGGCAATCGACGCCGGCATCGCGCTGTGCCCCGAAGACCGGAAGGACCAGGGCCTGGTAATGTTCCAGTCTATCAAGAACAACATCGCAATGCCTGTCATAGATGCCCTGAACAAAGGACCGTTCATAGACGGCGGGGTAGTAAAGAGCGTTGCCGATAAGGCGGTGGACAAGTATTCGATCAAAACGCACACCATAGAGAAACGCACGATAGAGCTGTCCGGCGGAAACCAGCAGAAGGTCATTCTGGGCCGGTGGACCAACGACTACCTGGGTACGAAGATACTTATACTGGACGAGCCGACAAAGGGCATCGACGTCGGCACCAAGTCGGAGATATACCAGATGGTGTGCGATTTTGCCATGCAGGGAATCGCGGTAATCTTTATATCAAGCGAACTCACCGAGGTCATAAACCTGGCGGATAACATCATCGTTATGCGCAACGGACATGTGTCGGGCATCGTATCACGGGAGGAAGCTACCGAGGAAAGCGTCCTTGCCATGGCGATGCTCACGTAAGGAGGTGTAAACGATGGAAAAAGAGAGCTTCTTTAAAAAACACATACGTCCGCTACTGCAGCATAAGGTGTTTTCGCTCCTGATTCTTCTGTTGGCGATGGTCATTTTATTCTCCCTGTGGTCCAACGCGAGGGGCGGGCAGTTTTTTCAGGGCCGTACGCTCACAAACATCTTCAGCGCGATAGTCCTTTCGGCCTTTCTGGCGATAGGAGCCGGCTGTCTTCTCATTTCGGGAAATCTTGATTTGTCCATGGCGGCTGTGGGCGCTTTCGGAGGAATGATTGCGGCTGCGGCGATCACAAACTGGGGTATGCCGACGATTCCCGCGATTTTCCTCGCTCTCGTGTTTTGCGGAATACTGGGGGCTTTTAACGCGATGATGGTGACGAAATTCCGTCTCCCCGCATTTATCGCGACGTTGGCGATGATGTCCATGTCGCGGGGGATGATGTACTGGTTCAGTTCGATCGGACACGAGACCGGCGCGGCAAACAACGTCTCGGTAAACTACAACACCATATTTGATTATATTGGGAAAAGCCTGGTTTTGTCGATACCCGTGGGCGACTCGCCGATCGACGTGCCTTTTGGCGTCGTTGTCGTGCTTGTGTTTTTTCTGTTCTACGGGGTGCTTATATCGAAATCAAAATTCGGACTCAAAATGATGATGATGGGCGGAAATCCGACTGCCGCCACCCTGGCCGGTATCAATTCAAAAAGAATCACTTATATCCTGTTTATAAATGCGGCGGTCCTCGGCGGTATCGCCGGACTTTTCAGCACGGCCCGCCTCGGGCAGGGTTCGCTCATAGCCCTGCAGACGAACCAGTATACCGGGATAACGGCGGCGA
>Ga0099364_10007516_pt1 | contig 11018 bp, 9 predicted proteins | sample TergutTh196P3_FD_73070 | JGI IMG/M metagenome (GOLD analysis project Ga0099364, IMG submission 73070) | Microcerotermes parvus P3 segment gut microbial communities from Pointe-Noire, Republic of the Congo - Th196 P3 | ecosystem: Host-associated > Arthropoda: Insects > Digestive system > Gut ... | reverse complement strand
CTTTTTGCCGCCATACTGCGTTGATTTTTACTCAAATATAAGCGTATATTCTCGCAAAAATCGCCTTGTCTGCCGACAAAAATCCTGCGGCAAATAGTGTCAAGACTTCCGTTGCGGATTAATACTTACAAATATTTTACTAAATAATCGGTCGTGTAGCTTGAGTCTGCAAACTCATCTGCCGACAGTATAACCTCTTGAAACCCGCCGTTATGGACCACACCCTCAATAATCAACTCGCACAGGGCGGCTTTCATTTTGCGGATTGCCTCGTCTCTTGTTTTCGCGTGTACTATAAGCTTTCCTATCATCGAATCATAAAACGGAGGTATAGCATAATTTTGATAAATCGCAGTATCAAAACGTACCCACGGCCCGCCCGGTATATGCAAAAGCTCAATTTTCCCGCCCGACGGTCTGAAATTCTGATAAGGGTCTTCGGCATTAATGCGGCACTCGATTGCATGACCGGAAAACTTAATATCTTCCTGACAAAAATCCAACTTCAGCCCCGCCGCAACTCGAATTTGCCATTTTACCAAGTCAATTCCCGTCACCATTTCCGTTACCGGGTGTTCCACCTGCAACCTCGTATTCATTTCCATAAAATAAAAATTGCCGCACTTATCGTACAAATATTCAATAGTTCCCGCGCCTTGATACCCTACTGCTTTGCCCGCCTTAATAGTCGCATCTGTCATTTTACGGCGGACTTCATCCGACATAACTGCTGCGGGGCTTTCCTCAATAAGCTTTTGGTTTTTCCGCTGAGTTGAACAGTCCCTCTCGCCTAAGCACACGACATTGCCGTAATTATCGCCCAACAACTGCATTTCAATATGCTTAACGGGGAGCAGGTATTTCTCCATATAAACCGCCCCATCGCCGAATGCGGCAACTGCCTCGCCTGTCGCGGCGTTGTATGCCTGTTCCAATTCCTCGGCTGTATTAACTAAGCGGATTCCCCGCCCGCCCCCGCCCGAACGCGCTTTAATCAGCAAGGGGAATCCTATCTGTTCCGCTTCTTCTTTAGCGTGTTCAACGCTCCGTACTAAATCACATCCCGGAATAATAGGTACTCCTGCCTCGCGCATAGTTCGCCGCGCCATATCTTTATCGCCCATTCTGCTGATTATATCGGCACTCGGTCCGATGAACACCAATTCATTTTCGGCACACATCTTAGCGAATTCAGCGTTTTCCGACAAAAAACCGTAGCCTGGGTGAATGGCCTCGGCTTTTGATGCAATTGCCGCCGAAACAACCGCGTTCATGTTCAAGTAGCTGTGTTTCGATTGCGGCCCGCCAATGCAGTAGCCTTCGTCCGCAAATTTAGTATGCAATGCCTCGCGGTCTGCTTCCGAAAATACGGCAACAGTCGAAATCCCCATCTCCTTACAAGCGCGGATTACGCGAACCGCAATCTCACCCCGATTAGCAATCAAAATCTTCTTAAACATTTTTACTAAGTTATCCTTTCAGTTATGCCGATTATAATGTGTTTTTATTTTATTAAGCTTACTTATATTACAACAGTTACTAAGCTATCCTTTCAGTTATGCCGATTATAATGTGTTTTTATTTTATTAAGCTTACTTAATTACAACAGTTACTAAGCTATCCTTTCAGCTATCCTTAGCTTTTTACTACTGCAAATGAGAGTTCGCCTGTTACTGCGGTTTTCCCGTTGACAGTTCCGCTTGCGCTGATAAAATAAAACGGCCCTTTTTGCCCTGTCTTCTCGCTTCTAAGAATTATTGTATCCCCGGGGAGGACTTTGTTTTTAAACTTGACATTCTTCATTCCCGTAAAATAAGGTGTAAAATCCCTCCCGTCCTCATTAACAAGAAGACAGGCGGACTGCCCCATCATTTCACATAAAATCACTCCAGGTACAACAGGATTACCCGGGAAATGCCCCTGCAAAAAAAACTCATCGCCTTTAACTGTGTATTTCCCGATTGAAATTCCGTCAACAAGCTCCACTTCATCAAGCAAAAGCATGGGTTCACGATGCGGTAAAATCTTTTTAATTTCTTCCCTGTTCATATATTAGACCTCCGCGGAAATTAAATCACGGCATCTTGCCGACGAAAATTCCGCCATACTTCGTTAAGAACCTGTCTTCATAAGCAAACGCACTGCTAAATCGGCGAATTTTCCGCCATACTGCGTTAATTTCTCCTCAAATATCAACGGATATTATCGTCAAAATTGCCTTGTCTGACGAAAAATATCGATCGCTTTATCAGCACGTCGCTTATGAAGACAGGTTCTAAATTTTCTTGAAAGGCACAAAGCCTACTGCGAAAATTTGCCTCGTCTGACAAAATTTCCGCTCGACAACCTACCGCAATTTAATTTCCGCGGAGGTCTATTCTCCTTAACGGCACACACGCACCTCTTCATTGTGTCTGAGAAGCTGTGTTCATTTTAAATAAAACTTGACCAAATTCGGCAATATCCCCGTTTTTAATGCAAATGTCAACAACCTCGCCATCGTTCTCCGCAGTAATTTCATTCATCAGTTTCATCGCCTCGATAATACACATTACATCGCCTTTTTTTACTTTACTGCCGATAGAAACAAACACCTCCGCATCAGGTGACGGCGCGGAATAAAACACGCCGACTAATGGACTCTTCACCTCAGTCAAGCGACTGTTTAAATCAATTGTCTGCGGCGGTTCGCTCACTTTCGGTTGTGGCGCGGAAGTTTCCGACGGAGTTATTTCCGCCGTCACGCTCGGCAATGCGGCAACCGTCTGAGCCTGCCCGACCGGAACAGAGTGTATCTCCTTTTTAAGAGTAATCCTGCTGTTCTCGCCTTGCACCTCCAACGATGTTAAGCCGTAAGCGGAAACTATTTCCGCTAAAAATTTTACGTTATCAATATCCATACTTTTACCCTTGTCCTTTCCAAATTCTTTCTGCATTCTGCATTATTTAACACTATTTAAAATTATCGCAGCATTATGCCCGCCGAATCCCAATGAAAGTGACAGTGCTTTATCTGTTTCCCTATTTCGGGCAGTATTCGGCACATAGTCGAGGTCGCATTCCGGGTCGGGTTCTTTATAGTTGACGGTAGGCGGGATTATTCCCGTTTGAATCGCCTTTACCGCGACAATCGCCTCCGCCCCTCCCGCCGCGCCGAGCATATGCCCGAACATACTCTTAGTGGAGCTTACCGGGATTTTGTAAGCAATATCGCCCAACGCTTTTTTAATTGCAAGTGTTTCTGTTTTATCATTAAGCGGCGTTGATGTCCCGTGCGGATTTATATACATTTTTTCATTGGGAGTAAGCCCCGATTCTTTCATTGCCAAGCGGATAACCTCAATCCCTCCCGCAGCTTCGGGGTGCGGCGCGGTAACATGGTAAGCATCGCAGGTGTTGCCGTATCCGCTTATTTCACAGTAAATATTCGCCCCGCGGTTTACTGCGTGTTCATATTCTTCCAACACGACTAAACCTGCACCTTCGCCCATTACAAAGCCGTTGCGCCGTTTATCAAACGGGATTGATGAGTTATCGGGGTCGTTGGTGGTGGATAATGCCATACAGTTGATAAAACCCGCCATACTGAGCTTGTTGATTGTCGCCTCCGCCCCCCCCGTAATAATCGCATCGGCATAACCGTACTTGATTGCACGAAATGCCTCGCCTATAGCATGAGTTGCAGTTGCGCAAGCACTTACAACGGGCAGATTAGGGCCGCGAGCGTTATATTTCATTGCGACTAATGCAGATGCCATATTGGAAATCATCATGGGAATAAAAAACGGAGAAATCCGCCCCGGCCCTTTAGTCAGCAATTTCTCGGTTTCGGTAACAAAAGTAATCATGCCGCCTATTCCCGAGCCGACATATACGCCCAGTCTGTCAGGTGCGACTTGAGCCGCAATCTTGCTGTCTTCAACTGCCTGTGCGGCGGCGGCGAGAGCATACTGTGCGTACAAGTCAGTCTTTCGGACTTCGCTTTTTTCCATATAATCGACAGGCTCAAAGCCCTTGACCTCTGCCGCAATATTCACCTTTAAATCGCTTGCATCGAATTTGGTAATCGTTGCAAACCCATGTTTCCCCGCGGTAACATTCTGCCAAAAATCGGAAACATTGTTGCCCACCGGAGTTATACAACCCAATCCTGTTATAACTACACGCTTCATATTTAACCCCCTGTACTTTACCTGTATTTTATATTCCTAAATATACATTCCGCCGTCTATTTTGATTATTTCGCCTGTAATATATGACGACAGTTCTGATGCGAAAAACACCGCTAAATTCGCCACTTCTTCTGCCTCCCCCATTCGTTTCAACGGAACAGCCGCGTTTACTTGCTCTTTGACAGACTGCGGAAGTCCCGCCGTCATATCGGTTTCAATAAACCCGGGTGCGATTGCGTTACAAGTCACTCCCTTAGAAGCAAATTCCTTTGCCACTGTCTTTGTCAACCCAATCAACCCCGCTTTTGACGCGGAATAATTCGCCTGCCCCGCATTGCCCATCATCCCGCTGACAGATGTAATATTGATAAACCGACCTGCGGGCGATTTCATTATTGAGCGGGACAAATGCCTTATAATATTAAACGCGCCTTTAAGATTTACGTTTAATACCGCATCGAAATCTTCCTCGCTCATTCTGAGCAAAAGTTGGTCTCTTATAATCCCCGCATTATTCACCGCAATATCAACCGAGCCGAACTCTTTTATAACAGCATCGCAAGTTGACTTAGCCGACCCCCAGTCCGACACGTCGCAATTGTATATTTCCGCCTTAACTCCAAACCCCTGCAACTCTGCCTTAGTCTGTTCGGCTTCGGCGGAGTCCCCGATGTAAATTAAGGCTATATTCGCGCCGTTTTCCGCAAACTTCAGCGCGATAGCTTTGCCTATTCCGCGCGATGCTCCCGTAATAACCGCAGTCTTATTACCTAAAAACATTTTTTTACCCTTTTCCCTTCTACACAAGAACGTAATTAAAAGTTTCGTTTCCCGCACTTACGCAGAATTACTTTTAAACACTTTTACCCTTTTCCCTCTCTATCAGTACGCAATATCCGAAATGGTTTTGCTAAGCGTTTCCATATCCGATACATTATAAACCCTTACATTCGGGTTTATTTTTGCAATCAATCCCGTTAAAGTCTTACCCGGGCCGAGTTCCACAAAAGTTTTGAACCCATCGGCTATCATATTTTCAATTGTTTTCTGCCATAAAACGGGGCTGTTGACCTGCCTTGACAACAACGATTCGGCATTGCCCGTTTCATACACCTTTGCCGTAACATTTGAGTACAACGGCATTCTCGTTTCGCCAAACGAGATGGACTTTTGTTTGAGATAATCGCCCACTGCCGTTGCCGCTTCCGCCATAAAAGGGCTGTGAAACGCGCCGCTTACTTTGAGCCTGACAGCTTTTCCCCCCGCTGTTTTTACTGCTGACTGCAACTCATCAGCTATGTTATCCGCACAAGCGACTACCGTCTGACCGGGTGCGTTGTAATTCACGGGAAACGCTTGCCGTTCAAAACTTGCACAAATGCTCTCAACCTCTTCCGCCGACAATTTCAGCACTGCGAACATTGCGCCCTTATGCTTTTCGGCACAGGATTGCATCGCTTTTGCCCGTTGTTCGACAAAACAATACGCCTGTTTTGTACTCATAAGCCCCGCATAAGTCGCGGCAGGTATTTCCCCGAGCGAGAACCCGGCAACTCCGTCCGCGGTAATGCCCGATTTTTCACTAAACGCAATTGCACAAGCCAAATCCGTCAAAAACAATGCCGGCTGTGTATTGGTTGTAATATCCAACTCTTCCTTAGGACCGTCAAAACAACACTTTTTTATTAATTTTGACGAATCACACATATTGTACAATTCTTTTACAGAGTCGAAATTGTCGTATAAGTCCTTGCCCATTCCGACCGACTGCGCCCCCTGTCCCGCAAACACAAATGCCCTCAAACTTTTACCCTTGCCCTTTCTGCACAAACGTGCTTTTAGTAAGTTCATTTTCCGCACCTACGCAGATTCGCTATATAAGTCAGCTACCCTTGCCCTTTCTGCACAAACGTGCTTTTAGTAAGTTCGTTTTCCGCACCTACGCAGATTCGCTATATAAGTCAGCTACCCTTGACCTTTCTGCACAAATTCTTCCGACACTTTTCCCAATACAGCTTTAGTCCCCGCAATTAAATCATCAATTATTTCTTTGGCACTCTCTTCTTTTTTTACAAGCCCCGCGATTTGACCTGCCAAAAAGCAACCGTTCTCATTATCTCCGTCAACCACTGCCAATTTAAGCGAACCCGCGCCGAGCGACTCTAATTCCTCGTTAGAAATGGCGGAGTCGTATTCCTTGGCAAACAGCCCGCGTGAAAATGCCGTTTTAATTGAACGCACGGGATGACCCAACCTTTTACCCGTTGCGATTGTGTCAATATCCTTAGCTTTGATTACTTTGTCCTTGTAATTTTGGTGAATGCCACACTCTTTTGCGACCAAAAACCGCGTACCTATTTGAACGCCTTTCGCGCCGAGCATAAATGCCGCCGCAACTCCGCGTCCGTCGGCAATCCCGCCAGCCGCAATAACAGGAATGTCTACCGCATCACAAACCTGCGGAACTAATGCCATTGTGGTTATTTCACCCACATGACCGCCCGCCTCGCCACCTTCGGCAATGACTGCCGCCGCCCCGCTGCGCTGTGCCATTTTGGCAAGCCCCACGGACGGGACAACAGGTATTACGGTAATCCCCGCTTCTGTCCACGCTTTGATGTATTTAGACGGATTCCCCGCCCCCGTAGTAACAACCTTGACATTCTCGTCAATGACAAGACGGGCAATGTCATCGGCATGAGGGCTAATCAGCATAATGTTTACACCGAACGGCTTATCGGTGAGCTTTTTTGCTTTGCGTATTTCTTCGCCAACTACAGCGGCGGGAGCGTTCCCCCCCGCAATTATGCCGAGTGCTCCCGCATTTGAGACAGCCGCCGCAAGTGTAGCATCGGAAATCCATGCCATCCCGCCTTGCAGTATGGGATAGCGAATGTTCAGTATATCACTAATAATACTGCTCATCTTGCCGCCTCAACAGTGTTTATCAAATCGCCTACCGTTTTGATGCCTTCGTTCATTTCAATTGAAACATCAAACTCTTCCTCGACATTCATAACAAGCTCCACCATTTCAAGTGAATCGAGTTCTAAATCGGCAAATTCGGTTTTCAATGTTATTTGCAGCTCGGAATCCCCCTTGTGTTCTCTTAAAATATCGGTTACTTTCTCTAACATTTTTACCCATTTCCTTTCAAAATTTATTAATTGGGATTATTCCCAAACTATAACGCAGGTTCCGGCAGTGAGCCCCGCTCCGAATGCGCATAGAAGCAGGGTGTCGCCCGGTTTAATTTGCCCCGATTTTACTGTTTCAAACAAAAGCAACGGAATGGATGCCGATGAAAGATTGCCGTAACGCTGAATATTACACGGGAATTTTTCGGGCGGTTGTTTAAGCTTTGCTCCGGTAAAGTCGATAATGCGCTTATTTGCTTGGTGCAACAAAAACAGGTCAATTTGCGCGGGACTAAGCCCCGTCCTCTCCTGCACCAATTTTAGCTCACTTTCTACAATGTTTACAACAAACTTAAAGACTTCCTGCCCTTGCATATGCAAAAATCCGCTACTCTTTTGTTCTTTTGTAAACGGGCTGTTCCCTGTACCATTCGGCATATTTAACACAGTGCTGTTAGGCATTGCCGCCGATGACAGGTTGATATATTTTACGGCATTGCCCGCAGTGACTACACAGCCTGCCGCGCCGTCGCCGAACAAGACACAGGTATTGCGGTCGCTCCAGTCCGTTTTAGCCGACATCATTTCCGCCGACACAATCAAGACATTTTTCGCTTTCCCGCTCGAAATAAACCCGGATGCAAGCTCTAATGCGTAAATAAACCCGGTGCAGGCGGCATTTACGTCAAAACAGGGGCATTTCGCGCCAATCCCCTCCGCAATGCAACACGACAATGAAGGTGTGCCGTAATCGCCCCCGAGAGTCGCGCATATTATTAAATCTATGTCATCGGGGTTTAATTTTGCATCTTCGAGTGCGCCGTTTGCGGCAGTTACGGACAAATCGGTCAGCGTTTCAGTCGTGCATACATATCTTGTTTTAATGCCCGTGCGTGTGAAAATCCATTCATCGCTTGTGTCGAGAAACTGAGCAATGTCGTCATTTGAAACGCAACGCGCGGGAATCCCTTTGCCAAAACCGATTATCTTCATTTTAAAGACCATGCCTTTCCAACATCATCGTGTCGTGAAGATTCGCCGTGTCTAACAACCTGCTCGAAGCGGAGCTCCGACCCGCTGTTTTTCTTCAAACTATCTTCCTTCAATTTATATTTTCCGTTAAATTCTATCATACTCTCTTAATATTGTCAAGGGATTGTTGTAGAAAATTTTTGTATAAAAGTTTTTTCTTCAAAATATGCAAAAACTTGTCAATGGCTTTTTCAAAAGGGGGAGCAACCTCACATCTCAAAAATATTTTTTTAAACGTACCCCCACGGGTGCTTTACGCCGCCTGAATTTCGTTATATAATCTATATATATGACGGATATATGATGGCTCACGATATGGACTTCGTGAGTACACAATCAAGGAGGAAATTAACATGGCAATGGTAATTCAAAACAACCTTAACGCGATTTCCGCTAACAACAAGTTGGCAGTAAACGTCGCGGGAACAAGGAAAAGCACAGAAAAACTGTCAAGCGGCTTCCGTATTAATCGTGCGGGCGACGACGCGGCAGGATTGGCAATCAGCGAAAAAATGCGCGCTCAACTCCGTGGTTTAGGCCAAGCAATCCGCAATGCGAACGACGGTATCTCTCTCGTTCAAACTGCTGAAGGCGCGTTGGACGAAACTCATGCAATGCTCAAAAGGCTGAAAGAACTCAGCGTTCAAGCGGGTAACGAAACTTACACTGCTGAAGAAAGAAGCTATATGCAAGGCGAAATCGATGCGATTTTGGAAGAAATCGACAGGATTTCAGTTGCTACCGATTTCAACGGAATCAAACTTCTCGACGGTTCTCTCTCCGGCTCTGGCAAAGTTACCGAGTACGGCCCTGCTTTCGGATACCTTGATACTTCTCTCGGAACAGTTTTCTCGGGTTCTGTAGTTACTTCCTCTAATGCGGGCGTTTCTATTGAGCTTGTTGCAAGTGCTTCCGGCGAATTTGCTGTATGGAATGACCTCGGCGATGAGCTTACCATTAACCTTCGCGCGGGCGTTAGCTATACTCAATCGCAAATCGATGCTTTAATCGCAGACGCTTCTGTTCGCGAAACCGGACAAACAAACATACCTGAAGTTTCTCTTAAATTGGGTTCGGGCGTTGCTATTATCGACCCGACAGGATATTCTTTCGGGCCGACAGTTGCGGGCGTTCGTGCATCTGCTACCGGAACATTAACTCCGTTCCTTCACGGTGCAGAACAAGGTTCGCTTTCTCACGCTGACAGAATTACTATTACTTCTAATAACTTCGGCGCGGATAATCGTTCTTTCGCAATCGCAACAAACACAGGCGTAACTGCGGGCAAAGAAAGAGTTGATTTCACTCCGAGTTCTAACCCGAATGTTATGAATGAAGCAATTACAATTCATTTGGCGGCGGGTCACGATTACACAGGTGATGATATTTCTAAGATTCTCGCACAAGCGGGCTTGGATTACACAGTTGAATTCTCGTCTTCGATTAACCCCGACGGCGATGTAAAATTCCGCGCAACAACTACAATCGCGGCTTCGGCAATTGCTAAACTCGGCGGGGTAGAAGGCACCACAGGCGGAACTCCCGGAACTCCCGGATTTCGAGCGGCACCGTTTATAGCCGCTAATGCGAATTTGTGGCACGATTCTTCCATTATGAACTTTTTTATTTCCGACTTCATCGCTAATGCTTTGAACGATGTTCTTGGCTCGACTCCGGGATGGACTACTTTAACCGGCGCAGATATTAGAAGTTTACCCGGATGGGTGCAAGATTCCACTTTCGGTGCTGCCTCCGGCGGGCGCGTTGCTGTCCTCGCTTTTATAAACGGTTTTGAAGGCTTAGGTGCTACAGCAGGTACAGGTGGCTCCGGTGCCGGCACACCGGCAATTCCCGGATTTGACCCGGCACCGTTTATAGCCGCTAATGGGAATCTGTGGAGTGATTCTGACTTTCAGACCAATACTGTTGCTACCGCGATTGTTAATGCTTTGAACGCCGCTCTTGGTTCAACTCCAGGATGGACTACTTTAACTCAATCTCATATCACGTCCTTACCCGGCTGGGTACAAGATGCCCCTATGAATGCTGGCGTACGTAATACTATCTTCGCTTTTATAAACAATTTTGAAGGCTTAGGTGCTGTTGCGGCAACACCCGGCGGCACGGGTGACGCACCAAGACCTCCCGGCCCTACTGCTACTGATGTGGCGGCTTTGGCAAACGCTATTAATGCTTTTGCGGGAGCTTCTTCAAGTGCTTTGCAAAATTTCAAAACCGCTGTTGGCGCGGCTACTAACGGCGCGGCTATTGATGCGGCTATTACTGATTTGAATACTGCTATCGGCGCGGCTAACGGCTCTGATGCGGGTTCGTTTAACGAAGCTTTGTTGGCGTTTAACGCTGCTGCGGGAACTAACTTTGCACCTATCGCTCTCCTTCCCGACGATGGTTCTTTAAGCCAAGCTCAAGCTCTTGAAAGAGCAGACGCTCTCCAAGTTTTGGCTGACAGCTTCTTGAACATGGCTACTGCAGGTCAAGAGGGTGCAGGCGTTGGCGCGAACCGCACTATGGGCGGCGGCAAAGGGTTGACTTTCCAAATCGGCGCGAACAACGCGGTTGAACAGAGAGTTACTCTTAACATTAACGATATGGGCGCACGCGCACTCGGAATTGCTAACTTTAATGTAAGCACTCGCGAAAAAGCGGACGAATCCAA
>Ga0099364_10013377_pt1 | contig 11019 bp, 7 predicted proteins | sample TergutTh196P3_FD_73070 | JGI IMG/M metagenome (GOLD analysis project Ga0099364, IMG submission 73070) | Microcerotermes parvus P3 segment gut microbial communities from Pointe-Noire, Republic of the Congo - Th196 P3 | ecosystem: Host-associated > Arthropoda: Insects > Digestive system > Gut ... | reverse complement strand
GAAAATCAATAAACAGGCAGGGGATAAAATTACAGTTAGAATAAAAGAAATTGAATAGCATGGCTCAGCATACTTGAAACTCCTCGCCAAAAATCGTTAGAATAGACAGCACGGAGGGTAGGATAGTGGCTATTCCGCCTGGTTTGGGACCAGGATGTCGGGGGTTCAAATCCCCCCTCTCCGATGATGTAACACCAGGCGATAATGCAGGGGATTTGAAACGGAGCACAACTGATGAAATGTCAAGGCGAGAGCCTTGTTAAAAAAATGCAAGTGCAGGACGCACTTGGGAGTGCGAAGGCGGGCTGGAAGGACGCTAAAGATTGCACCCGAAACATTGAGGGTGTTTTTAGGTAATGTATAATGGCGTGGCGCAGGCAATTCCACACCTTGAGAAAATGCTTTAGTGCGCCAAACAGGAAGTTTGCGACTGGAAGCCAAATCCCCCCTCTCCGACGAAAAACACTTCGTGTTTTTCTTTTGGAGTTTGCTACGCAAACTCCACGCATGGTCGTAACTGGGGGATTTGAAACGTGCTCAAAACACTTCGTGTTTAGAGCTTAGGAGTTTACTTCGTAAACTCCACACATAGGTATAAATTTGGGTTTTTTATCTAAGGTTTTGGCTATCTCTCTCTTGCTCATCCTATCAGGCTGTACAGCTAACAGGGCTGAGCCTGTACCTGATCCTATAACTAAAGAAGAGGAAATTTCGTTAGAGACCCAAAATCAGGAAATTCCCGAAAGCTATCATAACAGAGTAATTTTACCGGGGATTATCACGGCCGCAGAGCCAGTTGATGCACCGTACGCAGAGCCTGAGACAGAAGCGAAAACAGATGAAGAACCAGAAGCTATTGTAGAAGCAGAAGTCGAGCTCCCGAATGTTGAAGAAGAGCGGATCCCCTGGTTTGGGACTGTTCTTCATTCCTATATAAATACTAACAATACAAGCGTTCGCTCTTTCCCCTCCCCTAATGCAGGTATAGTATTTGAATTAAACAGGGGTGATCCAATAATGGTACTTGGCATATCAAAGGAGATAGATACCATTGAGGGCCACGAAGGTCATTGGCTGAACATAAGAGTCGGAGAAATATGGTGGGGCCAGGACGGCTGGGTGTTTTATACATTTGTTGAGGGCGGAGATTTTGAAGCCGTGGACTTTAGCATAACGGAGGTCGTTCCTGCGCAGGAACGCCGCTTAATGTATCTAATTGCTTCATATTTTATAGATGAAGTAGAAAACAATGTGGAGATAGTCCCTCGTAAACTTCCCAACCAGGATTTTTTTACCTTTGTTTACGATGTTACAAGAGGGTCTCATTATAAAAATGTACCCGGCGCCTATGTCTGGCACCCTGAAACAAACGAAATAGAACACATTGCATATATTTATGCAGAAATAGAATCCGGCTGGGTTGCCTTTACAGATGATTTTAAATACATACTAAGGGATTTTGGCACAAGCCCTGATCCAAGAGGATTGGGTGCATGGCATATAGAAACAGGTGAAAGGGTTTTTTCAGGCTCATATTATGTTGATATAAATTTGCAAGGCTATACAATAAATATTGTTTATATGTACACAAACTGGAATATTGAAAGGCTTGATCAAGAGATAATAGAATTTGCAGAACAGTATAGAATAAACAATTCCGTACCGGAAGACATGCTTGCCTATTCAAGACAGACAGGTTTGGGCCTAGTGCTGACAATAGTCTGTGAATTTGATCTTGAAAGCGGCGCAAGGACCATACTTGATGGCAGGTACATTTACACTCAGTAAGAGTTAATCTACAGTTTCTACAGGCACTTCTTTGCGTTTCCTTTTATCCCATCTATCATGAACAAGAGAGTACATCACAGGAATTAAAAATAGAGTTGTTAAGGTACTGACAGACAACCCGCCTATAAAAGTTTTGGCTATGGGCTGTATAGTATCGGTGCCGGGACCGGGGAAAAATGCAATGGGTGTCATTGCAAGCATGGTTGTTAAACTTGTCATTAAAATAGGGCGAAGGCGGCTGCGGCCTCCTTCAAGGCAGGCTTCCTTTACAGTCATGCCTCTGGCGCGCAGGGTGTTTGTGTAGTCCACCAGGATAATACCTGCGTTAACAACAACACCTATAAGAGCGATTACCCCTATCAACGCAAACATGGAAAGGGACTCTCCTGTGAATACATAGAGCCAGATAACCCCAATAAGCAATGTAGGTATGGTAAAGAAAATAATAAAGGGATCTACAAAAGATTCAAACTGGCTTGCCATTACACAGAAGATTAAAAATATTGCCGTTGCAATAATTACAATTGCATGCCCAAAGTATGTATCTATATCTGCTGCTTCACCAAGGTATCGAATGGTAACACCGTCTTGTGCTATTATGTTCTCTCTTATGGTATTTTCAAGGTGAGCTTGCATTTCTGTGACATCTATTCCCGGCGGTAGATCTCCTGTTATACGAATTACCCTTTCCTGCCTTTCACGGCGTATAGAAGAAGGAGCTCTGCTTTCTGTTATGCTTGCAACATTGGACAAAGAGATTCTTTGGCCTGTGCGGTTTAAAACAAAAATAGCATCCAGGTTGGGCATGCCTTCCCTGTCTTCGTCTCTAAGCATTACCCTGACGTTCATAACCCTGTCGCCGCCTGACATGGTAGTAGCATTGGTACCATCCATGGCAGTGCGGATCTCACTGGCTATGGTGGACATGGAAACCCCAAGAGCCGCAGCTCTGTCCCTGTCTATATTTATTACCAGCTGAGGAGCTCCTTCGTCAACATTTATGCGCGGGTCTTCTATTTCCGGGATATAGCGGTTAATGATACGTATAATTTCGTCCGCCGTATCCATAAGTGCAAAATAGTTTCTGGATGCGACAGCAATCTCCACTGCTGAAGAAGTGGCAAGGCTGCGTCCCGCACGGAAACTCACGTTTGCTTCCGGAATGTTATTAAAAATGGGAGTGAGCTTGCGTATAATATCGTCCGGCGTGTCTATCTGTTCGACAGGAGGAGGCAAAGTAATTTGAATAGAGCCCTGGTTAGTTCCGCCCCTCCTGGCTGTTAGGATTATATTGTTATAACCTTCTATATTATCCATTATCATTTCTTCCAGCTCAAAAAGAAGCCTTTCTGTTACATCTATGGTAGTTCCCTGTGGAAGTCCCACACTGACAAAAACATTGTCATCTATTCTGGAGCGGAAAAAGAGGTTCATCCCTATGCCTGTAAAGCGCGGAATAGAAACCACAAAGACAGTTACTACCAAAAGGACAATTAGAAGTCTATGCCTAAGACAGTAAGATAAGGCTCTTTGGTAGGCTTTTTCAAGACCTAAAAGAGCATTTTCAAAACATCTATCTATAAAGGCAAAGGGCCGGAACTTTAAAGGTTTTTGAAACCTTGTATTAATTTTAAGTATAGCTCCGCTTAAACTTGGAACTAAAGTTATGGCAACTACAAGGGAACATATTAAGGAAATTACAACAGTAAATATTAAGTCGTTAAACATCTGCCCCATCATTTCCAGATTGTTTCTGTAAATAATCATGGGAATAAAAACACAAAGGGTTGTTGTTGTAGAAACCACTATAGCCTTAATCATTTCCCTGCTGCCAAGTATGGCTGCAATATTGGGCTTTGCTCCCCTTTTACGGTAATTAAAAACATTTTCAAGAATTACTATGGAAGCGTCAGCCGTCATACCCATACCCATAATTAAACCTGTTAAAGTTATAAGGTTTAATGTAAAACCAAAGATAGACATGAACATAACAGTAAGTAAAATTGATATGGGAAGGGATATACCAATTATAAAAGTGCCCTTGATATTGCGGAGGAAAAGAAAGAGTACAAGCATGGCAAGCAGGGCTCCCTGCAGGGCATTTGAATAAACCTGATCGAGGGTTGAAGTGATCATGACAGTGTTATCTGAAAGCACTTCCAGGGTTATACCCTGGGGCAAGGTGGCATTAACCTCTGCCAGTGCATCCTTAACACGGTTGGCAACCTGGACCTGGTTACTGTCCCCTTCGGCGGAAACCTGTATGTAAACACCGCTTTGGCCGTTAACATGAACCCTGGCTGCATTTTCATTATAGCCAAGACTTACATCGGCTATGTCTTCCAAGCGAACCACCTGTGATCTATTGGGCTGCCCTTGAACAGGTATGCTGATGGTTCTTATAACAAGGCGCCTTATCTGCTCAAGGCTTACTAGTTCTTCCTGGGTGATAATCTGGTATTCCATTTCACCACGCCTTAGACTGCCGCCTGAAGCAACAATGTTCTGACCTCTTAAAGCGGTAACAACATCGTTTAAGGTCATATCAAAGGCAGCAAGACGGTTAAGCGAAACTTTCACATCCACCTGCTGGGTAGTCCCGCCTGTGACTTCAGCTGCAGCAACTCCCTCTATCCTTTCTATCTGAGCCTGTATGTAATCTTCTGCAAAAAGCCTGAGTTGATCAGGCGGATAATTGCCCCGGACTATAAGGCTCATAACAGGAGCTGCGGACATATCAAAGCGCCTAACAATGGGCGTATCTACGCCGGCAGGCAAAGAGTTTGCAAGCCTGTTCATTAAATTCTGAGTTTCTGTTGCCGCCTGATTCATGTCTGTGCCATAAGCAAAACTTAATGTAATGGAAGAAGACTCAAAGCTGGAAAAGGAAGTCATATTAACCAGACCTCTGGAACCTGCAAGAGTTCTCTCAAGTCTTTCTGTTACATTTCTTTCTACGTCAGTAGGCCCTGCTCCGGGGTAACGGGTAAAGACAGAGAGGACAGGCATGGAAGTGCTGGGGAATAGATCCATGGCAAGGTTAGGCAGCATGGAAATTGCAATTCCCAAAACCAAAATATATAAAACAGTGATAGTGACAGGATGCTTTACAGCATATCTTGCAATACTCATGCTTACCTCACTCTACAATGCGGACAGCTTCACCGTCAGATAAAAAGTTTTGTCCGGCTATAACCACTCTATCCCCAAGTTCAAGACCGCTTAAGACTTCTACCATATCTTCGCTCTCCAGCCCCAGGGTAATTTCCCTGCGTTGTGCCGTGTTCTGATCATCCACAATAAACACTATCCTGGAATTGTAAGTATTAATAATCGCTGATCTTGGTATAACAGCTACATTTTGCCGCGTATTGGTAACAAGGCTTATCGTGGCAAACATCCCTGCCCTTATTCTAGCGTCCATGCGTCCCTGGAAGCGCAGCAGTATCCTAACCGTTCTGCTTGATGGATCAAGCACAGGACTCACTTCGTCAACTACAGCCCTAAAGACTTCACCGGGGAGAGCTTCCAAAGTAACATTCGCATTAAGCCCACGACGAGCGGCATTACTAAAGCGCTCGGGAACATGGGTTTCTATCATTAAAGAGGAAAGATCCCCTACTACCAAAACCGTTGTTTGTGCTGTAACAGTATCACCTACACTCACAGGGGCCCGCAAAACAGTTCCGCTTATTGTGGATTCAACAGGGCTCTGTGAAAATATTTGTCCGGGTCTGGAGGGGTCTACCATGGCAACAATGGCTCCCTGCCTTACTGTATCTCCCACACTAAAAAAGGTTTCAGTTATTCTCCCTCCCACAGTAGGGAAAATTGAAACCTGATTCACCACCTGGACATCACCGTTAACAACAACACTGTTCTCAATATTACCTCTCTCTACAGCTTGTACCCTTACAGCAGTAGCAACTCTGGGAGCTCCTCCGCCGCCCCAACCCTGGGGACCTCTGGGACCGGAGCCTTCTGCAGCAAGAAAGGGAATGTAGGGACGGGCTCCAAGAAAGGCAACAGTTAAAATTGCAAGGATTATTAATATAGTAATAATGAAACCGGGTTTAAACTTTTTTTTACTCACCCTTTGCTCCTCATTTATATAGGTCGTATCAATACTCTCCAGTCTATATTCAACTCGGCAGCCAGATCAAGTAAAAGTGACCTGTACTGAAACTCTCCATCCAAAAGCCGCTGCCTGGCATCTGTAAGGTCTCTGCGTCTGTCTTCCAGCTCCCTATAAGAAACAGTACCGTTCCTAAAAGCATCTTCTGTAGCTTCCACAGTGCGCAGAGCTATATCTACCCTAAGCTGGGCAATTTCTAAACTGGCATTTAAATTGTTAAGATTGGATACAAGGGAACGTATCCTTGTTCCGGCAGCGCTTTCTGCATTTTCAAGATCAAGCCTGGCCTTTTCTACTTCTGCAGCGGCACTCCTGATATTCTGGTTCTGCCTTGTTCCGGGTATCCAGGAATCAAGCGGTATGCTTAGGCTTATGGTTGCAGAGAGGCTATCAGCAAAGGGATCTCTTAAGCCTTGCCTTTGCATAGGGCTTGAAGGAGATGAAAAACCCCTCCATTGGGTAGAAAAGCTTAAAGTGGGCAGACGGGAGTTTTGTGTAGTAATACTCTCCCCTAGTTCCAGTCTATGTATATTCTGTTGATGCCGTATTATATCCGGCCTCCTTGGAAGATGCTCCAAGATCAACTGCTCAGCATTAAATGATCTTGGAACAATATCAGTATCATCAAAAAATATTATTTCTGTACCGGCATCTATGCCCAAAATAAAAAGAAACTCCTCCAATGCATTCCGGTAACTGCTGCGTGCATCACTTAAATTATACCTTGCAGTTTCAACACTAAGCTGGGAATTTAACCATGCAAGTTCACTCAATAAACCATTCTCTCTTGCTATGCGATCCAGCTCCATTCTCTCCCGGGACTGCTCCAGGTTTTCTTCCAAAATAGTTAGATAATCCCATCTTGTTATAAGGCGGAGGTATTCCCGGACAACCTGTATCTCAAGCTGAGTTTTGGCAGCCTCATAGTTTAAGAGCTGAGTTCTGTATGCAAGCTCAATACGCTCCATGGAAGCACGAACAGAAGGATTTATGGTGAATGATACTCCAAAGGTGAAATTGTAGGAAAGCGCATCGCTGTTATAAGTAAAACCGGGATCTGTAAATAAAGGTGTAGAGGGTAATATGGTCATCCCGGCGTTTAGGCTAAAACCGGGGATTATCTCTGACCACAAATTAGAGGCAGCATATTCGGATAAAGCAAGATCAATTTCGCTTCTTAAAAGACTAATGCTCTGTTCCAGAGCCCTTTCTATAGCATCATCTATGCTAAGGGCAAAAGGTTCTGCCTTGATTTGGCTTGTGGAAATGAAAAAAATAAACAAGGCAAATAAACATAGCCATTTTCTTCTCACTTTATCCTCCATATTAATAATAATAACAAATTAGAACAAAAAATGTTATAGATAAATGTAATTGTAAACAAGTTTTATCTATGTTAGCATACATAATGGCGAAGGTATTAAGAGCCCACGATATGTCAAAATGTATAGGCTGTTTTACATGCATGAATGTCTGCTCTGCCTTCAACCGCAGAGATCATTCCCTAAAAAAAAGCTGCATACATATCAGAACTTCAGGCGGTTTGGAGGGACGCTTTGTCTCCTCTGTCTGCCTGGCATGCCGCAAAGCCGCCTGCGAGGAAGTCTGTCCCACAGGAGCATTACAGCCGCGTAAGGGCGGTGGCGTAACACTTAAAAGCGAATTATGTATAGGCTGCAAAAGATGCCTAAACGCATGTACGGCACTGGCAGTAAATTTTGATGATGATACGGGCACTCCAATTATATGCAGGCACTGCGGTATATGCGCCCAGTACTGCCCCCACAACTGTCTGGAAATGGAGGATACTCCCGAATGATTTATGAAAATTACATACGCGTATTAAACATAGATTTAAACAACAAAAAAGTCCGCATAGACCAGAGAGAAGATCTAATGATGCACCTTGGCGGAGTTGGGGTTGCGTCCAAACTGCTGGAAGAAAACATGAAGCCTGATCTTGATCCCCTGCACCCGGATCAGCCTGTGATATTTGCAATAGGCCCCTTAACCTATGTTTACCCCGTTATGACAAAGGCAGTTGCCATGTTTATCTCTCCATTAACAGGGGAACTGGGTGAATCATACGCAGGAGGGCGTTTTGGTGCCATGCTCTTTGCAGCCGGCTTTGACGCTGTAGTTCTAAGCGGGAAAGCAAAGGACCCTTCCTTCCTGTCCATAATGCCTGACAATGTGATCTTCAGAGATGCAAGGGCTGTTTGGGGCGGTGCCCCCGGCGACAATGTGGGGCGTATACTAAGAGACCTGGAATTCGGCAGGGGTAAGAGATCCTTCATACGCATAGGAGAGGCAGGGGAAAACCAGGTATCTTACGCAATGGTGATAGTAGACCGCTACCGTCACTTTGGCAGATTGGGACTTGGAGCTGTTCTTGGTTCCAAGCAGATTAAGGCCATTGCGCTTACAGGCGGACGCAGCATGCCCATCAAGAACTTCAATGAGTACACAAGGACATACAGGGAAATTTACAAGAAGTGCGTAAGCACGGATATGATGTCCAAGTACCACGATGTAGGCACTCCAATAAATGTGGAACCGTTGAATACAATGGGTGCACTACCAACGCAAAACATGCAGAAGGGCACTTATGAAGCGGCAGGTGAAATTTCAGGAGAAGCTTTTTCATCAAAAAACCTTGCAAGAAAAATGGCATGCGTGGGCTGTCCTGTAGGTTGCATACACATAGGCATGTTCCGGAGAAAATTTGCTGAGCATGGCCACGAGTACGAAACTGTCCTTGAAGGTTATGACTTTGAGCTAATCTTTGCACTGGGCTCCTACCTTTGCATAGGAAACACTGATGAAATTCTGGAAATGATAGAGGCGGTGGAAGAAGCAGGACTGGATGCAATAAGCACAGGGGTTGCTTTGGGCTGGGCTACAGAGGCTTTGGAGAAGGGAATAATTTCGACTAACGAAACACTGCTTCCCTTAAAGTTTGGTGATAAAGACCCCTATTTAAAGGCAATTAAGTACATAGCAAAGGCGGAGAATACTTTTTACAAATTACTTGGAAAGGGAGTACGCGCAGCTTCCTCCCATTATGGGGGAGATGATTTTGCCATGCACATAGCCGGGAATGAGATGCCGGGCTACCATACAGGTTACGGCTCACTTGTGGGAGCAGCCATAGGAGCAAGACATTCACATCTCTGCAACGGCGGTTATTCCATAGATCAGGACGGCAGTGCCTTTGACCCAAAAAGCATGCTGGAAAAACTAGAAAAAGAGGAAGTTGAGCGCTGCATGCTTAACTCGCTTATTATGTGCCTCTTTGCAAGGAAGGTTTATGATAGACCTACAGTGCTCTCTGCGTTAAACGCACTAGGGATGAATTTAAGCAACGAGGATCTAGGTGAAATTGCAATGCGGAACTATAAAACAAAGCTGCGAATAAAAAAAGCACTGGGCTTTAACCTGGATTCTATACGCCTTCCAAAAAGGTTCTTCCAAACCCCCAGCTTTAGCGGCATGATAGACGAGAAAGTTGCCCATGATATGCTTTCATCCTACCAGAAGCGTATTGCCGATCTTATGGCAGAAGAATGAACAGAAAAAGAACTCACTCATTGACAGGAACAAGGCAAAAAAGATAATATAAATTATAATTCTTTTCATATTATAAGGAGAAAGAAATGAAGAAAATCATGATTGGGTTGCTTATCCTTGCATTAGCCCTCCCGCTCTTTGCTGGCGGCGGCGGCGGACAAGCATCCCCTACAACACCCGGAACAGGGAATAGAGTGGTCACTCCGGTGGCAAATCCTCGCCCCTTAACAGTAACACCCCAGTATGGGGAACAGGTGGATTGGCCGCAGCCCGCGACATCCTATTCCACTAACCCACGTTATCCCCAGCAGCCGCCTGTATCCAACACCAATGGCTTCCCCATAGTACAGCAGCCCATAACCATGAGGGTAACCAATGCAGTCCACCCCTCGGTACTGGACTTTGTTGATAACGATCTAACCAGATACATGGAAGCACTCACCAATGTACGCATAGAGTGGGACAACCTCCCCTTGGACGGCGCCGGTGAAAGGCTTAACATCATGTTTGCCGCAGGTGACAGACTCCCCGACATGGTTTACTCTGCCAGCTTAGGCTCAGTATTCCAGATTTCTGTAGGATCTGCAGGACTACTTATTCCCTTGCAAGACTTAATAGAAGAACATGGCTTTCACCTTAAGAAAATGTTTGAATTTGACCCCATGATAGTACCTGCTATGACCTCAGCAGACGGCAATATCTACGCAATTTCCGACAGGGCAAGCCAGACAGCAAACCAGGTCAACATGCGCTTCTGGGTTTTCCAGCCCTTCCTTGATGCACTAGGCATGACCATACCCAGAACAACAGAAGATCTCTACCGCTATCTTGTAGCAGTACGCGACAGAGACCCCAATGGTAACGGCAGAAGGGATGAAATCCCCCTTGTTGGTTCCACCACAGGCTGGCAGATGCGCATAGACGGCTACCTAATGAATGCTTTTACATTTAACGATCTCCGCCACCGCTTTGTCCGCGATGATAATGGAAGAATTTCCACCACAGTTACAACCCCCGAATGGAGACAGGGCCTTGAGTACATGCGCCGTCTTAATGCAGAAGATCTTCTAATTAGCGAATCTTTTACCCTGGTTCAGGCAGAAGTCAGAGCCCTTGTAGAAGCTCCCGGCGATGCCATGGTTGGTTCTTTAACAGCCGGTGGTCACCAGAACTTTACAGATCCCAATGGCATACGCTATACCCAGTACAGAGTTGCAGATCCCCTTATCGGTCCCTCAGGAAGACAGTTGACCTTCTTTGATGAATTTGCACTTTACAGGACAGGACGTATTGCTATTTCCCGTGACTGTCTTATTCCCGAAGTTGTCATTAAATGGGCAGACTATAACTTCTCCGCCGACTTCTTCACCCGTAACCGCTACGGCGTATTGGGCAGAGACTGGGTAATTCCTCCTGCAGGAACAGTTTCAGTTTCCGGCGGACAGGCCAGACACGAAGAGATACTCAGATGGGGTACTCCCCAGAATGCACATTGGGCAAACGTTGGAACCCACTGGGATAGATTT
>Ga0099364_10013376_pt1 | contig 11019 bp, 9 predicted proteins | sample TergutTh196P3_FD_73070 | JGI IMG/M metagenome (GOLD analysis project Ga0099364, IMG submission 73070) | Microcerotermes parvus P3 segment gut microbial communities from Pointe-Noire, Republic of the Congo - Th196 P3 | ecosystem: Host-associated > Arthropoda: Insects > Digestive system > Gut ... | reverse complement strand
TAATTCGCTCCCTTTCATCGACAACAGCGTACGGCGGATGTCCTTCCGGCAACGGGTCAAACTCTCCCAGTCGTCCGACGATGTCGAAACCTGCGACATTGGCACCAGCCCGAATCGGGGTAACAGCACTCTGCGCCGACGTCGGTGAGTAGGCCGATACCACCGACTGTTGAGCATGCACGGGGCTATGGCGTACGGGATTCGGCGTTCCTAATCCCGAATGCAAACTATTCTGCGTTGCCGAACCCGGCGGCTGAATGCCGGCGGGGAGCGCACGCCGAATCGCCAATTCGCGTCGCACGGTTCGGGTGCGCTGCAACGACTCCAGAAGATGGTACGTCTTTTCAAGGTCATGCTCCGTCGGTGCAATTTGATGCAGTTCCTCTGCTCGATGAATCAACACTGCGAACACTTCATCGTCGGTTGGTCTTGTCATCACGATGTACGCTTCTCGTTGCAATTCATTGAAAGCCCTTTGGAATGGGTCGATCAGTGTACTGTGCGGACTTCCCAATGGAATCGATAAAGATTGTGCCGATAGAGATTGTGCTGAAGCAAGTTTCGGTACCGGTACCGATTGCGGTTGCGTCCCTTTTGGTATATCTTTCGCTGCGATTTTCGTTGTTTCCGGGCTGGGTAATTGCGGGATGTGTACCGCCATCGTGTCGTTCGACATTTCGGATTGCATTTGATGGAGTTGCAGCGGTATTTCGAATCCGTCGCTGTCATATCGAACTTGCCTGATAGCCGGATGGAGTGCCGACCGATGAAGCCATCGGAATTCTCCTCTTGGCGGTGCGATTTTGAGCCAGTTCGGGCTGGCGTGATTCTCTGGGGTTGCCCGGCGTCCGAGTATGAGTACGGTTTCTCCCCTATGGAGCGTAACTTGTACGGTATCGCTGTCATCGGAATGTTCGCTTCCGATTCGTGCGGCGAGTCCATCGGCCATGACGGTACCGACGTTGCTTGGGGCAATGTCGACGTATTTTGCGCTGACCCAGGAAAAACTGCCGATGGGTGGCCTAATGGCAACCCAGTCCCCTTGTTCGTAATGAACTTCGACGACATCTCCTGTTTGGAGTTGCAGTACGGGATAAAATTCGAGTCCGGGTCCGCTTCGCACGGCGGTTCCATCTGCCGTAATCGAGGCATTGTACGGCACTGCCGACGCTGGAATAGCGAGGCAAAATACGAAAATAAGCCGAAGTGCGACAGGCATGCTGGGAGACATGCGGGATTTATAGCGAAAAACGGTCAATGGGGCAAGAGCAATTTTTAGGATTTCAGATTGGGTGTACCGGCTGAATAAAAAAAGCGGTCATCGATGCCGAATCGAAGACCGCGTCTAGGAGCGTGAAGTCCGTCGTACTGTGTCAGCCGCATTTTGCTTGCCCCGTCGAAAGGGCAAACACACGTCTATTACACAAGCACTGGGTCCTCCACTTCCAGGAGATAAACACCCTCTTTCTGTTTTTGTGTCACGACGCCGCGCACAAACTCTCTAAAAATACCAATATCCAACGCCGTCGCCGAAGGACTCTCCGGATGGAACTGTGTCCCGACGGCAAACCAATCATCGTCCAGCGACTCGATGACTTCGATTACTCCGTCAGGGCATCGCCCTGTTGCGAGGAAACCGGGGGCAACATCGTCGAGCGCCATGTGGTGCATACTGTTAACCCGAATATCGTTGTCGCCGTAAACACGTTCGACAAGCGAATCCTTTTCAATCAGCAATCCATGCCGATGGTTCGGGTCCATCGCATCCCGATGCGGCAACGCCCTGGGGAGGTCTTCCGGGATATGCAGATACAACGTTCCGCCTTGGGAAACATTGAGCAACTGCATACCCGTCCCGATACCGAGTATCGGCAGTCGATGCTCCGCAACCTTGTCAATCAGGAAACGGTCAAAGGTTTCTCGCCGGTCATCTAGCAGTTTGACCGACGAATGGAGCATAAATCCATCTCGTCTTGGGTCGAGGTCTCCGCCTCCGACCATCACGATGCCGTCGAGCATGGAAACAATTTGTTCCAGGTGGGCATCGAGGTTTTTGTCGTCAGGATATGGGGGAATTACAATGGGTAACGCTCCCGCCTGTAGAAGGGAATCGTAATAACCAGCGAAAAGCACGCTCAGGGCCGGAACACCCTTTTGGGCAGCACGATAGTCTGTGTTGATTCCGATCAACGGCTTCCTTAACATTCTCAATCCTCCGTGTTGGTAGGACGGCTCCGCCGAACACCGCCGCGTACTCCAACAATCCACATTCTTGATGTTGATGCCTTCCGAAACAGTTGCCGAACAAAGCTTATTCCCGCGAATACGAAACTCTGACGTTCCTTGCGGCGGCCGATTTCCGGCCATTGCCCAAAGTTTTGGCTAAAATCTAGTCTGGTATCGGAAGGAAGCAACGTCTTCTGAACGTGTTTCCCTTGAAATACAAATTATGGCGGCGTTTCTTTAATTTTCGATTACAGTGCAAGCACCTTTCTAGGCTCGAAAACTGCGAAACGTCCTAAAATGGAAATAAATCGGCTCGTCACTGCCGAACTTGGAATGCAAGTATGTGTGATTCTAATCTTGAATGGTTAACTTTCAAGGGTTGCGCCCATTTCGGGGCTGTTTTCTCCGAATAGCACTAGGGGTAGTCCCCCGCGGTGAGAAGCGTCCAAAATAACAAAGCCGGCGCCAATTTGAGGTTTCTCTAACTTCTTTATGGTAAAAGGATTGGGGCGATGTTTCGATTTTCCCCGGCGGTGTTTTTGGCCTAACTTGTTATAAAAAGCATGGTTGCGGAGAGGCAGAAAAAAGGCCAGTCGGCGATATGCTTATTATACCGGTCTATTTCTTTGCGCTGCGGTATAAAATGGGTTATTGTTCGTCGTTAAGTCTTTACAAATTAGGAACATGGAAAAAAAACTTGCCCCGAAGAGTCCCCCCGCTCGCTTCGCAAAGCCTTCACGGCAATCGTATGAACTCCCGCTTTGAATTGATGGGTCTGCTTGCCTTCTTTATCGACCATCACCGAATAGTTTGCCCTTTTTCTCCGGGGCTTTTTCAATGTAGGCGGTAAAGTTCAACGTCATGATGCTCAGCATGACATAGCCGACGTAGAATATCGAGGTTCGCGTGTTTGTGTTCCAAAATCACATCGCTCTTTCCAAGTCGCCGATAATATCTTCCGCCGCTTCGATGCCGACGGACAACCGGAGCAACTTGCCGTCGATACCGCGAGCGAATCGCTGGGATTCCGGTACCTCGGCATGCGTTTGAGTAACAGGATACGTGATTAACGTTTCCACTCCGCCGAGACTCTCGGCATAGAGAACAAGTTCCGTGTTATTCAATATATTCTGTGCGGTTAATTCGCTGTCCACCCGAAAACTGATCATCGCCCCGAATCCCCGGGCCTGACGACGCGACAACTCATACGCCGGATGGTCTGGCATACCAACGTAATAGACGTCCGTAACCTTCGGATGTTCTTTGAGCCAATCTGCAATTTGCATTGCATTTTTCTGGGCTTTTTCCATACGAATCGCAAGAGTTTTAATCCCCCGAACAACCAAAAAAGCATCGAAGGGAGAAAGAACACCGCCTATCGCATTCTTCAAGGTATGAAGTTTTTCGGCAATTTCCGACGTCCTCGAGACGAGAAAACCGGCAAGCGTGTCGTTGTGTCCGGCAAGATATTTCGTACCGCTGTGGACGACAATGTCCGCACCGAAAGAAATCGGATTAAAAAAATAGGGAGTCAAAAACGTATTGTCCACGATGAGCAATATGTTCCGATGGCCGATAAGCCCCTTTATGGCAGCGACGTCCGTTACGTTCATCATCGGATTGGTGGGCGTTTCGACGAAGACCGCTTTGGTGGTTTCGGTGATTGCAGACGCAACGACGGACAAGTTAGAAGTATCAACATACTTCGTTGTAATACCGTTCTTTGCAGATACCGTGTTAAAGAGTCGGATGGAGCCGCCGTACAGGTCGTCTGTCGCAATGATTTCATCGCCCGGTGCGAACAATTCCATGAGGGTAGAGAGTGCGGCCATCCCGCTGGCGAAGGCCGACGCGCCCTTTCCGTGTTCTAATTGGGCGAGCAATGTTTCGGCGTGTTCGACTGTCGGATTCTGCGTTCGGGAATAATCGTATCCTGTGCTTTGTCCGTAGCCGGGATGAGCAAAAGTCGCAGATTGGTAGATCGGTACCGACACCGCTCCGGTGTTATGGGACTTGTTGTCTCGGACGGCATGGACGCAGGCGGTTTCAGGTTTCATATCGATTTCTCTGAAGCACATTGTAGAGTAACCGTAATGAAATGTCAATGAAAGCGGTATGAAATTAAGAAGCGGCGACCCGAGAGCCGCCGACTTTGTCGGCGCCGCGCGAAATTGCTCTTGACATAACGTCGAAAAATCACGATGATCCGGCATAAACTTGCAGACTGCGCCTCAACGCTGCAAATTTTGATGTCGCCATTCATTTCAACATTCCTCGGAGCGTTTTTTCTTCTCCTTGTTGTTTCCGGTTGCCATACTCCTCTGGCAGTGAAGCAAATGCAGGCTCGGAATCCCCTCGCAAAAAATGCAGCGAAAACACCCGTCGAAATCGTCAATGTCTGGAACTCATACGCCCACACAACACCGGAAGGAAAACTAGTCCGCGGTATGGCCGGACGAATACACTTCTACGATAATCATAACAAAAGTCAGACGGTTAAAGTCGACGGCGATATGACCGTCTTTGTGTTCGACGGAACCGAAACGGACCCAGCCCACGCAAAGCCTTTCAAAGTATTTCAGTTTGAATCCGATACGCTCGACCAACATTATTCTCACCAGATGCCTCTCGGACACGGTTATAATTTTTTCTTGCCGATAGACGAAGTCGGTGGCGAAGAGAAACCGATTAGTATCATTGTCCGTTTTGACGATAAATTGAAGGATGGTTTTGAGGTTGCCCAGCCGGTCAATACGGTGTTAGCGGGCCGGCGCCCCCAACCGCCCACGGAGCCGACAATCAGGGAGTTTCTGGACTCGACGTCGCTCCATGCCGAAGCGAATCGAAGTATCATCAACCGATACGATTACAATTCGGTCATACAGCAGGTCAGCCATACAGAGGAAATTGAGACGCCGAATCAGGAACCAACCCGGGTAACGACAATCCCTTTGAACGACGGCATGCAACGGCGATTGCACACACCGAACTAACCGTAATTCACGTCAAGGATCGTAAATTCATTCGTCCGGCTGGGTAACTGAATCGTAACCGTCTCCCCCTTCTTCGCACCAAGAAAACCCTGAGCAAGCGGGCTCGTTACGAGAATCCGGCCTGAATCATAATCTTCCTCGCCCGCTCCGACTAATGTATATGTTTCATTTTTTTTCCCCCCTTTTCGTTTTACGGTAACGGTCGCTCCGAATCGGACTTCATCCTGCGGCATCTGGGAAGGATCAAGGATCGTTGCTCGGCTGAGTTTTCCCCGAAGGTCGTTGATTCGGGCTTGGAGCAATCCTTGACTTTCTCTGGCACCATGATATTCTGCATTTTCACTCAGATCGCCTTCCGCTCGGGCAGTTGCCAAACGTTCAAGGATCACCGGCATCTCGTCGTTTTCTAGACGTTCGAGTTCGGCAAGAAGTTTATTGTATCCCTCGCGGGTCATCGGAGTAGAATCGCTCATTTTTATATTGTACAGTTTCTCTTGACTGAATTGAAAAAAATTTGTAGGGTATAGGCGCAAGCGAGCGGGGGGCATGAACCCCCCGACGCTTAAACAACATAAAGCCAATTATACCCCATTTTACAAAAATGTCAGCAACACATTTAGACACCGCCCTGTTGGAACGCTGTTTGGAACATCAGCATCGTGCTTGGGAAGACTTTGTTGACCGGTTTCTCGGACTTGTTTTGCACATCATCGACCATACGGTTTCCAAGCGTGAAGTCCGATTGCGGCTGGATGAGCGTAATGCACTATGCGAACGTGTTTTTGCGGCATTGGGACATGACCAATTCCGGGTTCTTCGGGAATTTAAGGGACGGAGCAGTTTAACGACGTATCTGTCGGTGATTGTCCGCCGTATCGTTGTTCGTGCTCTTCTCAATCGGCAGGCCGGCGGGATCATGTGATGTTACGCAGAGAATTACTGAATGCGCCTGCTCGAACGTTAACAGAGCCCGCATCGTGAGATACGGGCTCTGTATGTTGCATGGTGCCGGCGATGCTCCGGCTGTTACCGAATTACGCAGATATTACCAAACGTAATAGGGCGGACATACGACAGGCCGATAAAAACGGGGCGGCGGAACGTACACGGGGCGAACCACCGGCACACGATAAACCGGTGCGTAAACGACCGGCCGGATGGCTCCAAACGGGCCAATACGGTATGTCCATACAGGCGGACAGGCCGGTGTAGCGAATTTGCACGGAAAAGACGCTACGGCGCATGAGCAGGGACACCCTGCCGGGGCTTCTGCCGTTTGAGCGCTGGCAACGTTAGCCGATGCGAAGACAAAGAGCAGTGTAGCGGCGGCACACAACAAAACCAATTTTCGATTCATAAATGTTCTCCTTAAAAATGGGGTGAATTCTTTGGGCAGGAACCATCCTGCCCAAACTACCCTGTTATTCTATAACACCTAACCGGAAAAGTCAACCACGCCCCCCGGCCGTCAACGCAGCGCACTGCGGTGGGGTGCTAGCCCCCCGACGAGAGTCGCCGACTTTGTCGGCGCAGTGCCCAATGATTCGCAGTGCCCCATGATTATGGTACAATGGCGACGGACGTAAAAAGAACGGTGAGAAATCATGTCAGCACAGCAGTTAACTTATGAAGGCGTTCTCGAAATGTTCCGGGAAACCGACCGACGGATGGAAGAACGGAGTGCCGAATTCGACCGACTGATGAAAAATCAAGCCGCCGAGTTCGACCGAAGGATGCAGAAAACGGAATTGCAGATGGAAAGAACGAGCAAAGAAGTCGGCAATCTCGGTAACAACGTCGGCAGGATGGTCGAACATATGCTCGGCGAAAAAATCCTTGAAAAATTCCAAGCGTTAGGCTACACAGTTGATGATTACATACGGAATCATCTTTTTAGTGTAAAGAAATTAGGGATCCGGGGAGAAATTGACCTGATCCTACACGATGGCGATATTTCCATTCTCGTTGAAGTCAAATTAATGCTGGACATCGCGGATGTCCGCCAATTCATCGAAAAGTTAAAAGAGTTCCGCGTCTATGCTGATGCGAGGTGGAAAGATACAACCCGTTTTATCGGGGCGGTTGCGGGTGCAGTTGTTGATGACACTGCTGTCAAATTTGCCCACGAGAACGGATTGTACACTATCGTTCAATCCGGCGAGGCCGTGGAGATTGTGCAAACGCCGGAAGGGTTTAAGGCAAGGGAATGGTAGCGCACGCCCCCCGCTCGCTGGGTTGACTCCGTTACCGAGACACGCCTGGGGATTTTGTGTTTTTTCTTTTTTTTACGTGCTGGCCTATTACAGCATTGCTATTCTCCGATGATTTTTATAAGGACGCGTTTTGTACGCCTTCCATCGAATTCGCCGTAAAAGATTTGTTCCCACGTACCGAAATCGAGTCTTCCCTCTGTAATTGCGACGACGACTTCTCTGCCCATAATTTGGCGTTTGTGATGTGCGTCGGCATTATCTTCTCCTGTCCGATTATGTGCATATCGTTGCGGCGAAGCATCGAACGGTGCAAGATGTTCGAGCCATTTTTTGTAATCTTGGTGCAAGCCGGATTCATCGTCGTTGATAAATACCGAGGAAGTAATGTGCATGGAATTGATGAGCACTAACCCTTCTTGAATTCCGCTCTTTTTAACGGCGTCGGCAACCTGCGGTGTGATGTTCACAAAATCCATCCGCTGCGGGACATTGAGTGTAAGAACTTCGCGATATGATTTCATGTTTGTTTACTGTACCGTATTTTTTGCAAAAAACCAGACGGCTTGGTTTTACCATCTTTACCCGACCGCACAATAACCCGATTATTTTGTTATAATAGGGGGAATGTTTTCGCTCCGGTTCTTATTCATCGCGATCGTCGTTTTGGTTCTGTTGCCGTTCTTTTTGGACGGCTCCGTCTTCGCTCAGCGCAATCCTCCGCCCGTATTCGAAACCGATTACACGCTTCCCGAAACCCAAACGCCCGGCTCGCCCTACCCCGAAACGACCAACAACGTTCTGACCGTCGGGTTTTCCGTCAGCGTTATCCTGTACACCCTTTTTCTCGTTGCCGCCGGCCTTGCCGTTCATCGTTGGCGTTCGCGAAAAATACTCTTTGGATTGAGCATTGGTTCCGCTGTGATCCTTGGTTTTCTTCTTTGGGGATGTCCTTGCCCTATCGGGATGTTTCAGAACATTGTGTTTGCATTCACCGCCCCTGCCGCTGTTGTTTCGTGGACAGTCATATTCCTTTTCACGATGCCCCTTTTGGCAGCACTTTTTTGGGGAAGGATTTTTTGCTCCGCCGTTTGCCCTCTCGGTTCGGTGCAAGAGTTAACTGCTTTCAAAAACTTGCATATTTCCCATCGTACGGAACACATCCTCGGACTATTTCGGTATGTTTGGCTTGGCGTCGGGGTATTCTGCGTCGTTGTAGGCTTCGGGTTCATTATTTGCCGATACGATCCTTTTGTCGCTCTATTTCGGTTCAGTGGGACTTATCCCGTGCTGATATTAACGTTTCTCGTTGTCGGTATTGGTTTTTTCATTGGCAGGCCTTTCTGCCGGTTTGCTTGTCCCTACGGTGCTTTGCTTGGTCTCTGCGGTTCGGCGGCGGGGCGAAAGGTCAGTATTACGCCGGGGAAATGCGATCAATGTAAACTTTGCGAGCATGTTTGCCCTTACAATGCGATTTTACCGCCGACAAAGGAACCGACGTTGTTAGAAAAACAGCAAGCCCCTATGAAACTGGCGGGAGCCGTCTTTGCGTTACCGATTATTGTGTTCGTTTTTACACAGATTGGAGCCGAAATTACGTCTCGGTTGGCAACGCTGCATCCAGATATACGCACCGCAAGATTACTCTATCTCGAAGAGGAACGTTGGGTGCCTGTATCAGGATACTTCCCAGAAACTCGCGGACTCGTGCAGATTGGTACGTTGACAGATGATGTGTATCGACGTGCGGTTGATTTATCCCGACTCTTTCATTTAGCGGGTTTTTGGCTGGGTGCGTGGATTGGTTTGGTTATAGGGGTTAAATGGATATCGCTCATGTTGCGTCCCCGGCGATTGGAGTACGAAGTTGATCCTTCTCGGTGCTTTGCGTGCGGAAGGTGTTTTTGGTATTGCCCGAATCAGAAGGAGCAGCGGCTGTTGTTGGGGACTGATGCTTGAACATTGCAAAGAGCCGGGGTGCGGCGTCTTAACCATTCTGCCGCACCCAATCAATCGCTTCGTCTAAGTTGCTAATCACGCCGTCTAACTGCGCTTCGTACGTTCTGTGCAATACTTCGCCCATCGCTCGTCCCGGCGGCATACCAATTTCCAACAAGTCCCGACCCTGTAAAATCGGCTTCGGCTTGCTCTCGCGAACATCCAACTTCGCCGCGACCTCCTCCCAGGTTGAAACCTTGTGCCTTGGCGTGTCCGTCCCGCACCCCAGTGAGTCCGCCCGGCACAGTGCCGACCACATTCTAATGTTCGACGGCACCAACCGAACCGCCAACCGACGAACAGCCCGAAAACTCGGCAGTTCGTCCGAAGACTGATTTTTCGGCGTTTGGGCAAGATGCGCCAAGTGTTCCCCGACCAATACGGGAACATGGTCAAGGAATACGTTCGGAGCACGCAGACGTTTCAGAAAAGTTTTGGCAACCGGTACACCCTCTTCCGGATGCCGAGGCGACGACCAAGTTCCCCGCTCATTGAGTATCGTCGTGGCCGGTTTGCCAAAATCATGGCACAATGCGGCCAAGAGCAAAATGGTCCTTTCCGTATCGCAAAACTCCAGTTCGTCCGCAATTTTGGCCGCCGCATCGCATGTTAATTTGGTATGTTCAAACACATCCCCTTCGGGATGGTACTGCGGATTTTGCGGTATATCGATTAACGCTTCAATTTCGGGGTATCGGGCGATCCAACCGGAGTTTCGGAGCAGTTGCAATCCTTTGCTTGGGAATCGGCCTTTGACGGCCCATTTTTGCCATTCTGTCCAGATTCGTTCGGCGGAAAGTGTATCGTATTCCGGTAACACACGTTGGCAAAGTTCGAGTGTCCGCTCTTCCATCGTAAAACCGAACCTTGCAGCGAACTGCATTCCCCTTAAGACTCTGAGGGGGTCTTCGCAAAATGCTTCCGTCGGAGCGCGGAGGATACCGTTGCGTAAATCGTGCATTCCTCCGAATGGGTCAATAACGGTGCCGTCCAGCCGTATGCCGATGGCGTTGATTGTAAAGTCCCTTCGTGAAAGGGCGACAGTCGGTTCGAGAAACGGATTGGGAACGACGTCGAATCCTTTGTGTCCGGCTTCGATTTTTGATTCCGTTCGGGGCATACTCAAGTCGATATCGTTATCAACTTTAACGGTCCCGAAACTTTGGCCGACCCAGGCGACGTGAAAATGCGGTTTGAGTGTTTTGAGAATTTGTTTATAGGAGAGTCCATAGACTTCGATGTCGATGTCTTTGGTTGCGATGTTAAGATAGTGATCGCGTACGCATCCTCCGACGAAGAGGCAGTTTGTTGCTCCGGCATCGGTCAGCATTTGGATAATTCGTTGGACTTTGGGGTTATGCGAAAACGTGGGAAGCATATAGAACCATGATACATTGACGTAATTAAAAAAACATAGACAAAGAGCCGGGGGCACAGCGCTGCGCAATCTCCGGGTGCGTTGCCGCGGGGTGTGTAAAAGTTTGGGAGGAGTTTGTTAAAATGTATGCGGTAGTTTAGAAACTTTTACAAGGACGTATCCTATGGAATGTTAACCGTGAAGTGCATGGCAAGACGGAGGAGTGTTTGGATGT
>Ga0099364_10013375_pt1 | contig 11021 bp, 9 predicted proteins | sample TergutTh196P3_FD_73070 | JGI IMG/M metagenome (GOLD analysis project Ga0099364, IMG submission 73070) | Microcerotermes parvus P3 segment gut microbial communities from Pointe-Noire, Republic of the Congo - Th196 P3 | ecosystem: Host-associated > Arthropoda: Insects > Digestive system > Gut ... | reverse complement strand
GACAAAGGCGGGCGCGTACACACATTCTGCGCCGCAGTGCCGGGAGAGTGGCATATCATGGGGGTTACGCTCGCGGCGGGCATGTCGCTTAAATGGTTCCGCGACAATTTCTCGCCAGGGACATCCTACTCGGAGCTTACGATTATGGCTGCGAAAACTCCCATTGGCGCTGATAGGCTCATGTTCCTGCCATATCTGAACGGCGAGCGTTCGCCGCATCTCGACCCTGACGCTCGAGGGGCGTTTGTCGGATTGTCGGCATCCCACGGTTTGGCGCATCTCACGCGCGCGGTTTTGGAGGGAGTAACATATTCCCTGCGTGACTGCTATGACATAATCTTGGAAATGGGGGCGCATTTCGACGAGATAACAGGATGCGGCGGAGGGATGTCGAGCGAGTTTTGGCGGCGGATGACGGCGGATGTGTTCGGCGCAAGGGTCGTCACGGCGCAAACCTCAGACGGTCCGGCTCTGGGCGCCGCGATGCTTGCCTCGGTCGGCAGCGGAGCGTATGCCGGTGTGCCTGAGGTTTGCGACGCGGTTATTAAGCTCACGGATTCGATTGACCCAAACGAGCAGTCAGGACGGGAGTACGCGCGCTGCCACGAGATTTACAAGAGCCTGTACACGAACCTGCGCAGCAGTTTTAGGCAGTTACAAGGCTTATAACAGACTTGACGATTGTGTCTTTTTCCTTGATGCTTCTCTCGAGCGCTGTTTGGAGGTCTTTGAAGTCGAAATGGTGAGTGACTAGCTCTTTTAAGTTCACTTTCCCCGCGCTCACAGCTTCAATTGCCATCGGATAGATGTGCCTGTAGCGGAAGACAGTCTTAAAGGTCAGCTCCTTGTTGATTGCCACGCTGATTGGCAGATCCATGTTTCCAGAGCTGCTGTATCCGACAAAGACAATCACCGAACCTTTTTTTGCCATGTCTATGCCTGAAGCCACAGAGCTTTGAACGCCCGACGTGTCGATTACGAGGTCGCATCCCGCGCCGTTTGTCAGCTCATAAACCGCCTTTGCGGGGTCGTCCGTCTTTGCGTTAATAGTGCCTGAAGCGCCCAGTTCCATCGCTTTTTTGAGCCTTGCCTCAACAATATCTATGACATATACATTGTCGACGCCTTTTGCCTTGAGTGCGAGCAGGGAAACTAGACCGATACATACGGCGCCGAAGACGACGGCAGTCTGCCCGGCTTCGGCGCCGCCTTGGTTCGCAGCATGGAACCCCACGGCAAGCGGTTCGATCAGAGCGCCTTCAAGCGTCGAGACATTATCGGGCAGCTTGAAGCAAAGCCCCGCTTCGTGTGAGACGTATTCGCTGAAAACCCCGTCAATCGGGGGCGTCGCGAAAAAGATAACGTCGGGGCATAGGTTATATAAACCGCCTTTGCAAAACTCGCACTGTCCGCAGGTTTTGCCTGGTTCAAGCGCAACCCTGTCGCCTTTTTTCAGATGCGTGACATCGGGCGCTGTTTCTACGACGATTCCGGATGCCTCATGCCCCAGCACGAATGGAGGCGTGACGATGAAATCTCCGATTTTGCCCTGCTCAAAATAATGCAGGTCCGAGCCGCAGACGCCCACATATTCCAGCTTTATCAGCGCTTCGCCGCTATTAGGCTTTGGAATGTCCCTCTCTTCAAACACAATTTGTCCCACACTCTCCATAACCGCAACTTTCATTTTGCCACTCATTTTTTCTAACCATCCTTTCAATCTCGAAATAGTCTTGTAAACCGACACGTAAAGTGATATTATCTATGCACGTAAGCAAATGGGCGGTGAGGTTGCTCCCCAGAAAGGGGGAGCCGCATGACGACATTGGAAGTCTTCGCACTGCTCATGTTAATCATAGCGGTTATAAATTTGGTGATAAGTCTCACCAAAAAGAAGTAACCGCACCCTAAGTTAAGGCGCGGCGCTTCCTTTTGACTCAAAATCAACATCGAGGAGCGACCGCCCTCTACCAAGGAGCCGCCCAACTGCTTACAAGATAGCATATATTCACTGAGTTGTCAACACTTACGCGAAATATTTTTATTGAATTTGGAGGTGCAGCATTGGGTACAAAATTGGACGGCGCAAACACGTCTCGGCTCGCGGGAGCGGGCGACCCTTACTTCCGCGATGCGGAGCAGTTTTTCACCGTCGAGCAGCACATGTTCTCGCGGCGCGGGGCATGGATCGCGCTTCAAGCCGATTCTTCCAAGTACGGCAGGGGCGCACTTTATCTTATGACGAACCGAGGAAGCAGATGCCACACGGGAGACAGCACATACAGCAGGCTCTACAGAATCTTTCCAACCTTTGAAGGCCGCAGGGTGCCTTTCGCGATTCAGACTGCGGCGGCGGAATACACGCTTAGAACACGGCATGGCGACGTGCGCTTCACATGGGCCGATACGACAAAGCTAATGGCGGAGGGAGACGCGGGCATGGGGCTCTACTTCCAGCGCGACGGCGAGCCGTATGAGGTCGTCAAGCCGAGGCGCGACGGCGCTTGGGAATCTCCCGTGCGCAATGCGAAACCACTGCTGTTCAAAGGGCTTGAAGGCTCGGCATTCACATTTGACGACACATGGGATTTCGATAAGTTCAAATGCACGGAAATGCGCGGACGCACAGAGCCAAACGCAGAGGGCAGGTTCACGCTTGTAGTCGAGGAGTTTTTCTACGGGGCATATGTCCGAGACGAGTATCCCACATATGCGCAAGCAAAAGCTTCCATGCAGGCCGATTGGGATGAGTTTCTCGCAAAGACTCCGCATTATATCGAACCGTTCTAGCAAAAGCGCGTGGAAACAGCCTATGTGCTGTGGTCGCATCTCATGGCGCCGTCTCCGACGATGCCAAACTGGCTTATCATGATGTTCCCGACCGTCGTAGGGTCCCAGTGGCAGCAAGTGCAAAACGCGGTCGCCTTGCAGGAACATACAGAGCTGTCTCTTGATTTGCTGCTTAGCAATTTTTGCCGCCAGAGCGAGGAAGGGCAGCTTGCCGACTCTTATGACGATGCATTTTTTGCCACAAACGGCATAAAGCCTCCGGTCTATGGCTGGGCGCTGAAGAATATTATGAGCAGGCGCGATATCGCAAAGGTGTGGCCGCGAGACAAAACCGAGCAGCTCTATGAAGGCGCCGGAAAGTGGGCCGAGTGGTTCATGAAATACCGTGACGACGACGGGGACGGGCTGCCTGCGTTCGAGGGCGGAATAGAGAACGGGCTGGATGAAGCGACTATATGGTATGACCAAGTCAACATGGCGTCGCCCGATGTCAGCGCGTATACTGTCCTGAACTTCGAGGCGCAGGGGGATCTCGCGAAAGCGCTTGGCAAGCCGGAAGATGAGATAAATGAGTGGTATCGGAAGTCTAAAGAGCTGTTGGAGCGCATGATAGACAGGCTTTGGGACGGTGAGCATTTCATCGCGCTGCGCGAGTATTCGCATGAGCCGGTTTTCACAGGTTCGCTGACGCACTACATCCCGATCATACTCGGAGACAGGCTGCCTAAGGAAATCATTGACAAAATGGCGGCGGATTTGTCAGTCGAGGGCGCTCTCCTTACGGAATACGGCCTTGCGACGGAGCGATTGGACAGCGATCTTTTTGAAGTTCAGGGCGTTCAAATGGGGAGAGGCGCAATCGACCCGCCCGCCGAGATTTTTATTACAACGGGGCTTTGGGACGCGGGGCAGAAAGACCTTGCGCGCAAAATAGCGGACCGCTATTGCGGCAGGCTCATGGATCGCGGCTTCAGCCACATCATCGACCCGATATCAGGCGACGGCAGCCCATTCTGGGGCACATGGTCCCGCTGCGTTTTCACAATTTTCAGCCGCATGGTCTCGGAATGAGTTGAGAGTTAGGGGACAGGGGACAGGGGTCAAAAGTTAGGAGTTACTTGTTACTTGTTACTTGTTACTTGTTACTTGTTAACCAGATGGTCTTGTCAAAATTTGTACATTGTACATCGTACATTGTAATTTGCAATTTGCGGCTTGTCCGCGAGGAGGGGGATGATAATGAACGAAATATTGCGCGAGGAATTATTTCAGAAGTACGCTAGGACGGGGGAGTGGACGGTTATTCCTAAGGACAAAAATCCTTATCCCCAGATGAAGTTCGATTCGTTTTATTTGGATCTCGCGCCCGATTTTGGCGGGTATGGCGGGGGAGTGGCGTGGACATATGTCTGTGAGCCTGTCAACATGCAGCCGGAGCCGGTTTTGAGCGAGCGGTCAAGGTATATCACGCTTTTCGGCGGCGACGCGACGGAGTATCGCAAACTCCATGGAGAGGCCGAGGTTACGCTTGGGAAGAGCAAGGATGATTTACAAGTTTTTAAGCTCAACGAGTCATTTGGCGTCTATATCGAAAAAGGCATGCTGTACTCAATAAACATAACCAAGCTTGACGACCCGAATCTCCCGATGCACTACAGCGAGCTTACGGTCGGCGATAATGTGCCGCCTGAGGAAAATCCCGCAGCGGAAGATGGCAGCGGGTATGGGAGATATATTAAGTCAGGAGATGAGCTGCATGCACGCTATCCTGAAGTCGAGTGCGTCGGTCCCGTCATGACGACGACACACCATATGTTTGGCGCGAAAGAGCTTGTCAGGCGCACATGGATGCCGATAGTGAAGCCGCATACTATGGCGAAAAACTCGCATACGCACACGTTTTCCGAGTATCTGGTGTTCATGGGCAGCGATCCCGAGAACATAACGGATTTGGGGGGCGTAGTCGAGTTTACAATTGGCGAAAACGAGGATGAGCTGGAGACGTTCCGCATAGAAAAGGCGACGCATTTTTGGCTGAAGAAAGGGCTTTTCCACAGCCCGCTCGTGTTCAAAGAGGTTAAGGATCCCAAGAAGCCGATTATATTATGCGAGGTTTCCTATGCCACCGCGCTTGTTCAAGACAAGGTGCTGGAAAACAGCATTGAAGAAAATGATTGGAGGGAATTACCGTGATGTTTCATGAAGATACGATTCTAAAGCAGGATAATGAATACCTGATAAAAATGGAGGACCCTGAGGACTGTCTGATTGTAACCGACAAAGACGGCATTTACTACAGGTTGTTCAACAGGCCGGTCACAGGCCATCAGAAGAATGAGCTAGACTGTATGCAGTTCCATGAGCCAGTGTTGAAAATCGTGGATTATCACGAGCACACCAAGGGGACGGAGACATTCATTGTCAGTCAGGGCAAGTTTCTGTGCAATTGCATGGGGCGCGGCTTTACAATGGAAGAGGGCGATCTGCTGCATATTCAGCCTTGGATGGGTCACAGCTTCACGCCGATCGAACCCGAGAGCAGATTGAACATTCTGTTCATGGATATCGATATGCGCCACTCGCTCACCGATCCGAGATTGCGTATGCTTGAAAAGTTCCCCGGCGTGTTTGACGACTTGGAGTTTCAGGATATGTTCCGCAAGGCGGGCGGCGGTGTCGGCAAACGCACCATTCCGGTTCAGGATGATTTTCCGAAAGATCAGGTGCAACAGCTCCGTCCGGCGGACTATGGGATTCGCGAACACGAATTTAAGGGCATTGAGATGCGCTTGAAGGTGGCGAAGTATGAAACGGAAGGGGTCAAGGAGATTTGGGATCTGTTTATGGAGGCGGGGTTCTACTGCGAGTGGGACTGCTTCGTCCCTGAGTATCGCATGTTTTACGTCACAAGGGGCGTTATGCGTTGCTGGGTTAGGACGTCGGCTACGGAAACTATTGAGTTTTACCCCAACAGCGAGAACCTCATAATCATACCGCCATACACGCCGTTTGGTTTCGAGGTTCTGGAGAGAGTGCGGATGTACGACTTGGACTGCAGTGCGCGCCTGCAAGACCTCTGCGAGGAACTCGGTTCGCACAAACTCAACAACGAAGGCAAGATGCCAAGCAAGGAAGACCTGCTAAAAATGGCGAAAGAATACGGGCTAAACATAACAAACGTGGGCTGCAGGTTTATCCTATAGCCGAGTTCTGCTAATGTGCTTGTAGGTGCGGGTTAAACCCGCACCTACAGGCTTTTCTGCTTAGTTTCCTCGCCCTCACTTCATTCCGAAGGATTTGATTTGGCATTTGAACTTTGTTTTTAGTTCTTCCATGGTTTCGGGCTTTGCGGCTCTTTCGGGGTCGAATTTTAGGATGGATGCTCGGTCTTGCAGAAGCGCTTGCCAACGGGTTTGCCCGCCTATGTCGTACATGACGGAATCCGTCAGGGCGGTTATGCTGTGGGATGCGAACTTAGGTATTTTCACGACGCACTCGGGATATGCGATGAACTCGTCGTCAAAAACCTTGAACTTCACTTCGCCCGCCGTAACGTAGTACATTTCCATTTCATTGGGGAATTCGACCCATTCTGCTTTGAAGCCTGCTTTCATTTCCGCTGCCCAGAGTTCGCAGACGCCGTTGTTTTCCCAGCGCGCGGTCAGCATCTTCATCGTTACGCCTTCGAGTTCATACGCCGCCATCGGGCGCTCGATGTTTCGGACAGCCGACATCTGTTCCACCGGAATCTCCTTGAAGTCGGGCATCTCCCGAGAGCCTGAATCGAAGTTAATGAAAACAAAATCTCTGAGGAAGTCCGCATTTCTTTCAAATTCGGGCCTGTTCGCCCTTAGAATCGCCAGTTCAGGGGCGTTGTCGCTTTGCTTGAGGTCATGGAAAAATCCCCTGAACTTGGTCGGCTCGCGGATTGCCATTGCGTGCGCGACATATGGCTGGAGGAAGAGTATGCTTCCCGGCGGAACGTATGCTTTGGAGTCGTTTGCATATAGGTCAAGCCCGCCGCTGTCTACAAAGAATATTTCAAAGCCAACGTGATGTTCATGGTAGAACACTGGGCCGCCAACGGCGTGGGGGTACATTACAGAGTCGGTTACATGGAAGAGCCGATGTTCGCCGACGCCCATGTTAATCGTCCGCTGATCCTCGCCCTTGACGCCGTCCGCGCCGACAAGCTCAATCGGATAGAGCCAGTTTTCACTGTTGTTCAGGTCGATGAGATACGGATGTTTCATAGTCGTTCTCCTTTCACGCAATTCATAATTATCTGACGGTTGATTTTTACCTCTACGAAGTTTTTATGACGCATTTGACACTGCAGCAATCAAAGGGTGGGTTTGCTGTCGAAATACTTCATGATATCAAATGTGCCTAGATTGCGGGCGTAGGCGCCGGTGACGTTTAGGCCTAGTCCGCCGTGGTTTACGCCGTAGAAGAAACCGCCGTCGTGCATGATGCGCGGGTTGAAGCACACAAGCCCCTGACCGCCGTTGCAGTTCTCCTCGACCCATTGGAACAGATAGGCGTCGTCGCGCAGTTTGATATAGAAGCCCGGGCTGCTCCAAGTCGCGCCGCCTGAGTTGTCGTCTTGGAAAATCGTCCAGCTATAGCTGTTGGGGGAGCTGTAGACATGGATGCTGCTCATGTTTTCGGAATATGCCCATGCATAGGATTTACCGATGAGGTCGGTTGTGAAATCGTGGCGCGTTGAGAACGGCGAGGGAGCGATGCCTTCGCCTTTGGCGGTGCCGAACAGGCATGTCGCCCCTGCTTCCCATTCGCTTATCCAACTGCCGATTCGGGCGTATATGCAGGTCGAAAGCCCTGTCGAAATATCAACAGCCTGCGCGACGCAAGCAAAATCGGGGTCGCCGGTGAGCATATGCGAGAAGAAGTAGATATCTTTTGCAGGCTCGAAGCAGACGTATCTCTCCTCGTTCCATTGCCCGCCCGGTTCGCGCCATTTCAGCGTTTCATTCCCGATAATGTCATATTCAAACGCCTTGACAAGCTTTTCGGGGATGTTCTTCTCCGACCATGCGTAGGGGGTTCGCACCTGATCGTAAGCGAGGCTGAACTGCTTGCCGACAAGGTCGTAGTTCATTTCCAGCCTGAATCCGCTCATCATGATATTCGGGCCGCTGAAATCGAATATGCGCTGTGTTTTCGCGGCTTCGTGCGCCTCGGCCTTTGTCATTGGAATATCCATATCCTTGGGCCTGTAGGCATAGCGCGCGCCTTTTCCGCTGAGCGACGCCATCGGGGGTTCTTTGTCGCCGTTGAGCGTGATTTTCTCGAGGTGAGCGGCGTCGCCTGTGACTGTGAGGTTCGCGCTGTGCATATGGTAATTGAACTTGTCATTCACGTCGAACCCAAATTTCATTCCGGTCGCCGTTAAATCGAACAGGTCGAGGACTTCAAGCCACATCTCGCCGCCGAACTCGACGCCCCACTTGGCGTATATGAACATTTCGTCGCTGATGCGGATATAATCGGAGGGGTATGTTACTGTTATCGTATCCTGCGGAGCGTCCAGCAGCACGGTCGTTGAGCAGACGACAGACGGGAAGTATGTGAGCCATTCGCCGCCGCAGACAAATTTCCAGTGCATCCCTCGGCCTTCGAGACGATTCGTCGTTGTGTGGCGTTTCTCCGGCGCTGTCTTGCCGGTGTCATTATATCCGAAATGGTATTGTCGCTGCACTTCGCGCGGGATATCGCGGGTGTGCGTCGGCGGGCGGGTGCCTGCCATGTCCATGCCGACGTTTACAGTTATGCCGAACCATGTTTCAAACGCCGTGGCAAGCTCCGTCTTTGTGTCGTATACGATATGCCAGCCGCGTGAACTTCCGGGGATGATATGCGTGAAAAGCACGATGCTGTCACGTATTTGCAGGGCGTTGTATTGGACTGCTTTGAACTCGGTGCCGTTTTCGTTGAGGGTGAGCGTGAAATCGTCGCCGAAAGCATAATCCAACTGCGCGGGCGCGAATTCGCCGTCGAATTTGAATTTCAGCGTCTTGCCGGCGAGGAGCGTGCTGGGGGTGAGTCCTGTTCCCGCTTTCGGCGAGGCCGCTACTTTTGCGTCTACATCTTCCGTGGTCATCGGGTTGAAGTTAGTGAAAAACATTATGAATCCTCCTAAAAATTAATAAAAGAAGCCGGCGCCGTTGTGCATGTATACTTTTGCGGGGAGCGGGAACGGCGGGTCTTCGGGGGAAAGTTCACCTGCTAAGAGTTTTTTTGCCGCTTCGATTGATTTATCGATTTGCTCCGGCGGCAATGGTATGTCGCTGTGAGCGGGATAGATTTCGTCGAACGCGTCTTTCATTCCTGCCAGCTTCTCCATGCTCATGATGTATGCAGGGATGTTCCTGCCTTCGCCAAACATGAATATGGGTCCGCTGGATATGCTGTCGCCTGTCAGGATTATCCTGTTTTCGCGGTCGAGCAGCGCGATGCTGCCCGGAGTGTGGCCGGGTATGAGGATGACTTCAAAACTGCGGCCGCCGATGTCGATTATCTCGCCTTCCCAAATCGGCGCGATTTCCGCGTTCGGGGTTTCGTTTTGCGAAAAGCGCGACATTTCCGACGGATGCATGTATGCCGTGCCAAACTCCGCATTGTTGCCGATATGATCGAAGTCCGCGTGTGAGACGACAAGCATCACGGGTTTGTCCGTCAGCGTTTCGACCAGTTTCTTGAGGCTTTCAGCTTGGCCGAAGCCTGTGTCAACAAGCAATGCGCGCTCTGTCCCGATGAACAACAGGCTGCGCACGCCGTTATCCTCGATTCGATATGTCTTCTCATCGATTTTCACTGCTTCCAGTGGCATAGTGGGTTCCATATCTGGCATAATTCTTCCTCCTAATATTGTTTTTCTATTTATGCATCATATAATAACACGCCGCAATGCAAAAATCTACTTTTGGTGAAAATTTACAAAATAATTTGCATAGTCACTTGTAAACCAATGCTGATAAGTATACAATGCAATATGCACCCCGCGGGCGCGGGAGTTAGGAGTTAGGAGTTAGGAGTTAGGAGTTAGGAGTTGGGAGTTAGGGGACAGGAGACAGGGGACAGGGGTCAGGTCAAGTCAGGTGTTACTTGTTACTTGTTACTTGTTACTTGTTACTTGTTACTTGTTACTTGTTACTTGTTACTTGTTACTTGTTAATCGCTAATCGCTATTTGTACATTGTACATTGTAAATTGTAATTTGTATTTGCGGCTTGTCCGCGTTTGGGGGAGATAGTTTATGGATAGTAGTTTCGGCATACCTAGGCGTATTTGGCGGATTATTTATCCGGCGCTTATATTTATTGGTGTTCAACTGTTAGTCATGTTTATTGCGGGCATAGTTGTCGGCGTTTCTGCCGCTATGGGGGCGATGGCGGATGGGGCGGCGCTTACTGAAGCGGATGTGATTGTGGATGAAGTGACACGGTTTGCGTTGGATAACTCAATGCTCATTTTGTTGCTGTCAAACATTGGGTGCCTAGCAGTGTTTCTTCCGATGTGGCTGAAAACGCGCAAGCACAACGAACTGTGTAAAAACGAAAAGCCTGTCCTGATATGCTTGCTTGCGATTGGTTTGTTCGCCGCGTTTAATGTCGTGCAGATGATGCTTTTTGCTTTGACGGACATCATGCAGTATTTCCCGTCGTATGAAGAGGTCTCGGATATGCTCTCGGCAGACACTTTGCTTATGCAGATTGTTGCCATAGGCATAGTCGCGCCTGTGGTGGAGGAACTGATTTTCAGGGGCATATTAATGAGCCGCATGAGATGGCTGCCTGTGTGGGCGTCTGTGATTATTCAGGCAGTTGTGTTTGGAGCGGTGCATATGAATTGGTTCCAAAGTTTGTATGCGTTCATTGCAGGGCTGTTTTTAGGGCTTGTCTATGTCAAGTTCAAGTCGATAATTGTGGTCATCTTAGGGCATGTGGCATATAATCTCGTCAGCGTTATACTTGGGGAGGTCACATCCGAAGCGGCCGCCGGCGCTGTGGTGGCGCTGTGTATCGTAGTCCTGCCCGTTTGCGCCATCTTCACAGTTAAACACAGAAAAGCCGAAATACTCCCAAACGACCAAGACATCCTCCCCCCTCCGATCTTTGCTACTGCGACCCCAACAACCCCAGCAACCCCGAATGACCCGTGGGACCCGTGGGATAGGAGGGGGTAGGAGTTAGGAGTTAGGAGTTAGG
>Ga0099364_10013374_pt1 | contig 11021 bp, 9 predicted proteins | sample TergutTh196P3_FD_73070 | JGI IMG/M metagenome (GOLD analysis project Ga0099364, IMG submission 73070) | Microcerotermes parvus P3 segment gut microbial communities from Pointe-Noire, Republic of the Congo - Th196 P3 | ecosystem: Host-associated > Arthropoda: Insects > Digestive system > Gut ... | reverse complement strand
AACGGCCGCATCCGGGTCGCCCGTGCCGGCGGCCGCGCTGATAGAGCGGTAGTCCAGGCCGTTGACCTGGGTGGTGGCGGCGGTGATGCCGGGCAAAACATCGGCGCGCTCCAGGCCCTGCCTCACCGCGCGGGCAATGTACTCAGGGAACAGCGTTGCGGTCTCGCTGGAGCGGAAAAACTTCTCCACCCGGTCGCTGCCCGCCCCGCTCACGCGGATGCCGAAGCGCTTGAGCTGACGCTCATAGGCGTCCAGCTCGCCCAGGGGCGTGCCGCGGTACTGCTCCGAGGGATCCGCGCCCTCCAGGGCCTGGGTAAAGCTCTGTCCGGCGCTGTAGAGGCTCTTGTCCAGCTTCAGATTGTCGAATGCCATGATGTTTTCTCCTTTTTATTTTAGATTTTTTCAGATTTTTGTTTGGAAAGCGCTAAAACTTGTATCCGTTGTTCTCGTCCTCCTGCTTTGCCGCTTCGCCGCACAGCTGCGGCCGCAGCGGCATCGCCTTGCCCGCCTGGACCTCCAGGGTGTTTGCCAGCTGCTCCAGCTGCTTCACGCTCAGCTGCGCGCACAGCGCGTCCAGCAGCTCGGCCGGCAGCCCCGGCACAGCCAGCAGCGCGGCCCGCGCCGTTTTGGCCAGCAGCTCCGCGCGGTACGCCTTGCCGTCCTCGGCCAGCCTTTCCAGCGTGTCCCACTCCGCCCGCAGGGCCTTCACGGCGGATTCGTCCAGCTTCAAGGCCTCCTGCGTTTGCAGCTGCTTCCTGATCTCGCTCAAGAGTTCTTCCCCCCCTTCCGCTTCGGCAAATTGCGAATTGAATTGCTTTACGACCCCCGCGCCCGGCTGGGCCGGCACCGCCACGAACGAGAATTCGTAGGCGTCCGTGGGCTCCTCCAGCACAACATGGCAGGGGAAGCCTTCATATGACCGGCCCTTGACATGCGCGCAGCCCTGCCGGCCGAAGGATTTGCCGCACACAGAGCAGCGCTTCACCTTCACCGCGCAGGAAACGCTGACCTCCTTCTTGATGCCCGCGTCGATCTGGCGGATAAGCTCCGCCGTGGCCTCGCCCCGCAGGAGATACACCTTCGCCATCAGCTGCGCATAGGGCTCCCCGGCGCTCGTACGCCTGTCCGCGTGGGAACGCAGCGAGGTGTCGTATACGCGCATAACCTGGTCGCCGCTCTTCATGCTGTGGTCAAACAGGCCGGTTTTGCCGGCGAAGAGCTTCGCCAAAGCCTCCAGGGCCTTCACGGAAAAGCGTTCTCCGTCGCGGTCAACCTCATTGTCGCACAGCACTGTTTGAAAGACATAGACCTCCTCCGCGCTGAGCTCTTTGCGGGTGAATTGGTTGATCAGCCGCAGATCCTCCTCCCCCGGCGCGTGGGCCAGGGGCGCCGGGTTCAGCTCTTGATCCAGCATTTTCTTGATTTGCACGCGCTCAGTCCTCCTTTCTTTCCGCATGAGAGACGCTTTGGATATTTTCCGCCTGGGCCCGCAGCAGCGCCGCGCGGCTGAGCTCCACCTCGTCCGCCAGGGTGATGTCGTCCCACACAATGCCGCAGCGCGCGGGCTCGCCCCAGAGCCGCAGCACTGTTTGGCAGATGCGCAGCAGAATCGGCGTGAGGATGCGGCGGTAGGCCTCCAGCTCGCTGGTGAGAAGATCCGCCTGCTGGGCGCTCATGCGCTCTGTGCTGGACCAGGTCAGCCCCAGCAAAAACGGCGGAAGGCCGGTTTTGGCGACGATCTGCTCCATCAGCTGCCGCATGGGGATCTCGCTGTCCGGCATGGGCGCGTCCGCGCCGATAACCTGGATTTTCACGTCCCCCGAGGCGATGAAGTCCCGGATACCGGCGCCCTCCCGCATGGAGCTCGCCCACTCCTCCGCGATTTTCTTTGTGCGCTCGTTCGCTCTGGATTTTTCGGCGGGGTCGCTGCCGGGGTTATAGGTCACGGCGAAGCGAACGTTGCCCAGGCGCTCCCAGTTCTGGCCCAGGGTATCCAGGATACTCAGCAGCACGCCGCTGACGAAGGGAAGCCCCTTGAGCAGGGAATTTCCCGTCAGCGCGCCGGGGTCCGGGTTGAGCACGCTCAGGTAGACGAGCTCGGGATAAGGGGCCGACCGCAGCCGGTCCGGCGCGCCGGTGCAGACCTCTACGCTGAGTTGGTCCGCCGCGCGGCGCAGGGCGACGCCCTCCAGGGGCGCGTTCCAGAGCGCGGCGGGGGCGCCGTCCTCCCGGAGGATCAGCTCACCCAGGGCCGTGCCGTAGGTGAGCAGCTGCTCGAAGTACGTGGCGGCGAAGGCGTGAACGCCCCACTGGTTCCCGCCCACGGGGAGCAGCGTCAGGGCTTCGTTCAGCCTCTTTTCCAGCGGCTCGTTTTCGCAGGTCACCCGAAAGCCTCCCAGCAGCCGTACAAGCCGGAAAACCGCCGCGTCGATGATGGGTACGGATTCCCGCAGCTGGCGGTAGAGTGCCGCCTCCGCCGCGGGGAAGCGCAGGGCATCCGGCGCGGTGTCTCGGAAGCAGGCGCTGCCGGCGCTTGATCCGATTTGCAGGCCGCGCCGGGATCCGCCGCTTCGCGCGATGTGACAGGCCTCAAAACCGGTTTCGGGCGTCGGTTGCCGGGACCTGCGCCATGGGGCAGTTGCTTTGGCCATAGGATTCATCCTTTCTGTCTATGCTAAGGCTATGAGAATCGACGATTTTTACGCCTGAATTTGTTGCTGTTGATCATTTTGAAGTGCTTTTTTTAGATTAAGCTTGTGGGATATGTGCGCACGCGAGTACATGCGCGAGTGTACTCGCGCGCTCACCGATCCTGCTTTCCCACTCCTGCTTTCTCACTTAACCTCTCTCCGCCGCCCCCCCTTACCGCAGCACGCTCCCCGCGTAAAAGCTGCCTTCCCCGCCATGCAGCGCCGTGGCCACAAAGTAGCGAAGGTCGTCCATGGCGTGGTCGTGCTCCTTGCGCGGGGCGTCGCGCCCGCCGCCGGCCTCCCAGCGGTACAGCCCGAATTCCCGCAGGCAGTCGCGGCAGAGCTCCGAAAAGAACAGCCGCTCCTCCCGCAGCGCGTCGGCCACCAGGCGGATACCGCTGAGAACGTCGTTTCTCGCGGGCACCGCCGCGTAGCTCCCATGCCGCCGGATGCATTCCAGAAAGCTGGCCGCCGAGGGGTCGCAGATGACCGAGCGCACGGGCAGGGCGCCGATGAGCTCCTCCAGCGCGCGGTAATGCTCCTCGTCGGTGCGCTGCTGGCCGGTTTCCCTGCTGTTCCAGTAGTACTCGCGCAGGCGGTACCAGCAATTGCCGCTGAGACCCCACAGCCCGAAGGAGGCCGGGTTCACCGTGCCATAATCGCAGGATACCTGGTAATCCTCGAAGCGCTCCGGCAAAGCGGAAAGCGCTGTCACATGCAATTTCTCCGAAAACATCGGATAGACAAGGCCCTCCGTTGCGGCCCACTTGCCCTCCACGAAGCGGGTGTAGAACGCGCCGGAGTAAAGCTTCCGGTAGCGCTCCAGCATCTCCCGGCTCAGGGAGGGGTTGTCCTCCATGGTGAAGTGCACATAGAGGCAGTTTTTCTCCCGCGCCTTTTGCACCCATTCCGCGTGGAACCAGTGCTGGGGATACTCCGGGTTGCAGTTGAACCAGAGCTTCGAGCCCTCCAGGGAGCAGCGGGCAATGGCCTGCTCCACAAAAGAACGGGGCATGAGGGCGACCTCGTCCAGCAGCACACCCCCCAGGGTCATACCCTGGATCAGCGCGGCGGAGCCCTCGTCCTTGCCGCCGAAGAGGTAGAAGCGGTTATGCCGTCCGCCGCACTCCATTTCGATCACGTTGCGGCTGAGCTTTTCCTCGCAGCGAAAGCCCAGCTCCCGCAGCAGCGGCAGCAGGGGAACGACAATGTTGCGCCGCAGGGAGGTTATGGTTTTGCCGCAAATGGCGAAGGAGCAGCCGTCAAACGCGGCGAAGGCCCAGGCGGCAAAGGAGATGCTCATGCACAGCGTTTTGCCGGAGCGCACCGCCCCGTCGCAGATGATGGCGTCGTGTGTGTGCAGCTCGCTTTCCGGATGCCACCAATGCAGCGCCGTCAGCTGCTTTTGCGAAAAACTTCTGATGCTTTTTAAACTTCCGATCGCGGACTCACTCTCCTTTCGTCAGGGAGCGTTCGATTGCGTCGTAAAAAGCCTTCGGGCCGTTTTCCGCCGCCGCGCCGCCAAGGGCCTCCAGGCGCTCCAGCGCGTCGGCGCGGTTGTAGAATTTGATCTCCAGGCCGGTTTCCTTGTTTTTGATTTCACTGATATTGAATAAATCCATTTGCTCCAGCAGCTCCTGCGAAGGCGCTTCGGCCATAAACAGCAGGCGGAACGCGTCTGTTCCCGCGCCGAAGGCCAGGCGCTGGTATCCGCTGACAACATCCGTTCGAATCAAGTCCTCCCCGGAAAACCGTGAAATTCCTCTGCGGATATCCTTCCGGGCCAGCAGCCTCAGCCCCGCCAGCTGCGGAAGAGAACAGTATCCCGCCCGGGCGGCCGCTTCGCGTTCATTGCGCGTGCGGGCATACAGGGCGCAAAAATTGCGTTCCCGCGCCGTGAGCTCTCTTTTTTTTGGGGGCAATCCAAACAACTCCCTTCATCATACCGCACGAAAATGGATTTTTGTGCGCGAAAGGCGCACAGCCCCGCGCGGCAGGTGAAAATTTGTCCCGCAAAAATTTTCGTTTGCCATCCGCGCAAAAATATGATATATTATACTTGATAAGCTATGTGAGAAAGGGGACAGGAAGCAATATGAATTCGCAGCCGCGGGGCATATGCCTGTTTGTATGCACAGGCAACACCTGCCGCAGCCCCCTCGCCGCGGCGATGTTTGAACGGCTGTGCCGCCAGCAGGGCGTGTCGGGCGTCCAGATTTTCAGCGCGGGCCTTGCGGCGTCAGACGGCTGCCCGGCCACGGCGCATATGCTCCAGGCCGCGCAGGAGTACAGCGTAGACCTTGCGCCCCACCGCAGCCGCTTCCTCACCACGGACCTGCTTCAGGAGGCCGAGCTGGTTGTTTGCCTTTCCGCCTCCCACGCGCTGACGCTGTCCCGTTACGTGGAGGAACGAAAGCTCCGGGTGCTGGGCGGCGGGGTTTCCGACCCCTTCAGCGGCGACATTGAGGAATACCGCAGCTGTGTGCGGCGGATTCAGGCCGCGCTGCCCGCCCTGGTCACGGAGCTGCGCGCGGACTTCGGCCCCCACGACCCGGACTGCCGCGTTGTCCCCATGAGCGCGGAGCACCTGGACGCCGCCGCCGAGCTGGAGCGCCGCTGCTTCTCCCATCCCTGGAGCCGCGGGGCCATCGCGGAGGGTATGGCGCATGCGGGGGCGCGTTATCTGGCGGCCCTTTGGGGCGAGCGCCTGGCCGGCTATCTGGGCATCTGCCAGGTGCTGGACCAGGCGGACATCGCCAATGTGGCGGTGGACCCCGCGTTCCGGCGCAAGGGCGTGGCCAACGCGCTGCTGGCCCGGGCCGAGACCCAGGCGATTTTGCGGGGCTGCGCCGAAATTCGTTTGGAGGTGCGGGAAAGCAACGCGGCGGCACGCGGTCTTTACGCCGCCCGGGGCTACCAGGAGGCCGGCGCCAGGCCGGGCTATTATGAGGACCCCGGCGAGGACGCGCTGCTGCTGACGCTGATGATAAATAACTAAAAGATAAATAACTAAAAGATAAACAACTAAAGATAAATAGCTAGATGATAAACAACTAAAAGATAAATAGCTAGATGATAAATATTTAAAAAGAAAGAAGAACCATGCTCATTTTAGGTATCGAATCCTCCTGCGACGAGACCGCCGCCGCCGTGGCGGAGGATGGCCGCTGCGTGCTTTCCAGCGTGGTCGCCAGCCAGGTTGACGCCCACCGGGTCTATGGCGGCGTGGTGCCCGAAATCGCCTCCCGCATGCACGTGGAGGCCGTTTCCGGCGTTGTGCGGGAGGCGCTGCGGCAGGCGGGCACTGACCTGGAGCGCGTCGGCGCCATTGCCGTGACCCACGCGCCGGGCCTGGTGGGGGCGCTGCTGGTGGGGATCAGCTTTGCCAAGGGTCTGGCCTTCGCGCTGGGCAAGCCGCTGGTCCCCGTGCACCATCTGCGCGCCCATGTGGCGGCGAATTACCTGAGCCACGCCGATTTAGAGCCGCCCTTTCTTTGCCTGATCGTCTCCGGCGGGCACACGCAGCTCGTGGACGTGACAAGCTACACCTCCTTTCGCGTCGTTGGCCGCACCCGGGACGACGCGGCCGGCGAATGCCTCGACAAAACCGCGCGCGCGCTGGGGCTTCCCTATCCCGGCGGGGTGCATTTGGATAAAACAGGCCAGGGCGGCGACAGCGGGGCCTTCGCGTTCCCGCGCCCGAAATTGACGGGCCAGGGAGAGGACTGTTATGATTTCAGCTTCAGCGGATTAAAAACAGCGGCGCTGCTGCAGATCAAAAAACAACCGTTAAATACACAAGTAAATACACAAGCGGCCGGGCAGGCCGGTTGGATACCCGATTTTGCGGCCTCCTTTCAGTACGCCGTGGCGGATTATCTCTGCGGCAACGCCATCAAGGCCGCGCGGGCCCTGGGCAGGGATAAGCTGGCCCTGGCCGGCGGGGTATGCGCCAACAGTGTTTTACGCGGCGAGCTGCGCAGCCGCTGCCGGGCCGCGGGGCTCGCGCTCTATTCGCCCGAGCTGGCCTATTGCGGCGACAACGCCGCCATGGTCGCCGCCCAGGGCTATTATGAATACCGGGCCGGCCATGCCGCGGGGCTGGATTTAAACGCGGCTCCCAGCTTATCTATGGAGTAATCGGGGTAATATAAAGAGAAAGAAGCAACGCCATGAAGCACATTCCGAATCTTCTGTCCATCGCGCGTATCCCCTTGTCGGTTTCGCTGCTGTTTTTGTCGAAAAAACCGGCGCTGTTCCTGGTGATGTACCTGATCACCGGTCTCACCGACGTTCTTGACGGCTTTCTGGCCCGGCGATATGGCTGGGTGACGAAGCGCGGCGCGAAGCTTGACGGTGCCGCCGACATCCTCTTTATGCTCTGCCTGCTGGCCGTGGTGCTGGGCATGTGGAAGCAGCTCTCCATTGAGAGCTATGTCGTCGCGGGCCTCATCGCCGTCGCGGCGCTCAAGCTGGTTAATCTGTGCTTCACCAGAGCGAAGTTCAAGCAGTGGAGCACCATGCATACCCTGGCGAACAAATACACCGCGCTGCCTTTTTTCGCGCTGGTGCCGGTGGTCGTTTGGACAAAGGCCTTTCCCAACGCCCTGCTGCTGGCCCTGCTGCTCACGGTGCTCGCCGCGAATTTAGAGGAAACGCTGATTCTGGCGCGGATGAAGGAATACGACGCGGACTGCAAAAGCGTCATTCAACTGAACAAGAAAATGAGAGGTTAACAAATGTTTGTTGATACCGCTACCATCAAGCTCAGCGCCGGCAGCGGCGGGGACGGCTGCGTGGCCTTCCACCGGGAAAAATATGTCGCCTCCGGCGGCCCCAGCGGCGGGGACGGCGGCGCCGGCGGCAGCGTTTATCTCGTGGCGGATGACCGGCTGTCCACCCTGTCGGATTTCCGCTATAAGCGCAAGTACAGCGCGGCCAGCGGCGCCAATGGCGAATCCGGCCGCCGCAGCGGAAAAAAAGGGGCCGATTTGACCATACGCGTGCCCCGGGGCACCATTGTGCGCGAGGCGGATACCGGCAGGCTGCTGGCGGATATCTCTGACGACACGCCCTTTCTCGCGGCCAAGGGCGGGCGCGGCGGCTGGGGGAACACCCATTTCGCCACCCCCACGCGCCAGGCGCCCCGCTTCGCCAAAAGCGGCGCTCCCGGCGAAAGCTGGGAGATCAGCCTGGAGCTGAAGCTCCTGGCGGACGTAGGCCTGCTGGGCTTCCCCAACGTGGGAAAGTCCTCCTTTCTCTCGGTGGTCAGCGAGGCGAAGCCCATCGTGGGCGACTACCACTTCACCACCATTACCCCGGTGCTGGGCGTGGTGACCCTGGGCCTGGGGCATAGCTTCGTCATGGCGGATATTCCCGGTCTCATTGAGGGGGCCAGCGAGGGCATCGGCCTGGGCCACGCCTTTCTGCGCCATGTGGAGCGCTGCCGCATGCTCGTGCATATCCTGGACGCCGCGGGCAGCGAGGGCCGCGACCCTATCCAGGATTTCGAAACCATCAACCGGGAGCTGCGCTCCTATCTGCCGGAGCTGGCTGACCGCCCCCAAATCGTCGCGGCCAACAAGACTGACCTGGCCACGCCGGAGCAAATAGACACTCTGCGGCGTTATATCGAGGGCAAGGGCTATGCTTTTTACAACATGTGCGCGCCCATCGCCGAGGGCACCCGGGCGCTCGTCAACGCCGTGGCCGCCAAGCTGGCGGAGCTCCCCGCCATCCGCCGCTACGAGGCCGAGCCCCTGCCCTCGGACTTCTTCGCGCAAAGAAAAGAGGACCGCTTCGCCATTGCGGCGCAGGACGGCGTCTACAGCATAGAGGCCCCCTGGCTCCTGCGTATTCTGCAGCGCTGCGACATGGACGACTACGAATCCCTGCAATATTTCCAGCGCGTGCTGCAGCAAAGCGGAATCCTGGAGGCCCTGGAGGCCGAAGGCATCCAGGAGGGGGATACGGTGTCGATCTACGGCTTTGAATTTGATTATCTGAAGTAATGATACGGCCTCGCCGCGGGCCTGAAAAGCCGGAATGAAAAATCGCAAAAAAAAACCGCCAAAAAAAACTAAAAATATTTATTGAAATTCTCCTCCTGTTATGATAGAATAAGAATGTTGTTATCAACGCGAATTCTATCACACAGGGGGACAACCGTTTTGAAAGAATATCCTGCTGCGAACATTCGCAACATCGCGCTGGCCGGGCACGGCGGGCGCGGTAAAACCACCCTTGCCGAAGCCATGCTCTACCTGTCCGGGGCCACCGACCGCCTGGGCCGTATCGGCGACGGCAACACCGTTATGGACTATGACCCGGAGGAAAAGCGCCGCCTGGCGTCGATCTCCCTTTCCGTCGCGCCGCTGGAGTGGAAGGGCGGCAAGATGAACCTTCTTGACACGCCCGGCCTGTTCGACTTCGCGGGGGAGCTCGCGGAGGGCGTGCGCGCGGCGGAGACGGTTCTGGTTGTCTGCGCCGCCGGGGCGGGCTATGACGTGGGCACCGAAAAGGCCTGCAAGGCGGCCGCGCTGCGCAATTGCGCCGTGGCTTTCGCCGTCACCCGCTGCGACGCGGAAAACACGGACTTCTACAAGACCTTCGACGCCATCCGCGGCGTGCACGACACCAGGGCCTGCCCCGTGGTTGTTCCCATTATGCAGGATGACCGCGCCGTTGGCTACGTGGATTTCATCACGAACAAGGCTTACGGCTACAGCAAGGGCAAGGCCGCCGAAATCCCCATGCCCTCCGACGACCGTATCGAGGAGCTTTACGAGGTCTTTAAAGAGGCCGTGGCCACCGCCGACGAATCCCTCATGGAAAAATTCTTTGAGGGCGAGGAATTCACGGCCGGGGAGCTCTCTTCCGGGCTGGCCGCGGGCATGAAGAGCGGCGAGCTGTATCCTGTATACGCCTGCGCGGGCTTCACCACCGAGGGCGTCGAGCTGCTGCTCAACGGCCTGTCGCTGGCGGCCCCCAGCGCCGCCGAGGCCGCCGGGGAGAGCGAGCTGGCCTGCGACGCGGCGGGCCCCCTCGCGGCCATCTGCTTCAAGACCATCGCCGACCCCTTCGTGGGCAAGATGTCCTTCTTTAAAGTCGTCTCCGGCAAAATCGCCGCCAGCGAGCCCGCTTTTAACGCCCGCACGGGCGAAAGCGAGCGCATGGGCAAGATCATCGCGCCCTTGGGGGGCAAGCAGGAGGACGCCGCCGCCATCGGCGCCGGGGACATCGGCGTGGTAACGAAGCTGGCCGGCTTCCGCACGGGGGACACCCTGTGCGCCGCGAAAGCCCCCGTCAGCCTGGATGGCGTCAGCTTCCCCGCCCCCTGCCTTTCCATGGCCGTGAACGTGCGCAAAAAGGGCGAGGAGGAGAAGGTCGCCTCCGGGCTGCTGCGCCTTTCGGAGGAGGACTGCACTATCAACTTCCTCAACAACGCCGAGACCCGGGAGCAGGTGCTCTCCGGCCTGGGCGAGCAGCACCTGGATGTCGTCGTCTCCAAGCTTCGCGCCAAGTTCGGCGTCGAGGTGGACCTGAGCATCCCCCGCGTGGCCTACCGCGAGACCATCCGCAAAAAGGTGGAGGCCCAGGGCCGCCACAAGAAGCAGTCCGGCGGCCACGGCCAGTTCGGCGACGTATATATCCGCTTCGAGCCCTGCGAGGAGGATTTCATTTTCGCGGAGGAGGTCGTGGGCGGCGTCGTTCCCAGGCAGTACTTCCCCGCCGTGGAAAAAGGCCTGCGCGACTGCGTGGCCCGGGGCTTTTTGGCGGGCTATCCCATGGTAGGCCTGAAGGCGACGCTCTACTTCGGCTCCAGCCACCCGGTGGATTCCTCCGAAATGGCTTTCAAAATGGCCGCCAGCATCAGCTTTAAAAACGCCATGCCCAACGCCCAGCCCACCATCCTGGAGCCCATCGGCACCCTGAAGGTTGTTATGCCCGACGAAAACCTGGGCGATATCATGGGCGACATCACCAAGCGGCGCGGCCAGGTGCTCGGCATGGGCGCGGCCGACGAGCCCAAGATGCAGGAGCTCAACGCCGAGGTGCCCATGGCGGAAATGGGCGACTTCGCCACCACGCTGCGCTCCATCGCCGCCGGGCGCGGGCAGTTCTCCATTACCTTCGCCCGCTACGCCGACGCCCCCGCCAATGTGGCCCAGAAGGTCATCGCGGAGGCCGAGAAGCGCAAGAAGGAAGAGGACGAGTAAGGACGAGTAAACACGCACGGATATTGCCAGAGGCGGGGGTTTTTTTCCTTCTTTTGTTGAAAAAAAACCCCCCCCCTGCCATGGCGGGAAAAAAAAAAAAAAAAAAAAAAAA